>Ga0182738_1006414_pt1 | contig 12198 bp, 13 predicted proteins | sample eDN5th30CBELigMG_FD_128876 | JGI IMG/M metagenome (GOLD analysis project Ga0182738, IMG submission 128876) | Enriched Miracle-Growth compost microbial communities from Emeryville, California, USA - eDNA 5th pass 30_C BE-Lig MG (version 2)... ...
ACTGAACGGTAATCCTTCGTGATAACGGTAGTAGCAAAAGGCACCATGTAAGACATCCCCTGCTGCTAAAGTATCAACAGCCTCTACTTTTGGGACATGAATGAAACCTTGATTGGCGTTTTCATACCAATAGGTATCGTTTTCGCCGTCTGTAATGGCGATATTTTTTACCTTTGTTTCTTGCAAATAAGTTAATAGATCACCTTCTGGTGGCCTGCAATTTACAGAAGCAATAACCTCGTCAGCCAAAGCCAGGCAGGTTGGAAAATGCGGTTTCCAGGATCCGGGATCTAATACAATCTTTTTCTCGAGCTCTCTAGATTTCTTCAAAAAGTCAATGGTTACTTCGGGGAGATTGCAATCGGAAAAGCAGAAGCTTGCTTCCGAAATGTATTTTTCACAGCTTGTTTCTTCAGAAATGGAAAACTGCTGCTGTCCACTCCATATCGTACGGGTTGCCTTTTCTGTATTGACTAACACACTAGATATACTAGGTAAAAGCTCAGATCCCTCTGCTAAATCGACGATATTGACTTGATACATATTTGAGAATTCTGATTTAATGGCTTTGGCAATGGTGGTATCCCCAAGACAAGTAACTAACGTCGCATTTCCGCCTAAGATCGCATAAGCATCGCAGCATTTGCGGCAGGTCCACCAATAAAGGTTTGAAAGTGATTCGTTTTACTTTTGAAGTTTTCTTGTGGAAAATCACTTTGGTAATAGGTAATGTCTAAGTTTGTTAAACCAGCAAATAACCCCTTCACCCTATTCATTTTCTCCTCTACTCCATTCCTTGCCTAATTTTCATACTTTTAGTTTACCACACCGGTTTTGGGAGATAATGGTTGAAAGTAAAAAAGAAACTTGGTGAACATCATGAAACACTTCTTTCAACTTACTGAACGAAATACGTCCTATAAACAGGAAACACTTGCGGGACTGACAACTTTTCTATCTATAGCTTATATATTAATTGTCAATCCACTTATTCTTAGCCAGGCGGGGATGGAAAAGGGAGCTGTTTTTACCGCAACCGCACTAACAACAATCATTGGTTCACTCTTGATCGGTCTTCTTAGTAATTATCCGATTGCTATTGCCCCCAGTATGGGACTTAATTCTTTTTTTACGTTTTCCGTTTGTATCGGGATGGGAATCGCCTGGCCCGTGGCCTTAACCGGTGTTTTTATCGCCAGTATCCTGTTTGTGTTGTTAAGTTTATTGAAGATCCGGGAAAAGATTATTAATATCATTCCATCCGATTTAAAGCATGCCATTGCTTCCGGAATTGGTTTTTTCATTGCCTTTATTGGCTTGAAAAACGCAGGAATCATCGTTTCCAACGAGGCTACCTATATTTCGATTGGAGACTTAGCATCGCCTTTGACAGTACTAGCTGTGGTGGGTCTCATTCTGACCATATATCTGTTAGTTCGTGGGATTAACGGAGGAATATTTTATGGGATGCTAGTCACAACGATTCTGGGGATGTTGTTGGGACTAATTCGCACTCCTTCTTCAATCGTTGGGCCGATTCCCAGCCTTGAATCAACCTTTGGCGTTGTGTTTTCCCATTTACAATATAGCTTCACGCCTGAATTATTAGCGGTGATCTTCACCTTTTTATTTGTTGCTTTTTTTGATACAGCGGGGGCCTTAATTGCCCTAACAAGTCAAGCAGGATTAATGAAAGATAATAAAATTCCAAATGCCGGAAGAGCACTCCTTGCTGATTCTACGGCAGGTGTGGTGGGAGCGATCTTAGGTACATCCACACCTGCAACAACTATCGAATCTTCTGCAGGAATTGCCGTCGGTGGTCGAACCGGTTTTACATCCGTCGTCATCGCCGCCTGTTTTGCGATTGCTTTATTCTTTTCCCCTGTGCTTTCCGTGATTACAACAGAAGTCACTGCACCTGCTTTAATCATTGTTGGATCTTTGATGGCGATGGAAATCGGAAAAATTCGTTGGGACCGATTAGAGGTTGTTATTCCGTCTTTTATGACGATCATCATGATGCCCCTTACCTCTAGTGTGGCCACTGGTATCGCCTTTGGATTTGTGCTCTATCCGATCACTCTTATCGCGCAAAAGCGTTTTCAAGAGATTCATCCCATCATGTATGTGCTTGGTCTATTATTTATTTTCTACCTTGGCTTTTTAACGTAAAAAGAACCCTGTGTCGGGTTCTTTTTTACTTTACCTTTTTTCCACTCGTCCATCCCAATGGTGGGCGAATCTTCCGGCATTCCGTTCGTTTACCGGGTCAGGGCGCCCCCATTGCCATCCTCCAAATTGGGTTCTTTGGAATTCCTCAAAAGCGGCATGTATTTCATTCTTTGAATTCATGACGAATGGTCCATATTGCGCGATGGGTTCGTTCATCGGTTCCCCTTCGAGGAGTAAAAGAAAGCTTTCTTTTGCCCCGTTTGTGATTTCAACTTCTTGCTCCCCCGCTAATTTTACTCGATGTGAGGATGCGATTGTTTCATGATTGATTTGAATGGAATCTCCTTCATAAAAATAAAGATTACGATTCAACGTCTTCGATACGGCCGGTAGGGTAAAAACCGCCCCTGGCTCCATGTGAATATGCATAATCCCCACATGATTCTCTTTATCATGGGCCCAAGAAGCACTGTTTGGCTCCAGGCTCTCCGCACCATCGACCTTCCCTGCGACTAACCGAACTGTCGTTGTTTTGCCGTTCGCAGCTTTTTGCTCTATGACAGGAATATCTTCTGCCCACAACATTTTATAATCGGGCACGGCTGATTTACTTTTGGCAGGAAGGTTCAGCCAAATTTGAAACAGTTCCAGCGGATTCGGCTTGTCTGTATTCACGAGTGGAAACATTTCCGTATGCTGACATCCACTACCTGTCGTTAACCATTGCACATCCCCATTTCCATAACGTCCATACGAACCTTTTGAATCGAAATGGTCAACGGCTCCTTCCAAAACAACGGTTACCGTTTCAAATCCTTTATGTGGATGCGCTGGGAAACCAGGCACGGTTGTTCCATGATACATCCGAAAACCGTCACGCCCCTCGAAATCTTGGCCTATGTTTCTGCCTGCCAATAAGGCTGGATCCACTCCTTGTTCCTCATTTCCAGCAGGATAATGATCCTTATGATACATCGTCACTAAAAAAGGATCCTCTGCTTGCCATTGGAAACCTAATTTTTGAATGCCGAGGATTTTTCCATTAGCCATATGCTCACTCCGTTCTTTGCCTTTTTTTCTTACTTATAGTTAGTTTACCACATTTATTTAGAAATTACGTTAACGATAAAGTTTTACGACTCTACTCTCATGATCCCTTGTAGGCTTTCTCTAATTCCGTAAGATCAAATTTCTTCATTTTAAGAAAGGCCTGCGTCACGCGCGAAATTTGTTCCGGTGTGCCTTTGCTCAACATCTCATCGAGCTGCCCTGGCACGATCTGCCAAGACACGCCATACTTATCTTTCAGCCAACCGCATTGCTCGGCTTCAGCAACCGCAGACAGCTTTTCCCAGTAGTAATCAATCTCCTCTTGTGTGTCGCATTTAACCATAAATGAGATGGCCTCGTTGAAACGGAATGGATGCTCCCGTGCGCTATCCATGGCTGCAAACCATTGATTTTCAAGCATGAACTCAGCGAACATAACGGTTCCTGCTTTGTCAGGCGCCATCCCTTCGGGATAGCGGGCAATCAATCCCTGCTTTGCGTTCCTAAATACGGAGAGATAAAAATGAATCGCCTCTTCCGCTTTGCCGCATTGTTCGCCAACAAAGAAAAACGATGGAATGATCGTAGGCCGCTCTTCCCCTTCTGGGTTGGTTAGGATTAACTGCCACGACAACCCATATTTATCCTGAATCCAGCCATACCTCTCACTGAACGGATATCGATCAAGCGGCATTAACACGGTACCACCTTCGGATAATTTGTTCCAAACCTCATTTAATTTTTGTCCCGCGTCTTTTTCCCGCGATGGGTCAAAATTAACCATGAAAGAGACCGACGGATTCAACTTGAAAAAAGGCCCCCCACTGATGGCCACAAACGTCTGTCCCCACAACTCAAAAGAAACGATATCGCTGTCTCCTGATGGTGTGTTGTGGAGGGTTGTGACATTTGTAATTTTTGCGTCTGGGAATATGGAAGTGTAAAACTCCGCTGCTTCCTTTGCTTCTTTGTCATACCATAAATGTGAAACGATTTTTTGATTAGAATTTAGCATAGTCATCCTCCTGTTCCTTTTTCCTTCCATTTGCTACCAAGTATATCTGTTGCTTAATGAGCAATTCAAGTCACTAGTAGAAATATTTTGTCAAATTCACAAGGAACCGGCCAACTTGAGAATTCCCGCGTTTATTTTGCAGCGCAGGTCCTTTTTGTTGGCGGAAGATACCCCTATCCGTACCGGATGGATGGTCTCGCGAAAAATGACCGTAAATACTTTAAAAATGACCGTAAATTCTACTAAAACGATCGTATAAACAGAGGATTGACTGGCTTTTAATAAAGTTCTTGTAAAAATCTCATCAGATTAAAGTGGGGTTGAATTTTTTTTACAAATAGCAATCAGATACCCCTCCCTACCCCTTTCAAATCCCTCCTGAAACATGATTTTTGACAGTAATGATCCAAAAAACGACCGTAAAGGTGATAAAATCGACCGTAAATACAGGAAAACGACCGTAAATGTGAAGGAAAATCTATCCTTCTGATCTAGAAAAATGTTAGGTTTTCACCTACGTTTGCCTATGCGAGTATCTTATAGTTAAGATGCTTAATGATACGGAGGAATCGATGTGGGATACTTTGTGAATGTAGAACCTGGGGTAAATTTGTATGTCGAAGATCTAAATCCCGGTGGCAGTAAGACAATTGTCTTTTTACATGGGTGGCCGTTAAGCCATAAACAGTTTGAGTATCAGTTTAATGTTCTTCCTTCCATGGGATACCGCTGTATTGGGATTGACTGGAGAGGGTTTGGGATGTCGGATAAGCCAATGAGCGGCTACAATTTTGATCGATTAGCTGATGATATTCGAACAATAGTTGATGTCCTTCAATTACACAACTTTACACTCGTTGGACACTCCACGGGTGGAGCCATCGCGATTCGTTATATGTCCCGATATAATGGGTACGGAGTATCTAAACTTGTTCTGATCGATGCGGCTGCTCCTATAGGGTTTACAAAAGAAAATGCTAATAAATTGCTTACCGAGGCGTTAAATGACCGTCCAAAGATGATGCGGGATGTGACAGAAACCTTTTTCTTTCAGTATATTACATGCCCGTTCTCGGACTGGTTTTTTCAACTGGGAATGCAGGCAGCAGGATGGTCAACTGCGGCTATCATTGTTACCTTAAGGGATGAGACGTTATATACTGATTTAGGAAAAATATCTGCCCCTACTTTAATCGTTCACGGCATTCATGACAAAGTGATTCCTTTTACACAGGCGCAGGAACTAAATCAAAAGATAAGAAATTCCCAGCTTGTCCCATTTCATTTTAGCGGTCACGGACTTTTCTGGGAAGAGCGAGAAAAGTTTAACCAGCTGTTGAAGGAATTTATTGGTTGATTGGAAAAAATGTATGATTTTTTATAAACAAATGCCGTTTCTACTTCTTTTGCCTCTGAATCAACTATAGTTAGTATAGAAGAATTGAGGTGAAAAACTTGGGAATTCGAAAACCATTTAGGTGCTGCGTTTATTGTTTAAACGGGAATATTGTCACTGTTCAATGTGTACCCTCTGATCAACCATGTCCAACACTAGCCTCTCTACCAACTCCTAAGGGAGTACTCGTTAGTGATTGTGATAAATGTACCGAGCTTAACAATCCCGGGTGCGAAACATAGACATAAATTTTTTGACTAGGCTTCAACTGGAAGCAATGAAGGAGGAGTCTCACCACTCTTCCTTTTTTATACTTCCTGGAGAGGGTTGGTTTACTGGCGTTTTTTTGAGGTTTACTGGCATTTTTTCTATCTTTACTGGCATTTTTTTGTTTTTTGTGGAAATCTGGTGGTTGTAACGGGGTTCTGGTAGAAATGGAGAGGGTATGTGTTTAGTATAAATAAAAAAGAATCTATTTCCCAATATCTTTACACGAGAATTCATCAGTTTTCCTTTTTTCTAAATCCCAACGACTAATTTATTGGCATATTTAATAAAATTACTGGCGTTTTCATAGAGTTTACTGGCATTTTTCACGGGTTTACTGGCAATTATCTTAATTAGTACGAAATGATACTGAGGGGGGTATCACAAAAACTTCCAAACTAGACTCGGAGTTTATCATGATGTGTATAAATGGTTATGGTGTTTTGGAAAAAAAGATGGTATAGTAAATACCTGAGCCGATATTTGCGATACGTCTATTGCAATCGGGTTGTGGAGCCTGAATAGACGTAAGGAGAAAAGAACCCTGTTTAGGGTTCTTTTTTTATGGATAGCTGCCTCAGCCCTCTATTATTGTCTTAAAACATCATAAATTTCTTGGTCCAGTTTTTTGGCCAATTCGGCATCATATGTTTTTTCGTATTGAGGTTCAACTGTAACCTTTCCGCCATAAAACATAACATCTTCTACTGTTTGAACTGAAACGGTGATTACGCGGAATTTCATGGTACCATTATGAATGTCAGATACCTCAGCGGTTCCTTTTATCTCAAAATAGCTTTCAGCACCGATTACACCTAAAGTAACTTGTGGATTGGCCTGTACATTACTTGCACAGTGTGCATTGTGTCCAACGGCAATCTTGATCGTTTTCCCATCGGGTTGGGCGAGCACCCAAGATACAGCGCTTATTTGTGGTTCTTTTGTTTCTTTGTCCAGAGTTATAAAAGTAACAATCTTTTCTCCTTGTAAGGATTCGACTAGTGTATTTGGTAAAGCATCTAAAATTTTTGCCATGTCTACTCACTCCTTTATTTTATTTGTTAATCGTAACATCTTCTCCACAAAGAATTCAATATCCTTCCTCATCTTGCAAATTCTAGAATACAAAGAAAAGAGCTGCCAATCCTGGCAACCCTTTTCTTTTAATCAATCACTGTTTTAGCTTATGTACATTGATCATATCTTCCACCCAGTGAGCGCTTTGAGATACGATCATCCCGCCGCTCATTGCCATCGCAACATTTACCGTTTCCCAGATTTCCTGTTCACTCGCCCCTTTGTGCAACGCCTCCGCCACATGATAACGAACACAATTTTCGTCCCTATGACTTAGACTTATCCCAAGTGCCAATAACTCCTTATGCTTCTTACTTATTTGCCCATCTTCAAAACATAGACCTGTAAATTCATTATAAGCGTCAATAACATCCGGGATGTTCTTCTGGAGATATTGTATTCCAGCTTTATAATCATCCTCGATATTGTATACCATGCATGAATCCCCCTTACAAAATTTCTATTGTTATACAATTTCTATGATCTCCTTTTTCGCCCCACTTATTTGCATATCCATCCATTCAATCATTTGAATTTTTCCTGAGCGCATCCCTTGTTCAATTCCAAGATTATACGCTTCGGCAATGGCAATGACTATTACATTACCTACTCCGTTATCTTTTGTTATTTCACAACCTCTATCCTGAAGAGTTTGAATTAATCTTGATGAAAGATCCGCAATGTCAGCCATATGATATTCCTTTCACGCAAATAATAACTTTCCTGTAGTTTCCCCTTCTTTAGTGGCCAAATACTTTCATTCCAGTTATTGATTTCAGCAAAATTTGGACACATTAAATAAAACAGCCTTGAAAGGAATGATCGAGTTGCGCCCATATGTAAAATGTGTTGTGGATACCTGTACGCATTATTTGCTAAATGACCGCTGTGGTGCTGGGAATATTGATATTATGCACGAGGAAGAAACAAAGATGTCTGAGGTTGCTGACCAAACAATGTGTAAGACCTACACACATGCTCGTAATCTCAATAGTTATCTTGGTTCGGCTGATAATGTAAATTGGACCGGAGCTGCCATTGGCCTCATCAACCCCGATTATAAAGTAAGCCCCACGGTTACTTGTACCGTTTCTTCCTGCAAATACTGGGGTGAGGGTGCTATCTGTGTTGCGGAGTCAATTGAAGTGAATGGAACGGCTCCCTTTAATGAATGTCAGGATACAGATTGTATCACATTCGAGAGGAGAGAATCGTAATGAAGTATAAAATTAAACATACTGAAATTGATCATGGCACGAACTATCCACTAGATGTATTATCTGGTCTAACAGGTCTCGGGCAAGAAACCCTTCAACGACTAATTTCTGAGCAAGCCTTTTCCACCTCCCTTACTGACGAAGGTATAGAAGTGGTTAATGGGAAAGATTTTCTCCATTGGTCCTCTTCCGTAGATCATTTTATCGAAGTTGAACAAAACGCTCATCCCATGATGGAGGTCAACGAGTGACAGAGGATAATCCGGTAAGTTGGAACAGGGGCGCTTGAAAATTCTTTGGTTGTCCAGAGGATCGGGACAACTCCAGGGGTTTCACTGCTCCCCCTGTCCCGATTCCCCCTTATCCCGATTCTCCCGGATTCGTGACAGCTCTCGGTAAATTTACACCCCCCCCTGTCCCGGTTCTCCTAATCGCGTCTAAGTCTCCGGGATCGATCTGTGCATGATTCCGAGGTTTAAGCAACTATGCGCAGTCAACTAAATTCTCCCGTTGTATTACAGCCAAAACAATCCTTTCAACTGATCAATCATTCTGGGAATACTTTATAAGAGAAGTTTCTGTCGAAGCCCTTTCAAGGAAGAGGTATCCTTCCTTAGAAGAAGCTTTTCATGCCGATAGGGATGCTGCTATTCCAAAAGCCCTATACATTCCTATGCGGTAAAAAAGGAGGCTTTTTATGATCGAACTGTTAAAACAGGGAAATAAATCATCTCTAATGGCATGTGCTGTCAATTTTTTTATCGGTTTACTACGCGGTGGAGCATGGCTTATGACGGGCAGTCCTGCCATGTTTGCGGAGACGATGCATGCCTTTGCTGATTCCGCCAACCAAGGATTTGTTTACGTTGGAACAGCTCTTTCCAAAAAGGAACCGACCGATCGTTTTCCGAATGGATTTGGTCGGGTGGTTAATCTCGTTTGTCTTGCCGCTGTTCTGATCGTAGCGATCATGAGCTATGAAACCATCAAGGAGGGCTTTCTCCATATTTTGCATCCGACAGTAGGCGGAGCGCTCGGGATTCTTTTACCCGTTTTCGGAATAGGTGTTGTTCTTGAGTTTTTCGTCTTTTACAAAGCAATGAAATATGTCGTTGCCGAAACGGGCGTGGAGGCGAAAGGGCTTTCTGTTGTTGGCGCTAGCTTTAAAAACCTGAAAAAAGCTTCTCCTGCCACACGTCTTGTTTTTATGGAAGATTTGGTTGCTTCGAGCGGTGGAGTGCTAGCCATTATCGCCGTTTTACTGGGGCATTTTACTCCTTTTGTACAAGCTGAGGGTGTGGTCTCCATGATTATCGGTATTTCCATGTTTTATGTGGTAAGCCGTGTTTTCCTAGACAATGTGTCTGGAGCGATTGGGGAAGCCGATCATACGATGGAAGCTCGTGTAGGGGAATTTGTGATGAATGATCCAGATGTCAATGACATTCAAAAAGTGGTTGTACTTCGCGAGGGGGAAGACCTTCATGTGGAGCTTGAAATCGAAGTAGACCCATCTCTTACTATAAAACAGGCAGATGCCATTAAGGATCGCTTAGAAGAACAAATCCTTTCCCAAGAAGGCATAGCAAATGTGACTATTGAATTTGATCAGTTAGATCAAATTGCTCACTGGGAAGAGAAAAAGCAAAAGCTTGATGAAATCATAAAATAAAAAAGAGACCGACTCTCGCGCGTTGAGTCGGTCTCAGCATTATTGATGGCCTATACCAGGTGGTGTAAACGACGGCGGTTGTTTTAACCAACCACGTTTTCTCATCTTCGTTTTTAAGGTCACTCCGTAAGTTAACTGTTCAGCTAAAAACTCTGTCCACATTATTCCAACGTCCACACGGACTGATGAAGAAGCAGATGTTGCACAATGGATGATACTTGCTGTTGATTTTAAAGCGAGACCGTTGGCAATTTCATTATCCGTCAACTTCACACCTGGAGGAACAGCATTGGGATCTGAATCCGGTTTATCTTCGGAAACAGGTGGTAAAGTAATCCCCTCACGGTGCATAAACTCCTTAAGTCGTATTTCTTGGTTGTTGCACATTTTAACTGCATCATTAACTATACCTAGCAATTCATCGTCTGTTGTTGTATTTAAAGCCACTTGTTCATATGCAACTGCTTCCATGAGCATGGCATAATACGTCCAACAAGCCATCGCCTCTCCAATATGGAGTGGTGGCTTGGGTTCGTCATCAAAAATGGATTTAGCTATACTGGTTACCGCATCAAAAACATTTGGCATAAATCTCACCTCCTTGGAAATATTTTGCACCAAGAAGATTACAAATATGAAACCCCTCCTAATATGTCCATCAATTAAATTTTCTAGCTTGATAGTTCGGTACTGCTCCAGGTGTGCCTGCATACTTTTTGGTGACGGGGTCAACACCTTTCATATCTACAACAATTAAAGAGGCTTTTCCCCCTGCAATCGCTGCTTCAAATTCTGTTAAAAATTCTGCAGGTGAGCCTACTTGTGACGATTCAAAACCCATTGCTTCGCCTAACTTAACAAAATCTGGACTCACTAGATCTACAGCGACTGGCTGGCCGTATATCGCACTTTGGATGCCCCGTAATACGCCATATCCCGAGTCATCAAACAAAATAATGACGATGGGGAGATTCTCTTGGATCGCTGTAGCCATTTCCCCAACATTGACCATAAATCCGCCATCCCCTACCATTAACACAACTGTACGATCCTTACAACCGACCTGTGCACCAATTGCCAACGGAAGTCCTTGTCCTATTCCCCCACCTGCAATATGCATAGAGGTTCCTGGGTGATAAATATCTATCACGCGACTCCCCCATAAATTAGCAGGAACCGTTACATCACGAACAAAAATGGCATCTTCTGGTAAAATATCTCGGATCCCAGCTGCAAAATACTTATAAGGTCCAAGCGTTTCAAGTAACGAGTTTCGTACATATTCACGAACTTGTTTAACCTCTTCTAAATACTCATTGTCTATTAAAATATTCTTTTTAGATAAACCTATAATTAATTTTCTTAATAGTTGTTTTGCGTCACCTACAATCCCGTGTGTAATGGGATAATTGAGGTTAAATGCATGTGAATCCGTATTAATGCTAATATGATTTTCAGGAACAAAATCATCCCAACCCGCTGTTTCTGTGCTGCGGAATTGGGTACCAATACTAATTAGTAAATCTGACTTTTTCACAAAATCCCGAACTTCTTGATTAGAAGAAAAATACCCAATACATAATGGATGATTTTCCGGAATAGATCCTTTTCCCGCTTGACTTGTAATAACGGGTGCTCCCATTAATTCTGCCAATTCTTTGATTTCGTTTGCTGCTCCAGATTTTATAACTCCACCTCCTGCCCATAGAACAGGACGTTGCGCTGCATGGACTTTGGCAATAATCTCGTCAGGTAATACAAAGTCTGTTTGAGTGATACTCTTGTCGCTTTCTATAATATTACTTCTTGGAACAATCGCAGTTTGGAAATCAATCGGAATCTCTAGCGTAATCGGTCCCGTGGGAGCTTCGAAGGCTTCCCGAATTGCCTTGCGAATCACCGGAACGGCTTGTTCAGGTTTACGGAGGCGATAGGCCTGTTTGCAAGCGCCTTCCATCATCGTTAGTTGATCTTTCGCTTCATGAATATATTGTCTCTTTACGTTTATATAGGGGCTCTCTATTTCACCTGTGATATGGAGAATTGGAACTCCCGCATTCCAAGCCTCAACTAATGAACCTGCAGCATTCCCCGCACCTGTTCCGGTACTTGTTATTACCACTCCCAATTTGCCGGTTGCCCGTGCGTATCCATCAGCCATATTCACCGCACCGCTTTCTCCGCGTGCAGTAATCAATTGAATAGTTCCATCCCGAAAAATAGCTTGATAGATTGGCAAGTTGTGAATACTGATAATCCCAAACGCGACTTTAACCCCGGCAGAAACGAGCTCTTGTACAATGGCATCAGCTGTTGTAAATTCATTTTG
>Ga0182738_1006419_pt1 | contig 12188 bp, 10 predicted proteins | sample eDN5th30CBELigMG_FD_128876 | JGI IMG/M metagenome (GOLD analysis project Ga0182738, IMG submission 128876) | Enriched Miracle-Growth compost microbial communities from Emeryville, California, USA - eDNA 5th pass 30_C BE-Lig MG (version 2)... ...
AACGAGGTCGGGCGGTTTCTCGGGCGTCGCCGAGTTCGCCGGACCACCGCAGCCCGCGGCGGCCAGGCACGCCGAGAGCGTCAAGCCGGCCAAGATGCGACGAACCATTGCGATTCAAACCTCCAGGGATGGGGAACGCTGGGCGTGGGGGGCCGACGAGAATGGCGGGTGGCCGTTGGGCCGCGGCGGGGCCGCTTCGCCATGAAGCCCGTCGGGGAAGGAAACGTTGCGGAGCCCCTCGCGGCCCGCCGGGGTGAGCACGCCTTGAAAGACGATGTCGAGGATGTCGCGAGCCTGCTCGGCGACCGGCTTGCCCGGGCCGGCGAAGTAGTTGGTGAACATCGTGCCGTAGATCAGGTTGCCGACCACGTCGCCGATCCGGTCGGGCGGAACGTCGCGCATCCGACCTTCGGCGATCAACCGCCCGTACAGTTCGCGCCAGCGACGCATGTTGATTTCGCGATGCTCGATGTAGGTGGGACGGGCCCGGTCCTTGAACTCGGCCCGCTCCAGGATCAACAGCTCAACATATTCGGGCCGCTCGGCGAAGAAGGTCAGGAAGGCCAGGACGCCCCGGGCCATTTGCTCCAGCCCGTCCTCAACGCCCTCGACGCTCTCCATGACCCGCTCGTGGAGCTTCCGCATGACCCGATCCGCCGCGGCGAGGAACAATTCCCGCTTGCTGGGAAAGTGGCGGTAGATCGTCCCCTTTCCCACCCCCAGCCGATCCGCCAGCGCCTGCGTGATCGCGTCGGAAAAGCCGTTCTCCGCGAAAAGCTCCGTCGCCGCCCGGAGGATCTCCTCCTTGCGCCGCTCGACGTCCTCCTCGCGAGAGCCGCGTCGCTTCGTCTTTCCGTCGGCCGTGGGATTCATGGGGGAGGGTCTCGGAAGCGGACTGACCAGTCAGTCCAGTCAATTATGGGGATGATGTTAAACATCGTCAACCGTCTTGGGCGGTGGGTGGCTCGGATCGATGGGAGGGCGAGGCTCCGGCCGAGCCGGCGCGGGGCGCGGCGGGAAGTTCGCCCTCCCGAAACCAAGCGGAAGGCGGGACGACGGAGCCGACCCACCCCGGCGGCGGCTTGCGAGGCCCTTTCGCGCGCTCTACAGTGTCCCAATTGGATGCCGGTCTTCATGCGGGACCAGCGAGGCCGGCGCGTGAACCACTCAACGGGGAGAGGATGTCGTGATCCAGATTCAGCGATGGGCGATGATCGCCCTGTGTGCGTGGGGAGTCTCCTTCGCGGCGTTGCCCGCCGAGGCGCGGGAGCCTGAGAAAAAGCCGATGCTCCTGTTCGCCCACCGGGGCGGGTCGTTCGAGTTCGACGAGAACACCATGGAGGCGTTCCGGGGCAGCTACGAGAAGGGCCTGCGCGGGTTTGAGACCGACGTCCGCATGACCAAGGACGGGGCCTTCGTCATCCTGCACGACGACACCCTCGAACGCACCCACGACGGCAAAGGCCATGTCGAGCAACAGACGGCCGAGTCGCTCCGAAACGTCAAATCCAAGAAGGGGAATCCCCTCCTGTTCCTGGACGACCTGCTCGACTACTTCGCGGACAAGCCGGGCGTCTACCTTGAGTTCGAGATGAAGACCTCGAACAAGAACCTCTACCCCGACGATCGGCTCGAAGAGTACTGCCGGAAGCTGCTCGACGCCATCCGCGCCAAGCGGCCCGAGGGCTCGGATTACGTCTTGACCTCGTTCGACGAGCGGCCCCTGCGGATCGTCAGGAGCCTGGACGCCGACGCCGACCTCCTGCTGATCACCGGCGGCCCCTGCGACGCGAAGATCGTTGAGCGGGCCAAGGACATCGGCGTTCAGCGGATCGGCTGCCGGATGGACGGGACCTCGCGCGCCTCGGTGCGAGCGGCCCACGAGGCGGGTCTGATCGTCACCGGCTGGCCCGGTCACACCTTGGAGGATTACCACCTGGCCGTCGGCCTTGGCGTCGACGCCTTCTGCAGCGACATCCCCGTCGCCACGCGGGCCTGGCGCGAACGACAGACCTCGGCGACCGGGAGCGCCCCGGCCGAAACTCCCTGATCCTCTCTCGAAAGCGACCCAATCATGAGCATGAACAAGAGGGATTTCCTCAAAGTCTCCGGGGCCGTCCTGGGCGGCTTGGCGACGGGCCGGCCCCTGGGCGCGGCGGCCGACGAGAAGGCCCAGGGCGCCGCCTTGACCAACTGGGCGGGCAACGTCCGCTACTCCACCTCGAACCTCCACGAGTGCCGCACGGTTGAGCAGGTCCAGGAATTCGTCAAGGCGAACGACTCGTTCCGAACTCTCGGGACGCGACACTGCTTCAACCGGATCGCCGACAGCGACAAGGCCCTCGTCACGGTTCGGCCGATGGACCGAATCGTCGACATCGATTCGGGGGCTGGGACGGTCACGGTCGAAGGCGGCATCAGCTACGGCCAGCTTTGCCCGACGCTCCACGAAAAGGGCTTCGCGCTGCACAACCTGGCCTCGTTGCCCCACATTTCGATTGCCGGCGCCTGCGCCACCGCCTCGCACGGCTCGGGCGTCGAGCGCGGGAACCTCGCCACGGCGGTTACGGCCCTGGAGTTGGTCACCGCCGACGGCGAAGTCCGGAAGCTCTCGGCCGAGCAGGATGGCGAGACCTTCAAGGGCGCCGTCGTGAACCTCGGGGCGCTCGGCGTGGTGACCCGGCTGACGCTTAAGGTCGAGCCCACGTTCCAGATGTGGCAGGATGTTTATGAGAACCTGCCAATGGCCGAGTTGTTCGACCACTTCGATGAAGTTGTCTCCAGCGCCTACAGCGTGAGCCTCTTCACCGACTGGCGGAACAAAAACATCAACGAAGTTTGGATCAAGCATCGGCTCGATGATCCGAAAGGTCAGGCGACGAAAGCGGCCCCGGAATTCTTCGGCGCCAAGCTCGCCACCCGTGACCTGCATCCGATCGTCACCCTGAGCGCCGAGAACTGCACCCCGCAGTTGGGCGTGCTCGGCCCCTGGTTCGAGCGGATGCCCCACTTCAAGATGGGCTTCACCCCCAGCAGCGGCGACGAGCTTCAAGCCGAATACTTCGTCCCCCACAAGCACGCGGTCGAGGCGATTAAAGCCGTCGAGCGCCTGCACGAGCGCGTCAGCCCCCATCTGTGGATCACCGAGATTCGGACGATCGCCGAGGACGACCTCTGGATGAGCCCGGCCTACAAGCGGCCCAGCGTCACCATCCACTTCACCTGGAAACCCGAGTGGGACGCCGTCAGCCGCCTCCTGCCGATCATCGAGAGGGAGCTAAGCCCCTTCGAACCCCGACCCCACTGGGGCAAGCTCTTCACCCTCGCCCCCAAAACCCTGCAATCCCGATACGAGATGCTCCCCCGCTTCAAGGATCTGGTCCAAGAATTCGACCCGAGCGGGAAGTTCCGCAACGAGTTCCTGGAGCACAATCTGTACGGTTAGTGGGGCGAACGGGGGTCCGGAATTGTGGCGCGGCCAATCATCCTTCTCCCCCCGGGAGAAGGTGGCCGCGGGCCGGATGAGGGTCGAGGGGTTTACGGAAGGAGCATGGCGATCGTTTCTCGCGATCCAAATACACCCCGAAATCCGACGACCCCCACCCGGCCCTTCGGGCCCGACCCCACAAGTGGGGTTCCCCCCGCCCCCGGTGGGAGAGGGAGAAATACGCCGCGGACGTACGGCGCCAGGAGGCTCCAATCGCCCGCCGCCACCCACTTTCCGAAGGCTGGGGCTTGCCTTAATCGCGGATTGAAGGAATGATGAACATTGAGCCAATCGAGGAGTGGCGCGGGGATTCCGCGCTCCTTCGGCTTTTGGCGAAGCCCCCGCCCGCGCCTTCGGCCTCCCCGCTTCGCCGGCTCCGCCCGTTGCCGAAACCCGCCCGCCCCACCCTCCAGCCGCGAAACGGAACCGAGCCCATGAAACTCGCCGACGCCCTCCCGTTTCGACGCCGCGCCCCGCTTCTGGCGGCCCTGGTTGTCATGGCGGCGCCGCTCGCCCGGGGCGCCGAGGAGCCGAAGCCCGATCCCGACGCCGCGGCCTTCTTCGAGACGTCGGTTCGGCCGGTTCTGGTGGAGTCTTGCCAGAAGTGCCACGGGCCGGAGAAGCAGAAGTCGGACCTTCGGGTCGATAGCCGCGAGGCGATATTGAAAGGGGGAGCGCTGGGGCCGGCGATTGTTCCGGGCAATCCGGGGGAGTCGCTTTTGATCCAGGCCCTCGCCCACGACCAGGACGCGGATCTACAAATGCCCCCGAAGGGCAAGCTCCCGGACGCGGCGATTGACGCGCTGACGCGGTGGGTCGCGATGGGGGCCCCCTGGGGCGAGTCGGCCCCCGAGGCCACGCCCGACCCCGCCAAGGCCCATTGGGCTTTTCAGCCCCTGCACGCGGCCGCCCCGCCCGAGGTCCGCGATCGATCCTGGGTCCAAACCCCGATCGACGCCTGGATTTTGGCGGGCCTTGAGCGCGAGGGGATGAGCCCGTCGCCGGCCATCGATCGCCGTTCCCTGATCCGACGGGCCACCATCGACCTTCTGGGCGTGCCGCCGACCCTCGCGGAGATCGAGGCGTTCGAGAACGACTCCGCGCCCGACGCCTTCGCCCGAGTCGTTGACCGGCTCTTGGCCTCGCCCCTCTACGGCGAGCGCTGGGGGAGGCACTGGCTGGACGTCGCCCGGTACGCCGACACCAAGGGATACGTCTTCCAGGAGGAGCGCAAGTATCCCTACGCCTACACCTACCGCGATTACGTCGTCGACGCCTTCAACAACGACCTGCCCTTCAACCAGTTCATCATCGAGCAGATCGCCGCCGACCAACTCCCGTCCGACGGCGACAACCAGCGCCTGGCCGCGATGGGCTTCCTCACCGTCGGCCGAAGGTTCTTGCAGGACCGCAACGAGATCATCGACGACCGCATCGACCTGGTGGGCCGGGGCCTGCTCGGCCTGACAATCGCCTGCGCCCGATGCCACGACCACAAGTTCGACCCGATCCCCACCGACGACTATTATTCGCTCTACGGCGTGTTCGCCAGCTCGATCGAGCCGCCCGAGCTTCCCCGAATTTCGGGAGGGGCCGACGACGGCTCGTCCAAGGTCAAGGAGTTTGAGCGGAAGCTGGACGAGGCCCGGAAGGCCCGCGACGACTTCAAGGCCGCCCGCCGCGACGAGGCCGCCAGCGACCTCCGCGAGCGGGCCTCGGTTTACCTGAAGGCCGCGCGTGATCTTGGGTTCGACGCCGGCTCCAAGACGCTCGACGAGCGGGCGAAGCAAGACAAACTGACCCCCACCCTGCTCCGCTTCGTCGCCCGGACCTGGAAATCGAAGATCGACTCCGGCGCGGCGGACAAGAACCCCGTTCTGGCCCCCTGGCGACTGTACAAGGCCCTGCCCGCCGACCAGTTCGCCGCCAAGGCCGGGGAGGTTCTCGCCCAGCTTGAGGAGCGGAACAAGGCCGAACCCGGATCCGTTCATCCGCTGGTTCTCGGCGCCCTTCGCGACGCCAGGCCGACCAGCATGGACCAGGTCGCCGACTGCTACGCCGCCCTGCTCGGCCGGCTTGAAGAGCGGACGCGGGAGCGGAAGGGTCAGCCGCTCGAAGAGGCCGATTGGGAGTCGCTGCGCCTGGCCATTCTCGGCGAAGGGGGCGCGCTGGCCTTTCCGCCCGACGCCGACCGGTTCCTGATCGACAGGGCCCAGAGGACCGAGCTGGCGAAATTGACCCAGGCCATCGACAAGCTGAACGTGGAGGCGTCCTCCGTAATCCGCCGCGCCATGGTCATGAACGACGCGCCCCAGCCGATGCAGCCCCACGTCTTCATCCGGGGCAATCCGGGGCGTCCCGGCAAGGCCGTCCCGCGACAGTTTCTCGAAATCCTCTCCGGCCCCGACCGCAAGCCCTTCGGGAACGGAAGCGGCCGGCTCGAACTGGCCGAGGCGATCGTCGAGACCGCCCGCCCGCTGACCGCCCGGGTGATCGTCAATCGCGTCTGGGCCTGGCACTTCGGCCAGGGTTTGGTCGACAGTCGCAGCGATTTCGGCGTGAGGAGCGATCCGCCGTCGCATCCCGAGTTGCTCGACGAACTGGCCCTCGGCTTCCTGGCCGATGGGTGGTCGATCAAGAGCCTGCACCGCCGCATCATGCTTTCGAACGTCTACCAGCAGCAAAGCGGGCTTCGGGACGACTGCATGGAGAAGGACGCCGAGAATCGCCTCTTGTGGCGGTTCAACCGCCAACGGCTCGACTTCGAGTCGCTCCGCGATTCGATTCTCGCGGTCGCGGGGAGCCTCGACACGACCCAAGGCGGGCCGGCGGTCGCCCTCGACGCGGCCTCGATGCCGCCTCGGCGAACGATCTACGGCTTCATCGACCGGCAGAACCTCGACGGCGACTACCGATCGTTCGACTTCGCCAGTCCCGACGCCACCAGCCCCAAGCGGTTCGTCACCACCGTCCCCCAACAGGCCCTCTTCCTGATGAACAGCGCGTTCGTCCAGGAGCAGGCCAAACACCTGGCCGCCTCGGTCGAGAGGGAGACGGGCCAAACCTCCGGAGATGTCGCCAGGGCCGTCGGCCGGCTCTACGAGCGGGTGCTTGGGCGAGGTCCCGACGCCGACGAGTTGGCCCGGGCCTCGGCCTTCGTCGACCGGCCCGGTGCGATCGCCGAGGATTCGCTGCCTCCCCTGGCCCAGCTCGCCCAGGTGTTGATGCTGACCAACGAGTTCCTTTATGTCGATTGAACCAAACGATCGATCCAGCCCAAGGGGGGATTATCGAATGTCTCACGCGCCCAATCGACTTGAGGACCTGATCGTCACCCGCCGCGAGCTTCTTTGCCGCTCGGGGACCGGCTTCGGCGCCCTGGCCCTGGGGACGATGCTCGCCGAGACCGGCGGCCTGGGTCGTCGAGCCGTCGGCGCCGAGCAGGCCGGGACCACCAACAACCCGCTCTTGCCCAAAACGCCTCCGCTGAAGCCGAGGGCCAAGCGGGTCGTCCACCTGTTCATGAACGGCGGGCCGTCGCACGTCGACACGTTCGACCGCAAGCCGATGCTCGACAAACACCACGGCAAGGAGATCCCCAGCAGTCTCCCCACCGAGCGAAAAACCGGCGCGGCGTTTCGGTCGCCCTATAAGTTCCGGAGGTACGGCGAGAGCGGCCTGGAGGTCAGCGAGATCTTCGCCCGAACCGCCGAGATGGCCGACGACATCTGCGTGATTCGGTCGATGCGCGCCGACGTGCCCAACCATGAGCCGTCCTTGATGCTGATGAACTGCGGCGAGTCGCGCCAGGCGAGGCCGAGCCTCGGTTCTTGGGTCCTTTACGGCCTGGGGACCGAGAATCAGAACCTCCCCGGCTTCCTGGTCATGTGCCCCGACGGCTACCCGATCGCCGAGTCGCAGAACTGGCAGTCGGCGTTCCTGCCCGGCGTGTATCAAGGGACGCACCTGGACAGCCGGCAAACCGACATCGAAAAGCTGTTCGCCCACATTCGAAACCACGGCGTCAAACCCGAGCACCAGCGGGCGCAGCTCGATCTTTTGGCCGAGTTGAACAAGGTCCACCTCGACCAGCGGAGGCACGAGGCCGACCTGGAGGCCCGGGTTCAGTCGTTTGAGTTGGCCTACCGGATGCAGTCGGAGGCCGAAGAGGCGTTCAACGTCGACCTTGAGCCCGAATCGATCCGGGCCCTCTACGGCCCCGGCGTCCACGCCCGGCAACTTTTGGCGACCCGGAGACTCCTGGAGCGCGGGGTTCGGTTCGTCCAGCTTTGGCACGGCGCGGGGCAGCCCTGGGACCACCACGACGACATCGAGGTCGGCCATAGAAGGCTCGGCCAGCAGTGCGACCAGGCGATCGCCGGGTTCCTCTTCGACCTGAAGCAGCGCGGGATGCTCGACGACACGCTCGTCGTCTGGGGGGGCGAATTCGGCCGGACGCCGACCGTCGAGCTTCCCACCCCCGGCGCCAACGCGGGCAAGCAGAACGGCCGCGACCACAACCATTACGGCTTCACCGTCTGGATGGCCGGCGGCGGCGTGAAGGGCGGCCACATCCACGGCGCGACCGACGAGTTCGGCTTTCAGGCCGTCGAAAACCCGGTGCACGTCCACGACCTGCACGCGACAATCCTGTACCTGCTGGGCTTCGACCACGAGAGATTCACTTTCCACTACGCCGGCCGAGATTTCCGACTGACCGACGTTCACGGCAACGTCGTTCACGACATCATCGCTTGAGCAACTGTTCCAACGGAATCGGGAGGAGACGGACGATGCATCCGGGCCTAATTGGCGTGATCGTGGGCAGCTTCATCGGCGTGATGGGCGGAGCGGTCGGCGTCTACGTCAGCCTGAGAAACGCCACCAGGCCCCGCGAGCGCTCGCTGATGATCCGGTTCGCGGGCCTCTCGGCGCTCTGGTTGCTCGTCCTGGTCGCCTGGCTCTTCCTGATGCCGAGCCCCTGGAGCCAGGCCGCGGTCTTTTTGAGTCTTCCCGCCCTCATGGTGATCCCCTGGGTCAACCGCCGGGCGATCCGAGCCCGCGCCCTGGACCACGCCGAGGCGCGCATCCGAAGGCTCGCCTCGTGAGCATGAACCGAAGCCGAGGCGTCCGCCGCCGCGCGCTGGCCATCGTGGCGATCGGCGCCCTGCTGGGTTACGCCCTGGCCTCAACCTGCGACCGCGGCGAGATCGTCCCGCCCGCGCCGCCGAATCACAAATCCGGGGAGTGAGCCGCGGGCGGCGAAGAGCTACGTCCTCAGTAGGGGCGGCCACGGGGGGCCGCCCCTACGGGATTTCATTCCTCCCCGAGCCGTTGACTAATCCTTCCCGCCCTCCTTGCCCGTGGGTTTGTCGATCCGCCGGAACCGGGCGAAGAAGTTCTCTTTGAACTTGGGCTCCTCGCCGGTTCGGGATTTGTCGAGCTTGAAGCCGGCCGCTTCGATTTCCCGGATGAATTCCTTTTGGGAGGCGCGGACGTGCTTCAGCACGAAGTCGCTGCTCTTTCCCTCCACCCGGTCGAACTCGATCAAGGCGAACGTCCCGCCGGGCCGGAGGGCCTGGTGAATCGAAGCGAGCATCTTCTCGGGCGCCTCGAAGTGGTGGAAGACGTCGCAGATGTAGACCAGGTCGACCGAGCCGGGCTTGAGGTTCGTCCCGTCCTGCGAGCCAAGGACCGTCTCAACCTGCGTTTGGCCGAGCTTCTTCGACTCTTCGGCGATGTGCTTGAGGAAGTCGCGCGAGATGTCGACGGCGTAGACCCGCCCCTCCTTGCCGACCTTCTCGGCGAAGAGCCGGGTGAACGGACCCGTGCCCGCCCCCACGTCGGCGACGGCCATCCCCGGCTTCAGGTCGAGCGCCTTGGCGATCTCGTTCCGCTTGGCGTACACCTCGCGGTCGTCCGACTCGAACCGCCGAACGTACCCCTTCACGTCGACGCCCGGCCGTTCAAAGGGCTTGTTGATCTCGGAATCGGCCCCCTCTTTCGGCGGCGCCGTCTGGGCCTGGGCGCTGGCGCTAATCAGCGCGGCCATCGACAAAAGGAAGAACGGGCCGAGAGGTCGTTTCACAAGGTGCATGGCGTTGGTTCCTCGCCGCGAGTTTGGGATTTTGGAAAAAACCGGCCGGAGTGGCGGCTCGTTCAACCGAATCATGGCAGGTTTTGGTACAAGAGGATAGTCTCGGCGCGGCCGGGGGCGGATCAGGGTCGTTGGGTTTACGGAAGAGCTTTGGACCGGAGCCGGGAGGGCGAGGCTCCCGCCGAGCCGAGCCCCACGCATGGCCCCGGCTCGGCGGGAGCCTCGCCCTCCCAAAATCACGCCCGGTCGATAGTGCATTTTGAGGGCGTTGTCTCGTGCTCGAAACCGAACCGCTTACCCTCGCGCCCAAACTGTTCGCCCACCCGATCGATGAATCTCCGCTCGATCTCGACGGCGACGAGGTCCGGGTTTACGTCGTGGACCTGGAGGCGGGGGACGCGGGGGATCGGTTCGCGGAGCTGCCGGAATGGGAATGGCTTTCGGCCGCCGAGCGAGGGCGGGCCGAGCGGCTTGTTCGACCGCGCGACGGCCGCCGGTTCGTCCGTTGCCGGGGGGCGCTTCGGGTGATTCTGGGACGGCTGATCGACGCGCCGGCCGGCGAGGTCCCCTTTCAAACCGGGCCGGGTGGGAAGCCGGTCCTTCCGTTCGCCGAGGGCTCGCCCGAACAACGGCCGCTTCATTTCAACGTCAGCCACTCGGGCGAGCTCGCCCTGATCGCCGTCAGCCGAGGCCGCGAATTGGGCGTGGATATTGAGATGACCCGGCCGATCTCGCAGGCCGAGCGGATCGTCCAGTCGTATTTCACCGAGGCCGAGCAGGCCGAGTTTTTGGCCGTCGCCGAGGCCGATCGTCCCGCGGCCTTCATCCGGGGCTGGACGCGCAAAGAGGCGATCCTCAAGGCCCAAGGGGTCGGCCTGGCGGGCCTGGCGACGGGGTTTGAGACCCGATTCGGGCCCGGTGTCGTCGAGGCCGAACACGAATTCGTCCGATGCGCTCCCCATCCGACGGTCCTCGGCTGGGCGCTTTGGGAGGTCGCCCCGCGGCCCGGCTACGTGGCGGCCTTGGCGGTTGAGGGAGGTTGAAGGTCGGGCCACATTGATGAGACAATCGGGGGGACGAACGGTTGCGTCGGAATGTCGGCGACGGTTGGACGAATCCCCTTCTAGATTCCCCGACGACCGAGCATGGGACCGATCGTTCTCCTCTTGGTGGTGACGATGGGCTTGTTCGAACTCATCTTGTTGTTGCTCATGGCCTACGGGTTCATACGGCTTTTGGCCTCCGCGGGTTCCTGGGCGATCGGCGCCCGGTATCGCGCGTTTCGGCGATTGGCGGCCCAATATGGGGGCCGTTGCGAATCGCGCGGGATGTCCAACGCGCCGATCGTGAGCTTTCAGCATGATGGAGACCTGATCCGGGTGGGACTGGCCCCCCCGGGCCCGGGAGGCTCCGTCACCCCCGCCACGCGGATCATCGTCCGATTTCGCCGGGCCGTCCCCCTTCGTCTGGAGTTGGCGCCGATCGAGCGCGGCTTGCCCCGCCGGGCGCTGAAGGGCACCAACCCCGTTCGGCTGGGAGACCGGGAGTTCGACGGCGGGTTCGTCGTTCAGGCCAACGACGTCGACATGGCCCGCGACGTTCTTTCCCCCGCCGCGCGTTGGGCGATCCACGGTTTGCAGCGGCTGGTCCATCCCGGCGGCCTTTACATCGCGGTCAGCCCGGAGCGGCTTTTGACGCACATCGACCGGGGCCTGTCGGAGAACACCGAGGCCCTTTTCGAGGCCGTCGCCGAAACCCTGGCGCTTCGCGGGGCGCTGCTGGCGGGCGTCGCCAGGCGCTACGCCGAGGGTGTCACGCTGCTCGAAGGCCCGACCGACGCCGACGAAGAGATGGGCCCCCCCGTCTGCAAGGTCTGCGGCGAGCCGATCGACGGCGACCCGACAGCCGTCTGCGAAACCTGCGGCGCTCCCCATCATCTGGAATGCTGGGAGTACGTCGGCCGCTGCTCGATTTACGGCTGCGATGGCAAGGTCGCCAGGCCCCGCGCCGCGTCGTGAGGGCGAGAGGGCCCCTCCGCCGAAAAATCTTCGCCCCGAGCCATCACCGGCCGACGCTGAATTATGATATCATGGGGCGCGTTGGTTCCATGTCCGGGGGCGGCCGTCGGGAGAAGGATCGGGATGCCGAAGTTCGTGAAGATGGCCACCAGGGAGGAACTTCCCGCGGGCGCGTCCAAGGAGGTTGAGTTCGAGGGACGGGTCTACGCCCTGTTCAACGTCGACGGCGAAATCCACGTGATCGACGGGATTTGTCCGCATCAAGGGGGGCCGCTGGCCGAGGGCGATCTCGACGGCTGCATGGTCGCCTGCCCCTGGCACGGGTGGCGATTCAACGTCATAACCGGGGGGACGCCGCTGGGCCCGAAGATCAAGCTCGACGTCTTCGAGGCGAAGCTAGAGGGAGACGACGTCCTGGTTTTGGTGCCCTAGCCGGCGCGATCGACGGAATTTGAGTTGATCCACTATCGTCCGTTCCTCAACACTGATCCCCCCGCCCTGGTGAAGATCTGGAACCAGACGGTTCCCGAGCATTCCAGCGTCCGCCCCGCCTTGGTGCACGAGTTGGACGAGCACGCCTTCGGAT
>Ga0182738_1006420_pt1 | contig 12186 bp, 9 predicted proteins | sample eDN5th30CBELigMG_FD_128876 | JGI IMG/M metagenome (GOLD analysis project Ga0182738, IMG submission 128876) | Enriched Miracle-Growth compost microbial communities from Emeryville, California, USA - eDNA 5th pass 30_C BE-Lig MG (version 2)... ...
TAAGTTGGTCAAGGTCTGGGATCGGGTTGAAGGAAAGCTGGTCCGCGAGCTCGCGGGGCATTCCGACGCTGTCCTGGCCCTGAGCCCTTCCGCCGATGGTCGCTCGTTGGCCTCGGGCTCGGCCGATAAGACCGTCAAGCTCTGGACGCTGGCCGATGGGAAAAACGTTGCGACTTACACGGGGCACCTTGGCCCAGTCACATCGGTTGGCATCGCGCTGGATGGAAAGCGAATCGTCAGCGGCTCATCGGATCAAACGGTCCGTGTTTGGGATCTGGCCTCGGCTCAGGAGCTCCAGCAGTCAAGCGCGCATGGTCAAGCAATCCTCGCGGCCTCGATCCTCTCCGATCACTCAACCGTTTGCTCGGTCGGACGCGACCATCGCCTGATGACCTGGCGTCCCAGTGCGCAAGTCGTGCTAGCGGCTCATCAAGGTCCGATCTTGGGGTTGGGGATTCACCCAGACGGAACTCAACTCGCCAGCGCCTCGGCCGATAAGTCGGTCAAGGTCTTCGACACCAAGTCAGGAGCCTCGATCCGCTCACTCGCCGGGCACACCGACGCAGTCAAGGCGGTGACCTATACCCCGGACAAAACAAAAATCCTCTCCGGCTCGGCGGATAAGACCATCCGAGCTTGGAGTGGCGCCGATGGAAAACCCCTTTTAACTTATCCACCACAACCCGCCGCCATCACGTCCTTGGCGGTGTCGGGCGATAGCAAGTTCTTCGTGGCGGGCCTCGCCGACCACTCGGCGCGCGTGTTTGACCTGACCCAGGCTGATCCCGCCAAGGCGGAGATTCAGGTGATTCGAGGCCATGCCGGCCCGGTTACGTCGGTCGCCGTTCTCCCCGATCACAACACGATCGTGACGGGGTCGGAAGATAAGTCGGTTCAGTTCTGGGCGCTCGAACGCCCAGGAGCCGCCAAGAACCTGGCGGGCCATCAGGGAAGCGTCTACGGTGGGGCCTGGGCACCCGACGGCAAGCAGGTCGCGACCGTCGGGGCCGACAAGTCCGTTCGCATCTGGGACGTCGAGAAGGGGACCCAGCTCCGCGCGATCGAGAAAGCTCACCAGAACGTGGTCTACTGCGCCTCGTATAGCCCGAAGGGGGACGTACTGGTCACCGGAGGCGATGATAAGCTCGTGAAGTACTGGAACCCCATCGACGGAAAAGAGTTACGTAAGAGCGAAGGGCATGGGGCCGCGGTCTACTGCCTGGCCTTCCATCCGGACGGAACGCGGATCGCGTCGGGATCGGTGGATAAAACCATCCGATTCTGGAATGTGGCGGACGGGAAAGAGCTAAAGAAGCTCGACGGCCACCCGGACGACGTCTATTCGATCAGCTTCAGTCCAGATGGGAAGCGGCTCGCCTCCATCGGGTACGCGGGCAACCTGTTTCTCTGGGATGTCGAAACGGGTAAACCCATTCTCAGTCAGAAGGTTGCCCCAAACACCCTGGCCAGCGGCGTGGCCTGGAGTCCCGACGGGAAGCAGGTTGCCGTCGCCGCGTCGGATAACAAAACCTACCTGTTCAATATCCCTTGATTCAGCTTGCAACCAAGGGGGCAACCGTGGTGGAGGGTGGGAGAGGAGATTAACCTCTCCCTCCTTCACAGCAGGTTTCGCAGATGGTGTGGCATCGCGAGCATTACAGCTTGGCCCGGATTTCAACCAACGGACCACCACAGGCCGGGCAGGCGGGTCTGGGCCTGATCGATGGATCGCGCGGGTTGGCTTGGGGATTGGGCTCATTCGGCGATGGATTCTTCATCGACCTGACTCCTTGCGACCATGTCCCGCGCAGGGCTCAGACAGCCGGTCGCCTGAATCAGAGCTCTCCGTCGACGCCGAGCTGGTGGTAGTAATGCTCGACCTGGTCCTGGTGTTCCAGCAGCCAATCGATACTCGGTTCGTGATTCATGGCTTTTTGGATGACCTTGAGCGTGGCCTCGCGATGGACCTGGAATAGGGCCTTGTGATCGAGTCCGCTCACTTCGATCACGGACGGGTCGAGCCAAACGGAATAAATGATCCCCAGATCGTTGACCCGGTCTTTTGGAATCACACCCGCCCTGACAGCGTCGAGTACGCCGTTCGCCACGGCCGCCTGTACCGTACCCATTAAAATATTGGTGTACGAAGCATCCTTGACGGTCACCTTGCTGACCATGACAGTGGCTGGTCGGACCTGCACGTCGCTGTTCAGGATGGCGAAGACCCGAGTATGCCCCTTCACCTGGTCACCGATCAGGTTCGCAAGCGCGTGTCCCACGGGTCCGTCGAGCTCGCCGATGACGACCTCCGGCTCGGCGGCCATGTAGTCTTCTGGCCCTTCGACCAAGGCTTCACCGGTGCGCAGGACGATTCGGTCGCTCATCATGATCCCTTCTGACGGTCACTCGAGTGAATTGGGAAACGGACCCTTGTGGTCGTTCTTCCATTATGGTTTCGTGGCCCTCCCGCGCCAACTTGAAGTGGAGGCAGGGGAGGTCGAAGCCGCTATCCATCCGCTCGCGCCTTACACTTACAAAGTGGATGGGCACGGGGACCGATGGGTTAGAGCGGCTTGATCGGCTGGGCCTGCTTCACGAAGTCTGGGTCGATCGTAATCCCAAAACCAGGTCCACTCGGGACCTGGACCAACCCGCGCTCACAGCGCAGCGTGGAGGTTTCACTCGAGACGGGAATCGTGGTATTCCCCTTGAACTCATGGAACTCAACCGGGTTGGTAAGGCACGAGACGAAGTGGGCGACGTCCAGGTATCCGAGCCCCGCGCCCGACATATGAGGCGTACAACGCATTCCGGCTGCCTCGGCCATTCGCGCCACGCGTAGCGAGCGGATCATCCCGCCATAATAGTGCAGGTCAGGTTGAACCACATCCACCGCCCGGTTGGCAATCATCCAGCGGAATCGCCAGTCGCTATACTCTTGCTCCCCTCCCGCGACGGGGATCGTCAAGGCATCGGCAACCTGCTTGGTCTCGTCGAGCCGGTCGTACTCGCAAGGTTCCTCATAGAAACCATAGTTGGATTTCTCCATGAGTCGCCCAACTTCGATCGCCTTGGCCACGCTATACGAGCTATTCGAGTCCGCATATAAGGTCATCTCGGGTCCGAAAGCCTCCCGGACCAAGGGGATCAGCCGCTCCGTTCTTCCCGGCAACGAGTCGGCATCCTTGCTCATCCGACCACCAAGCCGGAACTTGAGCGCCTTGGCTCCTGACTCCTCGACGAGCTTCCGGAGAAAATCGACCTCCGCCTCGGGAGTATTGCCTCGATTACCGCTGGCGCGATACACCGGGAATTCCCTCCGGACGACTCCGCCAAGTAACTCTCCGACGGATTGCTTGAACACCTTTCCAAGCAAGTCGAGCACGGCGAACTCCGCCGCGGCCACGCAGACCCAAAACGGCAACCCCTGGTATTTGTAATTATCTTTATAACGATAAAGTTCCCAGAGCAACGGCTCGAATTCTCGAGCATCCTTGCCGGCGAAGAATGGGGCGACCCGATTGTTGAAAATCGGGTAGGAGTCAACCATTCGCAGCTCGTTCGCCACCGAGAGTCCTTCCGCCCCATCCTTTGAGCGAACGCGCACGAGGAAGATCTTCCCATTCTTGAGAAGTTCCATCGACTCGATCGGCACGGCTTGCCGGAGTTTTTCCCGGTTGAGAACGGGTTTCGCAAAGGCGCGATCGATGGCCTCGACGCGGGCCATTTGCTCGTCTCGAGCCTGACCTTTCCCCGGGATCAGCGAAGCGAGACCGGTTGCACACGCTACACGGAGGAACCCACGTCGATGCACACTCATCTGCGATGCTCCGTCAACTTGTGTTCTGACCGTTTGCCCGTCGCGTTCGCACACCGACCCATGCCGATCGTCACCAACTCAAACGAAAGGGGGGATTTTCGATGAAATCGGCCCAACATCGAGACTCTTTGACCTGTTAGCGAGCCGGAGGAACCGCCCCATTTTTCCCCGAGTCTCGCTCATAAGTTTGCCGAACGCAACACGATCGGAGCGGTTGAGACCAAAGGCTCGCGTCGAGCAGTTCTCCGGTTGACGTCTGGGCGGACGCTCCGCCATCCTGATTCGATCGCTACCCGGTTGAAAGACCAACAACGCGCCGGGGGAGGGGAAAGACTCTTGTTCATTGCGTTGGGAGCCACCACGGTCGGGCCGGACTTCGCCGGGGAGCGTGGCGAAAGCGAAGGGAAGGAACCAAAGGCTCTTGAACCGTGCGAGTCCTTTGACGGCGGTCGAGAGGACCGTTCTAATCGTCGTCTGAGACTCTCGGACGTGGCATGTGATGAGGTCTCTCAGTCGAGACTCTTGGATGTCGCGGTGGACACTGGCCTGGTCGGTCGACTTAAAGGTCAGGCGAGAGATCAGATTGATCCGGGCTTAAGCGTTGAGGAGTGGAAGGATGAACGTTCAACATGAAGAACCGGTTAGAAGCCTCCGCGTAGCGTTGAGATGGCAAGTCCTTGGCCGATTGGCTCTCTGCTGGGGCCTGACGCTATGCATGGCCGACCTTGCGAATGCACAGGAGCAGAAGCCTGAGAAAGGTTGGGTAAGCCTGTTCAATGGCAAGGACCTGGAGGGTTGGACGCCCAAGATCACGAAATCCAAAGTGGGTGAAAACTTCGGTAACACCTTCCGGGTTGAAGACGGCGTTCTCAAAGTGGCGTACGACCAGTACAAGGCGTTCGACGGGCGATTCGGTCACCTGTTCCACGCGAAGAAATTCTCGAATTACCGGCTCCGTATCGAGTACCGATTCGTCGGCGAGCAATGCCCCGGCGGGCCTGGTTGGGCGATTCGGAATAGCGGGGTCATGCTCCATTGCCAGAGCCCCGAGAGCATGAGCGTCGATCAGGATTTTCCGGTCTCGGTCGAAGTGCAGTTCCTCGGTGGTGACGGGAAAAAAGAGCGATCCACCTGCAACGTCTGCACGCCGGGCACGCACATTGTGATGGACGGCGAGTTGATTACCCGGCACTGCACGAATTCAAAATCCAAGACGTATGCGGGCGACCAGTGGGTCACAGCCGAAGTGGAAGTTCACGGTGATGGAATCATCAAACACCTGGTCAATGGCGAGGTGGTGCTGAGCTATGAAAAAACACAGTACGACGAGAAGGATCCTACGGCAAAGCCCTTGATTACCGACGGGAATCTCCGCCTCCGCGAAGGTTACATCTCGCTTCAGAGCGAGAGCCACCCAATCGAGTTTCGGAAGGTCGAAATTCTTGAGCTCGAACCGACCGTCAAGCCCTGATTCGGCCACCCAAACCGCGGTTCCTTCCTCACCAAGTCTGAACTGACGAGCATCCAATAGCCCCGAAATCACCTGAGTTTGTGTTTCTATCAAATTCCCATTTGATCGACGCAATCACTCAGGTGAATCACAAATTGAATCGACTTAAGGCATCCATTGATATGTCAGTCGTTAAGAGCACGATCAAGCAGATCATTCCCACCTCGATCTGGTCCAAACTCCGTCTCTGGAACCTCCAGCGCAAGGTCGCGCGATTCCCGGCGCGGAGAGTCCAACATCTTTACGGAGGGCACCGGCTGGAAATTCAACTCCTCGACGGTCTTGCCGCTGGCTGGTACGACCACGACTGGGAGGAGCTGCCCGAGATCGCCGTCCTGCGGTCTCATCGTTTAAAGCCAGGAGCAAGGGTATTCGACTTGGGAGCACACCAAGGGGTCGTGGCTCTCATGCTCGCCCGAGAGGTGGGACCTGAAGGCCAGGTGATCGCCGTTGAGGCAAACCCGCATAATCAGCGTGTTGCGCTTTTGAATCGTGATCTGAACGATTCTCCACAAATTCAAGTCGTCCACGCCGCGGTTGCCGACACCCGTGGGACCTTGGTTTTCAACCAGGGCTTGAATGGACAGGTTGACGATGGTGAAGGGGCATGGGGTGAGATCGAAGTCGAGGCGCGGACGATTGACGATCTTGCCCGTGAGTATGGAACCCCCGACGTGCTTTTCATCGATGTCGAAGGTTTCGAGTGCCACGCGCTTCGAGGTGCGACGGAGACCCTCAAATCTCGGCCCGACTGCTTCGTCGAGGTTCATGTGAACCACGGCCTCGAAAAGTTCGGCGGATCGGTCGACTCCGTGTTACAGTTTTTCCCCCGCGACGAATACCAGTTTCAGATCGCGCAAGAAAACCACAACCAGGGTCGATTTGAACCGTACCTGCCCGAGAGTCCCTTGGTCAAGGACCGCTTCTTTCTGCTCGCGCTCCATAAGGGATCCCCACCATCTCCAGGACGGAACGGCTAGGGACGCGTTTAATTGACTTAAATATTTGAAATCGAATAATTCGATTCAAGCGGGAGGATTGAACCCCTCCCACTCGAATCTGTGCGTGCGGATACCGTCGGACGACTCCCTATGGACGTAACTTATGGGAGACGTTTCCTGTGAGAAGTCTGCGCACGATCAACGGGACTGGCCCATATTCGGATTGCGCCGAATGGAACCGGCTAATAACGTCACAACGGCCGGCCTAGTTTCACTTCGAATTCTTCACGTTGAGGAAGTCGATAAACTGGCGGACGTTGCGGAATCCGACACCGTGCCTGTAAGCACGCCCCGCGCTATCGAGGACCACGTACGCGGGAAGAGTGTGGATCTGGTAGGAATCGCTCAATTGAGGATTCGCATCGACATCGATGATTTTCAACTCATGTCCAGGCAACAAAACCTTCGGGAGTGTCTGCGATTTCATTTTCACACATGAAGGACACCAAGACGCGGTGAAGAAGAGAATCGCATGCTTCGCGGAATTTGATTTAACAACCTTCGTGGTCGTCTGGACGGTCGGTGTGGAAACAACCTTCGTGGTTGCGGTCGGTACAGCGTTGATTGCTTGGCTTTGTACCGAAGTTGCGGGGGAGGGAGAAGCGCAAAAGAGGCTAATCACAAAGACAAGATCATGCATGAAACCTGAGAACTCCTTGAGGAATGATCTCCAAAACCCAAGTTGACCAACATAATCGGATTTCTCGGAAGATTCAACCAACTTTCCCTAAAATGATCGATGCACGTTATGCTGTCAGCCACTTGCGAAGAACGAACTCATGTACTCACCTGGAATTCAACACAAAACGTCATGCAATATTAACAGTGTAAATATTTTAACAGAACATTAACAGTTAAATGCATTAATTTATTTGCGGGAGCCGACAATGAGAAGGTATTCACAATGCGTTCAACCTTTGGCTTGGCCTTGTGCTGTTCGTTCCCGCGGTCTTCGGTTAATACTTTGGGGTTGGCCAGATGGCTTTGAAGGTGGAGAATCCAGGTGGGGATTGATTGCGTATGGACTATCGAGCGGAAACATGAAGTCACTTAAAGGTCACCTGGTCATCGCCACGCCTCAACTCGAGGGGCCAATCTTTGCTCGTTCCGTGATCCTCATGCTCGATCACGGCGCCGATGGAGCCATGGGCGTGATTCTGAACCATCCCTTGGATGTCGTGGTGACCGACCTCTCCGGGAAAATCTTTGAAGATGAGTTCGTTTGGGACAAAAACCTGTTACTCGGAGGCCCGGTAACCGGTCCGCTCATGGTCCTACATACCCTCGAAGAAATGGCCGACCAGGTGGTCATGCCCGGGGTTTATTGCACGCTCGAGGCAACGAAGGTTCAGGATATCCTCAGTCGGAAGGTCGAACCCTCGCTGATCGTCGCCAATTATTCGGGGTGGGGGCCCGATCAACTCGAGGGGGAGTTCGAACGCGATTCCTGGTTGACCTTGCCCGCCCAGATCGAACATATTTTTCGGAAGGATGACGATAAGGATCTCTGGAAAGATGTTGTGAGCGCGGTGAACACGCAGAAGCTTTCTGAGTTCCTCGATATTCGCGAGTTCCCCTCGGACCCGTCCCTGAACTGACCTTAGACTGCGTCGGCTTCCGATTCCAGGTACAACGGTTTGAACTCAGTCACGTGTCGGCAAGTTGGGCTAACCCAACATCCGCGTCACGGAGAACCCAACATGTCAGGTAGGCGAGAGAGTCAAGAACGAATATTGACGCGCCGGGGAATGCTCCGCGGTTCGAGTTGCGGCGCGTTGGTCTCACTGGCCTCGCTAAATCCTGGCTTGTGTCGGTCGACCTTTGCCGATGAACCAGGCGAGAAGACGGAATCCCTCATCGAGTCCATTCAGCAAGAGGTGATTTTCCCCGGACGTTCAACCGGGGTGAGTTGGTTCCATCCCAGGGCGTGCCTTGTGCCCGGGGCTGCCGAGCCTGAAGTGCTGATGACGCTTCAATCCATCAGCGGATCCGATGTCTTCGGCCCGGTCCACTGGACGCACTCCACCGACCAGGGCAAAACCTGGTCCGCGCCCCAGGCCCTTACAGGCCTTGGCCGCAAGTCCCTCGGAGCGAACTCCGAGGTGGGCGTGTGTGACGTCGTACCCGAGTACCACCCGCAAACGAAAAGCGTCCTCGCGATCGGGCACAACGTCTACTATGCGTCAAATGTGCTGGCGCGCCCTCAGGGCAAACGTTGGCCGGTCTATACGGTCCGCCGCCCCGACTTAACCTGGAGCGAAGCTCAACCGATCGAGTGGGACAACCCCAAGGCCGACGAAATCTTTAGTTGCGGTTGTTCCCAACGCCTCACGAGACCGAACGGTGACCTTGTCATTCCGCTCACGTTCGGCAGCCGAGGGATCCCCCATCGTTCTGTCACTACAGCCCTCTGCGACTTTGACGGAAAGACGATCCGGATTCGCAAGACTGGCACCGTACTCGAAAACAAGGTCCGCCGTGGCCTTCTCGAACCATCGCTCAGCACGTTTCAGGGTCGCGACTACCTGACCATCCGTGCCGAGAATGGAAGAGGATACGTGTCAACCTCGGAAGATGGGCTGAAGTGGCATGCCCTGAAGCCCTGGAGTTGGCACGAGACCGGGGAACCTCTGGAGATGTCAACGACGCAGCAACACTGGCTCAGCCACGCGGAAGGGCTCTACCTGGTTTACAACCGGAGGACCGAAGAAAACAAGGATGTCATCCGTTGGCGCGCTCCCCTCTACATCGCGAAGATCGACGTTCCTTCCCTTAGCCTGATTCGCTCTACCGAAAAGGTGGTTTTTCCGATGCTTCCGGGAATTGGAAATGACCCCAAAAAAGTCGCGTTAATGGGGAATTTTCACCCGGTTACCGTCTCGCCTCGGGAATCCTGGGTTACAGTAGGCGAGAATTTTCCGGCCAACCAGTACCGAGGTAACACTCTTCTCGCCCGCATCCACTGGAAACCGTCTAGCTAGGCGATCCCAGGCGAAGGCCCCTGCCCCTGATCCTGCCGGATACGACCCGTTCCAACCTTGGGAATGCCTATGTTTGAATTATGAGGATGGGCATCTCATGGAGATGCGGTAAAGGGCGATTGTCTAGGTGATTCGGGTAAGGTGTGCGTCCAGGGGAAACGGGACCGGTCTCGCGATTGGGACGTTCGGACAGACTGGGCGATTCCCACTACTTTTGTTTACTTATGCCTTCGAGTGGATGGAATTGCCTGATATGTCCAACGACTCGTCCGTGGGAACTCGACTTGAAGCCGACCGCAAAGACCTGCTCGACCTGACCCTGCGTAATCCCCTCCTGAATTACAAGCCGAGAGCCCGAGGACTGGAATTCGTGAGCGCGGCCCCGGCCGATGTCTTTCGCGTCCTGGTTACCGACTCCAAGTCGATCACGTTCCTGCACGACCCTTCAGCCGAACCAGAGCCGGAGCTGGAACAAGACTCGGAATCGGCGAACGCTTTGGAATCCCCCTCCACGAGCACGGAGGGGGATCCATCGACCTATCGGTCAGTCCCTCGGGTCGAGTTTGAGTCGGCTCAGCCCACGAGTGAATCCGTTGGCCAGAACGGCCTATCCCCTGCCGAAGGGAGTGAAACGGGAGAGCTCGTAGCGAACCCTGAAGCAGTTGGTGTCTCTACCGATACCCTGGTTCCCGAGCCTCCCCAGAGCAAGGCCGACACGGAAGGGGGCGACCCCTCCTCGGATCCAGGCGACTCGCCTCCGTTGAGCGACGGTGAGGATACGGCCGACACGCTGGCGGTCGCAGAGGAAGCCGATCCAGCAACCTCGCCGAAGGAAGAAGCTCAGGCGTTTCCCGCGGCCAGCTCGAACCCACAAAAGCTTCAGACGCGCCTGTCCAGCAGTCGCCTGGAATCTCGACTCCTCTCGATTTATCTCGCGGCCCGTTCTTCAATCGAGGAGCAAGGGGTCAACACGTTGTTTCTCGCGGAGGGGTTGCTCTCGTGGTCGGAGCCCGAGGCACCCAAGAAGTTTTACCAGGCCCCCTTGATTTTGATCCCCGTGGAGCTGGAACGAACCAACGCGCGGGAACGGTTCCGGCTTCGACACGACGGCGGCGACTTGGGTTTCAACCTCTCGCTGGCTGAACGTTTGAGAGCCGAGGCGAGGATTGAGCTTCCCGAGCTTCCCGAGGCCGATGACCTCGATGTCAACGCCTACTTTGATGCCGTGGCTTTGGCCATCCAGGATCGCCTAGGATGGGAGGTGAAGCGCGAGAGCGTTGCGTTGGGCTTCTTCTCCTTCGGCAAGTTCCTCATGTATCAGGACCTGAATGAGGCGAGCTGGCCTGAAGCGGGGCGACCAGCCCACCACCCTATTCTTCAGTCGTTACTGGGCGAGGGTTTTCAAGAAAAATCGGCGGATATCGAGCCCATTGATGAAAATACGCTCATTGACCCCTACTTCGACCCGAAAACGAGTCGTCAGGTGGTTGATGCCGACAGCTCTCAGCGCCTGGCCTTGCTCGATTTCCAGCACGGGCGGAACCTGGTGATTCAGGGGCCGCCAGGGACCGGCAAGTCGCAAACCATCACGAACCTGATCGCCGAGGCGGTCGGTCAGGGGAAACGCGTCCTGTTCGTCGCGGAGAAAATGGCCGCGCTTGAGGTGGTCAAGCGAAGGCTCGACCATGCGGGGCTCGGCGGAGCTTGCCTGGAACTCCACAGTCAGAAGAGCAAGAAAAAGGGCGTTCTGGACGAGCTGAAACGAACCTTGGAGCTTCCGGCCAAGTCGCTCGCGAACATCGAAGACGACTTGCGACTTCTCGGCGAAGCGCGCGACCGACTCAACGCCTACTGCGAGGCGGTCAATTCCCCCATCGCGGAGAGTGGCCTCACACCCCATGAGGCGTTTGGTGAGCTTGCCCGGCTCAAGGCCCAATCGAATGCCCCGCTACCCCCTCGTCCCAGGCTCGACGCTCTCCCAAGGTGGACGTCTTACGACTTCAAGCGCCGACTTGACCTTGTCGAGCAGCTTCAAGCCCGACTGGTCCAGTCTGGCGTGCCGGTTGCTCATCCGTTTTGGGGCAGTCGGCGTACCTTGCTCTTGCCTAGCGACGAGGAGCAGCTTCGGGCTCTCGTCGAACAGGCTCGAGACGCCACCGAGCACATCCGAGAGACCACCGACCGCCTTTCAAACCAGCTCAACCTCCAACTCCCCGATGGTTGGAATCGATCCGATGCCATCAGGCGCGTTGCGCGTTGGTTGACCGACCCGAGCCTCAAGGTCTCGCCGACACTCCGCTCGGAGGAATGGAGAACCCGGTCGGCCGACGTCGACGCCCTCCTCAAGGCGGGAGCTCAGGTGTCCGACGTGCTGCAACGGTATGGCCAGACGATCCTACCGGACGCCTGGAGTCAGGACCTGCGAGACACACGCAAGGCCTTGAACTTGTACGGACGACGATGGTGGCCCTGGTTCTATGGCGCTTATCGCCAGGCCAAGCGTCAGTTGAGCTCGATCTGCCGTGGAGCTCCCCCCGCCGACCTCAATGCCCAACTCGCACTTATCGACGCGATCACCGAAGCCCGCCAATACCGTGAAACGATTCAACACCTCTCAGACCTGGGGACGCGCCTCTTCGGGCCCGGGTGGAAGCCGGAAGGGGCGAACTGGCCGGAATTGATCGAAACGTCTCGCGCGAATATTCGCATTCATGATGATGTGCAAAAGGGACTTGTTCCTGAAAGCCTCTTCGACCTCCTGGAAAACCGGCCCAACCCTCAGGGAGTGGGACCGTTGATCCAAGGCGCGGAGAAAGCGTTGCACGACCAGCACGCAAGCGTTCAATCTCTCTTCGCCTTCCTCGAGCTGGATGA
>Ga0182738_1006425_pt1 | contig 12182 bp, 12 predicted proteins | sample eDN5th30CBELigMG_FD_128876 | JGI IMG/M metagenome (GOLD analysis project Ga0182738, IMG submission 128876) | Enriched Miracle-Growth compost microbial communities from Emeryville, California, USA - eDNA 5th pass 30_C BE-Lig MG (version 2)... ...
CGAGGAGGTTGTCCCACTGCATCTCGCAGTAGACCCAGAGATCGGGCCTCTTGGCCTTCGCCGCCCGGTAGAGACGCGGGAAATTCTCCGCCATGTCGGTGTGGGACCAGGAATCGCCGTGGTCGTCCTTGCGGCGCGCTGCCTCCGCGGCGTTGGCGCGGCGGGCGATGCAGCGCTCGCAGCCGCAGACGCCGTAGTCGCCGCTCTCGATGTTGATGCCGCCGATCTCGAAGGTCTCGGCGAGCCACGAGACCGCCTCCTCCATCCACTCCATGGTCTCGGGCGCGCTCGGGCAGGCGCTCATCGTGTAGTCCGAGCGCGGGAAATTGAGCGGGAAGCCGAGGTCGGCGAGCTGGAAGCCGACCCCCTTCTCCATGGTCGCGGCGCAATGCGGGTTGGCCTTGAGCCAGGTGGCGAGATTGTACTTGTGGTCGCCCTCCCAGTAGACGCCGCCATAGGCGCCGATGGCGATCCCCGGCATGATGCGCACGCCGCGCTCGCGGGCGTAGCGGCAGAGCTCCTGCGCCGCCTCGATGCCGCCATGGGAATCGCGGAGGAACCCGTAGATGGTGATCGCCGCGATCCGGTTGCGGCTGCAGAAGTCCACCAGCCGCTTGTAATCCGCGAGGAACCCGCCCGGCGGCTTGCCGTAGGGGTTGAAGACGCCGATCTCCTGGAGCCCGATCTGCGACAGCTCCCAGTTGGTCGAATGGTCCCAGGTCCAGAAGGTCCGATAGAGCATGCCGGGGGCATCCTCGTGGGGAGAGACCCCGAGCCGGGACGGATCGGCCCCGCCGCGGGCGATCATCTCGTCGACGCCGTAGACGACGCCCGCGATGCCGCCCCCGGTCACCGTCACCGCCGCCCCGGCATCGCCGGCGGTCTCGATCCGGAACGCGCCCTCCCTCATCGCGGGATCGTCGACGAGCCGCAGGGAGGCGCCGCCGGCCGGTGCCGGGGCATCCTTCCACAGGACGCCGGGAAACGCCTCGTGAAGGCGCCGTCGGGCGTGGGGGAACGCGCCGTCGACGGCGACGGGACCGGACAGGACGAGTGTGGACATCTCGGCAGCAACTCCGCTCGTATCGTGACCTCGGGGGACGCTAGCGTTCCCGACCGCCGGGAGGCAAGGACGGCCGGCCGCGTCAGGCGGTCGCCGCGGCGTGCAGGGCCTCGAGGAGCGCGGCCGCGCGCGGGTCGGGACGCGCGCCGTCGCGCATCTGGTTCATCGCGTAGGAATAGCCGATGCCGAGCGAGGGCCAGGCGCCGTGATGGGAGCCGCCGGCGCCGCCGTGGCCGAAGGCATCGCCGGCTGGCCCGAAATAGATCGATTCGCTCGGCAGCTGGAAGCCGACGCCAAAGCGCCAGTGGAGGTCGTTGAGCGCATCGTAGCCGGCGGAAAGCTGCGTCCGCCCCAAGCGGATCGTTTCCTCCTCGAGAAGCGGCGATCCGCCGGCCGCGAGGCAGCCGTAGATCCGCGCCACGCCCCGCATGGTCGCGATGCCGCTCGCGCCGGGAATCTCGGCGGCATGGACCCGGCGCTCGTTCCAGAAGAAGGCGGCGCGATCGAAGATGACCGGGTTGCCCCACACGCTCCGGAGCAGCGGATCGGCCTCGAACGCATCCGCCGGCTGCGGCGCCGCCTGTCCCCAGTCGGGCGCGAGCTCCAGCACCGACACCCGGGGCTCCTCGGCCTCCGGCAGCCCGATCCACACCTCGGCGCCGAGCGGGCCGGCCACCTCCTCGGCGAAGAAGCGGCCGACGCTCCGCCCGTCGACCCGGCGGATCAGCTCGCCGCAGAGCCAGCCATAGGTCAGCGCGTGGTAGGAGATGGCCGTGCGCGGATCGGCGCTCGGCGCCTGCGCGGCGAGGATCGCCGCCATCCGGCGGTCGTCGACGAGATCGTCGATGCCGATCGGCGTGTCGATCCCCGGGAGCCGCGCCGTGTGGGAAACGATGTTCCGGACGAGGATCCCGGGCTTGCCGAATTCCGGCCAGTGCCGGCTGACCGGGTCGTCGAGGCGGAGCCTGCCGCGTTCGATGAGCATCAGGAGGCAGATGGCGACCATGCCCTTGGTGCCGGAATAGAAGAGCTGGAGCGTGTCCTCGGCCCACGGCCGGCCGCCGGCGCGATCGGCGAGGCCGCCCCAGAGGTCGACCACCGGCGCACCGTCGCGGACCGCGGCGAAGGCCGCGCCGACCTCGCCGCGCGCGACGAAATTCTCCTCGAAAGCGTCCCTGACGGCCTCATAGCCGGGCGCGACGAAACCGGAAACCATTCCCTCATCTCCTGGCGCCCGCGTTGGGGCGGAGCCACCTTGATAGCGTCGTCCCGCGCCGGCGGCGAGGCACCTGCATCTCGCAGGTGCGAGAAAATCGCCGCGCCGCGGGAACCATCGTCTCCCTACGACGTTCGGAACATGCCCCGTGATGTGCAGGCATCGCGGCGGAATTCTCGGAACGACGGAGGCCAGCCATGCGAACCATCATCGCGGACCCGGACAGCCATGTCCTGATTGCGCTCGCGGCGGCGTCCTACGTCACCCGCGATGTCGGTTCCGGGGCGATCGTCCAGACCCTCGGGCCTCCGGCCGAACCCGTCGAGGTCGATTCGGCGCTGGACCGGCTCGCGACGCTTCACCTTGTCATCGACGTCGGCCGCGGCCGCTGGCGGCTGACCGCCCAGGGCTGGGAGATCCTCAACCGGCGGCACACCGGCGCGTGCTGGGAGACGGAGGTCGAGGACCGGTAGGGAGACGCCCGGTCTCTTCGACCCGGACGCTCCGCCGCGGGCGGCCTTGCGGCCCGGCAAGGGCTGATGCAAAGCTCGGCCATGCACGCCGCGATGACGATCCGCACCATGGCGCCGGAGGACGTGGGGCTGGCCCTCGACTGGGCGGCAGCCGAGGGATGGAATCCGGGCCTTTCGGACGCATCTCCGTTTGCCGCGGTCGATCCGGGCGGCTTCCTGATCGGCGAGGTGGACGGAGCGCCCGCCGCAATCGTCTCCTGCGTCAACTACGATGAACGCTTCGCGTTTCTCGGCTTCTACATCGTGCGGCCCGACCTTCGCGGCCGCGGCTATGGCCGGCAGATCTGGCAAGCGGCCGTCGCCCGCGCCGGAACCCGTCTCATCGGCCTCGACGGCGTCGTCGCGCAACAGGACAACTACCGCCGGTCCGGCTTCGTCCTCGCCCATGCCAACGTCCGATACGGCGGCGCGCCGGCCCCGGCGGCCGGGATGCGGAGCGTGCCGACCGTCCCGCTCGCATCGGTCGCAGCCGGACTTGTGGAGGCCTCGGAGGCCGCGGTCTTTCCCGCGCCGCGGCCCGACTTCCTCCGCCGGTGGATCCACGCCCCGGGCCACCATGGACGCGCGGTCCTCCGCGACGGCGACCTGGCCGCCTGGGGCGTGATCCGCCCCTGCCGCGAGGGCCGCAAGATCGGCCCGCTGGTCGCCGCCGACCGGGCGGCCGCCGAAGCCGTGCTCGACGACCTTCTCGACGTACCGGCGGAGGGTCCGGTCTTCCTCGACGTTCCCGCGACCAACGGCGAGGCCGTGCGCCTCGCGGAGGCGCGCGGCCTTGCGACGGTCTTCGAGACCGCCCGCATGTATACCGGACCGGCGCCGCCGATTCGGACCGACCGCATCTTCGGCGTGACGACTTTCGAACTCGGCTGAGGGGCACCCGATGTCCATAATCCGCGGCTCCATCGCGTCCTGCCGCACCGGGACGGGGCGACGCCCCGCCGCGTGCCGGCCTGTGGGGCCGGTCCGTCGACGGCGGGGACGGTCGACCGGGGTGCGATGAGCATCGCGACCGCGCTGCGCGCGACCCCCTATCGCCTGAGGCGACTGGTGCGCGGCGGCTGGGGCTGGATCACGCTCCGGCCGGGCACCCGGCCCCGCCGCATGGCCCGGCGCACGGCCGGGAGCGCGATCGCGTTCGTCCTCGACCGGCCCGCACTCGCCCGCGCGGCGCAGGCGGTGCTGCGCTTCACCCCGACGTTCAAGGCGCATCTCCGCAACCTCAATCCCCGCTCGGTCACGGCGCGCGAACTGTCGCGGCATGGCCGCGAGATCAGGGCGATGCTGCTCCGGGCCGAACGGCGGCGCGCGCGGAGGGCAGGCTGATGCGCATCGTCATCGACCTCCAGGGGACGCAGACGGCGAGCCGGACCCGGGGGATCGGCCGCTACAGCATGGCCTTCACCGCTGCGCTGATCCGCCACCGCGGCGACCACGAGGTCATCCTCGCCCTCAACGGGCTCTTCCCCGAGACGATCCAGCCGATCCGCGACGCCTTCGGCGGAATGCTGCCGCGCGACCATATCCTCGTCTGGGAGGCGCCGGGCCCGATCGCGGCCGGGTCATCCGCCAACGAAGCGCGCCGGCGGAGGGCCGAACTGATCTACGAGGCGTTCCTCGCCGGCCTCGCGCCGGACATCGTCCACGTGTCGAGCCTCTTCGAAGGGCTCGTCGACGACGCGGCGACCAGCATCGGCACGCTCGGCAAGACCCATGCGACGTCCGTCCAGCTCTATGACCTGATCCCGCTCCACGACCCCGAGGCCTTCCTCGCGCCCGATCCCGTCGCCGAGCGCCACTATCGCCGCAAGCTCGCCGACGCCGCCCGGGCCGACCTGATCCTCGCCATCTCCGACTTCACCGCCCGGGATGCCCGGGAACGCCTCCGCCTCGATGCCGCGTCCGTGGTCGGCGTCTCGGCCGGTTGCGCCGCGGTCTTCCGCCGGCTGCCCGCCGACGAGCCGGGCATCGACGCCCTCCGGCGGCGATTCCGCCTCAACGGCCCCTTCATCCTGACCGCCGGCACGATCGAGCCCCACAAGAACCTCGCGCGGCTCCTCGAGGCCGTCGCCCGCATGCCCGCCGCGGAACGGGCCGGCCGCCCGGTGGTGCTCCCGGGCAACTTCATCGGGCGGCAGCGCCAGATCCTCGACCGGATGGCGAGCAGCGCCGGCCTCGGGCGGCACGAATTCGTGCTCACCGGCTACCTCGCCGACGAGGACCTCGTCCGCCTCTACAATTGCTGCGAGGTGATGGTCCTGCCCTCGCTCGACGAGGGCTTCGGCCTGCCGGCCCTGGAAGCGATGGCATGCGGCGCGCCGACCATCGGATCGCGCGCGGCCAGCATCCCCGAGATCATCGGGCGCGACGACGCCCTGTTCGACCCGCACGACATCGACGACATGTCGCGCCTCGTCTCGCGGGCAGCCAACGACGCCGGCTTCCGCCGCACGCTTCAGGCGCATGCCCGCGAGCGCGCCGCCCTCTTCTCCTGGGACGAGACGGCGCGGCGCGCGCTCGGGGCGATGGAAGCGACGGTCCGCGCAAGGCGGCCCGCGGCCGCCGCCGCGACCGCGGCGGGGGCACCGCGGAAGCGGCTGGCGCTGGTCGTCGCCGGGGCCGAGGGCGAGCACTTCGCCGCCGCGCTCTCGGGCCGCTACGACGTGACGCTCGTCTCCGAGCGGCCGGTCCCGCGGAACCGGAAGGCGGACGCCATCCGGGCCGGGACTCCGGAATGGCTGCGGGAGAACCCCGCCGAGGTCGACCGCATCGTCTACATGCTGGGCAATACGCCTGGCCACGACTTCATGATCCCGCTCATGAAGACGGCCCCGGGAACCGTGATCCTCGAGGCGTTCTTCCTCGGCCCCGCCCTGGCCCGCATCGACGGCGCGCCCGACGGCGCATGGTCCCGGGCGCTCTACGAGGGACACGGCTTCGGCGCGCTGCGCGAGCGGTTCCGCGACGCCGATGCCGCGCGGCGGAAGTACCCGGCCAACCTCGACCTCCTGCGGCGCGCCCGCGGCGTCGTCGTCCGGTCCGAGGCGATGCTGACCCTCGGCCGCGACTGGCTGGGCCCCGCCCTGGTCCGCGACTGGCGCCTCGTGCCCGAAGGCCCGGACGACGGGGAGCGCCTCTTCGCGGCGATCGAGGCGGCGCACGATGCCGGCCTGCCGGGCCTCGTTGAGGCGATCGTCGGGGACGGCCCCCCGCTCGGCGAATCCGAAGGCACCGCCCTCGCCTCGGCTCTCGCCCGGACCTTTCCGCCCGCGGGGCCGGCCCGCCGGCTCCTCCTCGACGTCTCCCATACCGCGGCGACGGATCTCCGCACCGGGATACAGCGGGTCGTCCGCGGGCTGGTCCTCGCCCTCCTCGAGGAGCCGCCCCCGGGCTTCCGCGTCGAGCCCGTCCAGCTCGCGCGGAGCGGCGGCCGCTGGCGCTATCGCCACGCGCGCGGCTTCGCGCTCCGGCTGCTCGGCTGCCCCGACGACGCTCTCGAAGACGACGTCGCGGAGCCGGCGGCGGGCGACGTCCTCTTCACGCTCGACCTCTCCGGCCAGCACCTGATCGAGGCCGATGCCTCGGGGCTCCTCGCCGACCTCCGGCGCCGCGGCCTTTCGACCTACGCCGTCATCTACGACGTCCTGCCGGTGCTCCTGCCGCACCGCTTTCCCAAGGGAACGCAAGGCGGGTTCGAACGATGGCTCGCGGCGACCGCGGCGAGCGACGGCGCGCTCTGCATCTCCGCCGCGGTCGCCGGCGAATACCGGCGCTGGGTCGAGGAGAACGCTCCCGCCCGGCGCGATCGCCTCCGGATCGGCTCGTTCCACCTCGGCGCCGACATCGACGGCGCCGCGCCGACGCGCGGGGTGCCGGAGGCGGCGCGCGACGTCCTCGCCGCCCTCGCCAGCCGGCCCACCTTCCTCGTCGTCGGCACCATCGAGCCGCGCAAGGGACACCTCCAGGCGATCGCCGCCATGGAGCGCCTCTGGGCATCGGGCACCGACGCCAACCTCGTCGTCGTCGGCGCGCAGGGCTGGACGACCCTCCCCGAGGACCTGCGGAGCTCCATCCCCGACATCGTCGCCGCGCTCCGCGACCACCGCGAGGCCGGCCGGCGCCTGTTCTGGCTGGAGGCGATCTCCGACGAGTATCTCGAGAGGGTCTATGCGGCGGCGAGCTGCCTCCTCGCGGTGTCCGAAGGCGAGGGCTTCGGCCTGCCGCTGATCGAGGCGGCCCGCCACGGGATCCCGATCCTCGCCCGCGACCTGCCGGTCTTCCGCGAGGTCGCCGGCGCGCATGCGGCGTATTTCACGGGCCTCTCCGCCGTCGCCCTCGCCGACGCCATGGCCGGCTGGCTGGCCCTCCGTCGCGACGGCCGGCACCCGCGCTCGGAGGGCATGCCGTGGAGCACCTGGGCGGAGAGCGCGCGGCAGTTCGGCCGGTTCCTCGCCGAGGCGGAGCGCGGCGCGGTCCCCATGCCGGCAGCGTCCGCGACCGTCGTGCCCCGCGGCCCGCCGACCGGCGGCGAACGGGCGGACGGCCTCGCGCCGGCCGGATCCGGGTGAAGCCCCGATTTTTCCGCTGGGCCGGCGCGGTGGAGGTGCGCTAGTCCTTCCGTCCCGGATGAGGACGCGGGGACGGGATGTTCGATCTGGCGCTCCACAGCTTCGCCACGCTGTTCGTGACGGCGGACCCGATCGGCCTCGTGCCGATCTTCATTGCCATCGCCGGGCGCCACAGCGTCGCCGACCAGCGCGCGATCGCGTTCCGCGCGGTGGTCATCGCGGGGATCATCCTGATCGCCTTCGCCATCCTCGGCGATTCGATCCTCACCTTCTTCGGGGTGCGGATTCCCGCCTTCGAGATCGCGGGCGGCCTCCTCCTCTTCGTGATCGGCTTCCAGATGGTGTTCAGCCAGGGGGAGGCGAAACGCGAGGGGCCGTCGGCGCCGCCCGCCCAGGCCGACCTCACCCAGATCGCGGTCTTCCCGCTGGCGATCCCGATGATCTCCGGGCCGGGATCGATTTCGGCGACGGTGCTCCTTGCGACCCATGAGGACAAGGGCGCGCCGGAGCGCGTCATGCTGATCGCCGTGATCCTCGCGCTGATGGCGATCACCTACGCGGCGATGCTTCTCGCCCACCCGATCAACCGGGTGCTCGGCAACACCGGCCGGGTCGTCATCACCCGGCTCCTCGGCGTCATCCTCGCCGCGATGGCCATCGACTTCATCGTCCGCGGCGTGACGACGATCGTGCGCGACATCGGCAGCGCGCTGGGCTGAGCCCGGCTAGAACGGGATCTCGTCGTCGAGTTCCTCGGCATAGGACGGCGCATTGCCGCCGCCCCCGCCACCACCGGCGCGCCGGGCGCCGCCGCCGGTCTCCATCGGCGAGGAGCGGCCGAAATCGCTCCGGTCGCTCACCGCGCCGCCGCCCTCGCTCCGCGAATCGAGCAGCGTCAGCTCGCCGCGGAAGCGGGTCAGCACGACCTCGGTCGTGTACTTGTCCTGGCCGCTCTGGTCCTGCCACTTGCGGGTCTGGAGTTGGCCCTCGACATAGACCTTCGAGCCCTTCTTCAGGTACTGCTCGGCGATCTTGGCGAGGTTCTCGTTGAAGATCACGACGTTGTGCCACTCGGTGCGCTCCTGGCGCTCGCCGGTGTTCTTGTCGCGCCAGCTCTCCGAGGTCGCGATGCGGAGGTTGACCACCGGCGACCCGCTGTTGAGCCGCCGCACCTCGGGGTCGCGGCCGAGATTGCCGACGAGGATGACCTTGTTGACGCTGCCCGCCATGGCGCTGTCCTTTCTGTTCCGTTTGCCCGGACCCTACCCCGTCCCGCCCGCCCCCGCCGGGAAAAGGGCCGGTCATCCACAGTAAACGTCAACGCGTCCCGCGGAATTCCGTTCTCATTATGTTCCGGACGAAGGCCGGTTTCAAGCCCTGTTCCGGAGACCGCGCCGGCGAGGCGGCGGAACGCCTCAGGCCGGGAAGCGCCTTATGCCGGGCCGCATCTTTCCGGCATTGCCGAGCTCGAGGATGTAGCCGAAGGCCTTCTCGGTATCGAGGTAGTAGTGCTCGTCCTCGTCGTAGCGCCCGCTCTGGATGACCGGGTAGCCCTCCGCGGCGAAGCGCTCCGCCGCGCCCCGCGCATCGGCGTAGAAGAGCTTGATGTGGTGGAGGCCCTCGCCGTGCTTCTCAAGGAACTCGTCGTAGATCGAGTAGCCGGACACCGGCTGCATCAGCTCGATCTGGGTGTCGCCGGCCCAGGCGCAGGCGATGATGCACGAATGCGTGCCGGCTTGCCGCGATAGGTGTAGTCCTGCACCGTCCCGGGGTTGAAGTCCCAGATGTCCCACGGGCCGATCCGGAAGACGTCCCAGTGGCGCCGGAGCGCCGCATCCAGGTCCCGCGTGACGTGGGCGACCTGCATCGTCGCGCCTTCCTCGAACTTCCGCATCGCTTCCTCCTTCTCGGGCACGCCCGCGATGGCTTAGGCTGCCTTCCTGTATCGATGAGGGCAAGAGAGGAGACAGGCATGGCGAAGACGCCGCGGGTATTGATCGCGGGAGAATCCTGGACGGTGCACTCGATCCACCAGAAGGGCTTCGACAGCTTCACCACCACCGAATACGCCGAAGGCGTCGGCTGGCTGCGCGCGGCGCTCGAGGCCGGCGGCTGGGAGGTGACGTACCAGCCCGCCCATGTCGCGGCGCAGCATTTTCCCGCGACGGCGGACGAGCTCGCCGCCTTTGACTGCGTGATCCTCTCCGACATCGGCACCAACACGCTGCTGCTGAACCCGGACACCTTCTTCCGCTTCAAGTCGCTGCCCAACCGGCTCGAGGCGATCCGCGACTACGTCGCCGGCGGCGGCGGCCTGGTCATGGTCGGCGGCTACATGACCTTCCAGGGCATCGACGCCAAGGCGCGCTACCACGGCTCGCCGGTCGAGGCGGCGCTGCCGGTCCTGATCTCGCCCCATGACGACCGGGTCGAGGCGCCACAGGGCGCGAGGCCCGTGGTGGCGCTCAAGGACCATCCCATCGTCGCGGACATCCGCGGCCGTTGGCCGGCCCTCCTCGGATACAATCGCCTGACGGCGCGGCCCGAGGCGGAGGTCGTCGCCACCGCCGGCGGCGACCCGCTGATCGTCGCCGGAAGCTTCGGCAAGGGGCGCTCGGTCGCCTTCGCCTCCGATTGCGGGCCGCACTGGGCGCCGCCGGATTTCGTCGGCTGGAAGGGCTACGCCCCGCTGTGGCGCCAGATCGCCGGCTGGGCCGCGGGGCGCTGAGGGAACCGGCTCAGGCGCGGCGCGCCCGCCGGGTGAGGATGAAGGCGGCGACGGCCGAGAGGAGCGTCGCCGCCGCATAGAACCAGATGCCCGCCTGCGTCGCCGCATCGGCGAGGCCGCTGGTCTTGGCGGCGAAGATCGCCAGCGCCACCACGAGCACGTCGGCCATCGACCACTTGGACAGGACGCCCACCCGCTCGACCCAGTGGACGCGGTGCGGGGCGTGGGCCGCGATATGGAGGACGAGGAGCTTGGCCGCCGGGAAGGCGACCGAGAACAGCGCGACGACGAAGGCGATCGGCACGTCGCCCTCGCGCCACAGGCCTGCGATCACCTCGACCAGCGAGGGGCGCTCGGTGAAGAAGAAGAGCGACTCGAAGGCCGCCACGGGCAGCACGAGGCCGAGGGCGAAGGAGACCGTCGCCAGGAACAGGAGAAGCGGAACCGTGATCTCGTCCATCGATGCCATTGCGATTCCAGGTTGCCCGCCTTACCTCTCGCATAACAGAGAGTTCGCGCCGGATGGATGCCATGAACCCCCCCGACTGCCTGAAGCTTCAGGCCATCGATGAGGAAGACCTCGCCGTTCTTTCCGCCCATGTCCAGGACGCCGTCCTCAAGGTCGGCGACATGAGCTACCTGCCGAAGGAAAAGCGCTTCGCCATCGCCATGAACCGCTTCGGCTGGGAGGTGGACGGCGAGGACGGCACCCACCAGCGCCGCCGCAGCGCGCTCGTCTTCGACCGCGTGACCGGCGCCAAGTGCTGCCAGATGCAGCGCGAGCGTTCCGACGTCGTGCTCGAACTGCTCGCCCTGAGCTTCGAGGCGGGAGACCGCGAGGCCCCCGCCGGCTACGTGACCCTCCATTTCGCCGGCGGCGCCATGCTCCGCCTCGAGGTCGAATGCATCGAGGCGCGGCTCGCCGACCTCGGCCCGGCCTGGGCGACGATGGTGCGGCCGCACCACGTGCTCGACGCCGAGCCGGTCAAGACCGCCTGACGGCACCGGGGCGACACCGAGGTGGCGATCAGGCTCAACCAGTCCGATTCCGATTTCGACGGGCGGTTCGCCGCCCTTCTCGGCGCCAAGCGCGAGGTCGCCGAGGATGTCGAGGCGGCGGTTCGCGCCATCATCGAGGACGTGCGCCGCCGCGGCGACGCGGCGCTCCTCGACTACACGGAGCGTTTCGACCGGCTGGCGCTCGACCCGGACGGGCTCCGCGTCGGCGAGGACGCCTTCGATGTCGCCGAGGCCGCGGTCACCCCCGAGACCCTCTCCGCCCTCAGGCTCGCACGCGAGCGCATCGAGGCCTTCCACAGCCGCCAGATGCCGGCCGACGACCGCTACCGGGATGCCCTCGGGGTCGAGCTCGGCATGCGCTGGACGCCGGTCGATGCCGTCGGCCTCTACGTGCCGGGCGGCACCGCGGCCTATCCGTCCTCGGTGCTGATGAACGCGATTCCCGCCAAGGTCGCCGGCGTGCCCCGCGTCGTCATGGTCGTGCCGACGCCCGACGGCGTCCTCAACCCGCTGGTCCTCGTCGCCGCCCGGCTGGCCGGCGTCGACGAGGTGTACCGCGTCGGCGGCGCCCAGGCCGTCGCGGCCCTCGCCTACGGCACCGCGAGCATCGCGCCCGTCGCCAAGATCGTCGGCCCGGGCAACGCCTATGTCGCGGCCGCCAAGCGCCTCGTCTTCGGCACCGTCGGCATCGACATGATCGCCGGGCCTTCGGAGGTCCTGGTGATCGCCGACGACGGCAACGACCCCGCCTGGATCGCCGCCGACCTCCTCGCCCAGGCCGAGCACGACACCGCGGCGCAATCCATCCTCGTCACCGATTCGCCGGCGCTCGCCGCCGCCATCGACGGCGCGGTCGAGGCGCAGCTAGCAACGCTGCCGCGCGCCGCGATCGCCGCCGCGAGCTGGCGCGACCACGGCGCGGTCATCCTCGTCGACGATCTCGCGGCCGCCGCCGGGCTCGCCAACCGCATCGCGCCGGAACATCTCGAGCTCGCCGTCGCCGACCCGGAGGCGCTCCTGCCGGCGATCCGGAACGCCGGCGCTATCTTCCTCGGCC
>Ga0182738_1006428_pt1 | contig 12180 bp, 12 predicted proteins | sample eDN5th30CBELigMG_FD_128876 | JGI IMG/M metagenome (GOLD analysis project Ga0182738, IMG submission 128876) | Enriched Miracle-Growth compost microbial communities from Emeryville, California, USA - eDNA 5th pass 30_C BE-Lig MG (version 2)... ...
CATATGGCAATCGTCGCGTTTCTCGGCCTGGGCCACATGGGTGGGCCGATGTCGGCGAACCTGGTCGCCGCCGGGCACACCGTGCGCGGCTTCGACCCGGTACCGGCAGCCACCGCGGCGGCCGAGCAACACGGCGTGAGCATCCACGCGGGAGCCGCCGAGGCGGTGGCCGGTGCCGACACGGTGGTCACCATGCTTCCGCACGGGGACGCGGTGAAGAGCTGCTACGCCGAGATCCTGCCCGCGGCCTCCCCCGACACCCTGTTCATCGACAGCTCCACGATCTCGGTCGCCGACGCCCGTGAGGTGCACGCCCTGGCCGGCTCGCACGGGTTCGCCCAGCTGGATGCGCCGGTATCCGGCGGAGTGACCGGTGCAGTCGCCGGGCGGCTGGCGTTCATGGTCGGCGGCGAGGACGCCGCCGTGGCACGGGCCAACCCGGTGCTGGAACCGATGGCTGCCAAGATCATCCACTGTGGTGCGGCGGGCGCCGGCCAGGCCGCCAAGGTCTGCAACAACATGGTGCTGGCCGTGCAGCAGGTGGCGGTCGCCGAGGCGTTCGTGCTAGCCGAAAAGCTGGGCCTGGCCGACCAAGCCCTCTTCGACGTGATGACCGGTGCCACCGGAAACTGCTGGGCGCTGCACACCAACTGCCCGGTCCCGGGCCCGGTGCCGACCTCCCCGGCGAACCGGAATTTCGAGCCGGGTTTCGCCGCCGCGTTGATGAACAAGGACCTGGGCCTGGCGATGGATGCGGTCGCCTCGACCGGATCGGCTGCCCCACTCGGCAGCCACGCCGCCCAGATCTACCGCGACTTCGCCGCTGAACACGGCGCGCAGGATTTCAGCGCGGTGATCAACCTGCTGCGCGGCAGCTGAGTCCCGCCAGCCTGGTCGATCACGATCGGGCCGCCAAGACTTGTCAGACCCCCCTGCCATGCTGGTGTCATGTCCTCGACCGCGACCGCAACCGGCGTCAAAGCACGTCCTGACCAGCGTCTTGAGGTGCTGTTCGAGGAACTGTCGGAGTTGACCGGTCAACGCAACGCAATCGATGGACGCATCGTCGAAATCGTGGCCGAGATCGAACGTGATCAGCTGTGGGGCGCTACCGGAGCACGGTCGGTCGCCGCGCTGGTGGCCTGGAAGACCGGGACGTCACCGGGCAACGCGCGCACGATCGCGACCGTGGCACACCGACTCGAATCGTTTCCCCGCTGCGCCCAAGGAATGCGGGAAGGCCGCTTCTCCCTGGACCAGGTCGGCGTCATCGCCCAGCGTGCCGCCGACGGCTCCGATGAGCACTACGCGCAGCTGGCCGGCGTCGCCACCGTCACCCAACTACGCACCGCAGTCAAACTGCAACCGCGACCCGAACCCGAGCCGCGGCCCGACCCGCGGCCGGCGATCACCAAGACCTCCCACACCGAACTCGACATCTGGCGCATCGCCCTGCCGCACACCGAATCAGCGATGCTCGACGCCGCACTGCAGTCCCATCTCGATGCCCTGATCGCCCAGTGGAACCGCGACCGCGACAGCAACAACACCACACCCGACAACACTGCCCCGATGCCGACCCAGATCGACGCGTTCCTATCGCTGGTCGAGACCGGCTGGGACACCGAAGTCCAACGACGACCGCACGCTCAGCGCACCACCGTCGTGGTACATCTTGATGTCGAACAGCACATCGGCGCCCTGCATCTAGGCCCGTTACTGCCCGAATCCGAGCGGCAATACCTGACCTGTGACGCCACCTGCGAAGTCTGGTTCGAGCGCGCCGGCGAAGTGATCGGGTGCGGACGATCGACCCGCACCATCAACCGCCGACTGCGCCGCGCCCTCGAACACCGCCACCGGACCTGCGCCGTTCCCGGCTGCAGCGCCACCCGCGGCCTGCACGCCCACCACATCCGGCACTGGGAAAACGGCGGCGAAACCGAACTAGCCAACCTGGTCCTGGTCTGCCCCTACCACCACCGCCTGCACCACCGCGGCATCATCACCATCACCGGACCCGCCGACCAGCTCATCGTCACCGACACAGACGGCCAACCACTACACCCCGGATCACTGGCCCGCCCACCACACACCCCACCCCCCACAGTCGCACCCTGCCCCGGACCCACCGGCGAACGAGCCGACTGGTGGTGGCACCAACCCTTCCAACCCCAAGCACCACCAACAACCAACTGACCTGCTGTCTGCGGCCTACTTCGCGATCGCCATCACCGCGCCGGGTCGTAGCCAGCCGATGATCTTCACCAGCGTGGCGTCATCGATCGCCACACAGCCCGCCGTCGGCCCGCCGTCGGTGGTGTGAAAGAAGTAGGCGGAGCCGTCACCGGGTGTGCGGGTTTTGTTGACGCCGATGACCACCGCGTGCCGGTACTGCGGGATGTTGAGGTTCTCACTGGCCGCCGTGTTGAATGGGCACTGGGCTTTTTTGCAGACCTGCATGGTGTTGTAGGTCGGGCTGTTGGAGTCGCTGTCCCACCAGTGGTCGGATCCGACCTGCACATAGGGCAGGCCACCGCCGGGATTCGGCGCGGTGCCGAACGCCGAATCGAGCGTGTAGAACCCCAACGGGGTCGACGGCTCGCCTTCCTTGGTCTCTCGCGTGATGCCCGCCGAGCCGACATGTGCCGGGATCCCGGCCGCGACCGCCTCCCAACCCGCGGCGGTCCGCTGATAGACATCGATCTTGGCGGTCGAATGGCCCACGCCGACAACCGAAACCACCTGGGTTGCGCTGCCGACCGCATTCCCGAACCACGGTTCGACGACCGCCGCGGCCAGCGGCGCGGTCACCGAGGTCACGACCATCGCGCACAACGCTGCGCACACAAGAACCACCAGTCGACGCACCACAGCATGGTCGATGACCGGAGGCGTCAGCGTCAAATGACCGGCATGCCCATCGCGCGTCGATCAACCAGCGCCGAGATCAACCTGCTTCGCGGCAGCTGAACCGGGCGACCACCCGCTGCGCCTGCAACTCCCGGCAGCCGTTGGCCAGCAGTCCGTCGTAACGGCTGGAACCCGCGTAGATCGCCGGTAGGCCGATCGCGGCCGCGGTGCGGGCCCCGGACTCGTAGCCGGCGATCACCAGCGCCTCCCCGGCCACAATTCCGAGCTCCCACAGCGCCAGCCGGTAAAGCTCGGCGTCCCCGGCGGGGCCGGTCAGGTCGTCGGCGCTGACCACGGTCTCGGCCATGCCGTCACCGATCAGTTCCCGCACCCGCTCCTGCACCCAGGCACGCGGGCCGGCGCCGACCACCGCGATCCACAGACCGCTGGAGAACAGGCTCAATACCAGGTCCACCAGGCCGGACCGGGGTTCGCCGTCGGCGTCGGCGAGCGCGTCAAGATCGAAGATCACCGCTTGTAGGGGGTAAACCTCGGCATCCGGGTCCGCCTGGTCCCACCAGAACGGGCGGCCAGGACCGGTCCATGTCGCGAGTTCAGTTGTGATCTGCATAACAGACACCGTGCCGGAAACGGGCGCGGGTGTCCTCCCCCATTGGGGGGATCTGGGCGGGGTAATCACCGCCGGGTCCATTCGGCGGTCCCAGCTTCGCGGGGCCCTATTGTCTTGCTATGCCCGTGCGCCTGGTCCTCGTCGACGACCACGAGATGGTGATCGAGGGCCTGCGGGCCATGCTCACCGCGTTCGCCGACCGGATCGAAGTGGTCGGCCAGGCGATCAACGCCGAACAGGCCATGGCCGTGATCGCCGAGACCGACCCCGACATCGTGCTATGTGATGTGCGGATGCGCGGTGAGAGCGGCTTGGACCTCTGCCTGGCGCTGCGGGAACGCGACCCGGAACGCAAGGTCGTGATGCTCTCGGTCTACGACGACGAGCAGTACCTGTTCGAGGCGCTGCGCGTCGGCGCGACGGGTTACCTGCTCAAGAGCATCAGCAGTGACGACCTAGTGCATCAGATCGAGTTGGCCCACCGCGGTGAGACCGTGATCGACCCCGGACTGGCGGCGCGGGCGGCTGGCACCGCCGCACGACTGCAACGCGACGAGTTCTGGCCCGGCGCCCGCCAGGGGCTCACCCAGCGGGAAAGTGAGATCCTGGCCTACATGGTCAGCGGGCTGTCCAACCGCGGGATCGCCACCAAGCTGGTAATCGGCGACGAGACGGTCAAATCCCATCTCCGCTCGATCTACCGCAAGCTCGGGGTGTCCGACCGGACCGGCGCGGTGGCCACCGCGCTGCGCGAAGGCATCTACCGGTGAGCTCCAGCAGCGGGCCGCGCTCCCGCCCCCGCAAGACCACGGCGGTGCGGGATTTCGTCGACGCCAACCACGAGCTGGCGCTGCTGCGGGAGCTCATCCAGGCCGCCTCCAGCGGGCCGGGCGTGGAACCGCTGGCCGCCGCGGCGGCCCGGATGATCACCGCGGCCACCGGCACCGACGTCTGCTTCGTGCACGTCCTCGACGACACCGAGCGTTCCCTGACCCTGACCGGCGCTACCCCACCGTTCGACACCGAGGTGGGCAAGATCCGCCTGCCGCTGGGCTCGGGGGTGTCGGGCTGGGTGGCGCGACACCGCGAGCCGGTGGTCATCAGCGACAACAAGGAGGCCGATCCGCGCTACCTGCCGATCGAGTCGCTGCGCGGGCGTGACTTCACTTCGATGGTGTCGGTGCCGATGGAGACCGATCCGGGCGGGTTGGTGGGGGTGCTCAACGTGCACACCGTGACGCGCCGCGAGTTCACCCCCGGCGACGTCGAGCTGCTGCGGGTGATCGGCCGGCTCATTGCTGGTGCCATGCACCAGGCCCGGTTGCACCGGCAGCTGGTAGCGCGCGAACGTGCCCACGAACTCTTCGTCGAGCAGGTGATCGAAGCCCAGGAGATCGAGCGGCGCCGGTTGGCCGGCGACATTCACGACGGCATCTCGCAGCGGCTGGTGACGCTGTCCTACCGGCTAGACGCCGCCGCCCGCGCGGTCGGCAACGACCCGGACGAGGCGTCGGCGCAGTTGGAGGCCGCTCGTGAACTCGCCGGGCTGACCCTGCAGGAGACCCGGGTGGCGATCAGCGGGCTGCGGCCACCGGTGCTCGACGATCTGGGCCTGTCCGGTGGCCTGGCCAGCCTCGCCCGGTCGATCCCGCAACTCACGATTGAGTTGGACCTGGCCGAGACACGGCTGCCCGAGCACATCGAGCTGGCGCTGTACCGGATCGCGCAGGAGGGCCTGCAGAACGTGGTCAAACACGCGGCCGCGACGACGGTGCGGCTGGGATTCGCGATCACCACCGACCCCGACACGGCGCGGCTGGAGATCGTCGACGATGGGGTGGGTTTCGACACCTTCGAGCACCCGGTGGGCGGCGACGAGATGGGCGGCTACGGGGTGCTATCGATGGCCGAGCGCGCCGAGTTGGTCGGTGGCCAGCTCAACATCCGGTCGCGCCCCGGGGCGGGCACCGCTGTCACCGCCACCATCCCAGTCCCGTCCCCCTCCGCGCGAGCTGGGGGCACTGACTCCGGCGAGCAGTCGTGAAAGCCCCCAATCCGGGTCGAATTTGGGAGCTTTCACGACTGCTCGGCAGTTAGAAATCGCCGGCGTTGCGCCGCAACGTCTCGATCGCCGAAGACAGCAACCGCGATTCCTGCACCGACATACCGACGTCGGCGAACACCTCCCGGTTGAGGCTCACCGTGGCGTCCGCAACGGTGGCGCGACCCAAGTCGGTGATCGAGACCAGCGTGGTGCGGCCGTCGGTGGGGTGCGGCAGCCGCTCGACCAAGCCGGCCGCCTCCAACCGCCGGATCGCGTGCGTGACGCTGGTGACGTGGACCTGCAGCCGGTCGGATGCCTTGGTGATCGGCAACTCCCCCGAGCGGCTGAACGCCAGCAGTCGCAGCAGCTCGAATCGAGAGAAGCTCAAGTCGTAGGGCCGCAGGGTCGCCTCCACCCGCGCCAACAGGATCTGGTGGGCGCGCATCACCGACGTCACCGCCACCATTCCGTCGGCGACCTCACCCCAGCCGGCCCGCTCCCAGTTGGCGCGGGCCAGCGCGATCGGGTCGGCTGGGGCGAGATCGCCGGAGGAACTGGAAGCTGCCACGCCCTTTTCTTACCGCACCGCGCGCCGCCGTCACGTCAGTGTGCGGCAATTGCCACCATGGCGCCGGCCACTGAACGCGAAGGCAGAGGTCGGAAGGGGCAGCGCGGTAGCGGAATTGAACCGTTAGGCGCTCGGCAACGTGACACCGACATGACCCCCACTTCGCCTTCGCTGGCCGCGGTAGCCATTGAATTCCCGCCGAACCGATACAGCCAAGACGAATCAGCCCAAGCACTGGGCGACTTCGCCGGTCCCGAGTTTCGGCGGTTCTTCGATGCCAGCGGTGTCGCGTCCCGCCATCTGGCGTTGCCGTTGCCGCGCTACGCCGAGCTGAGTGGTTTCACCGAGGCGAACAACACCTTCATCGACATCGCCCTCGACCTCGGTGAGCAGGCGCTGCTGGCGGCCCTGGACGCCGCCAAGGTCAAGCCGGCCGATATCGACGTCGTGGTGTCGACGACGGTGACCGGGCTTGCCGTACCGACATTGGAGGCCAGGCTGGCGGCCAGGGTAGGGCTGCGGCCCGACGTCAAGCGAATCCCGCTGTTCGGCCTGGGCTGCGTCGCGGGTGCGGCCGGGGTGGCCCGGATGTACGACTATCTGCGCGCCTACCCCGACCACGTGGCGGCGTTGCTCGCGGTCGAACTGTGCTCGCTGACCATTCAGCGCGACGACCGTTCGATGGCCAATTTCGTGGCGGCCAGCCTGTTCGGTGACGGCGCGGGTGCCGTGATCGCGACCGGGGCGAACCGGCACCCGGTCCGGCCGAAAGCGCCGAAAGTATTGGCCACCCGCAGCCGGCTCTATCCCGACACCCAGGACGTGATGGGCTGGGATATCGGCACCAGCGGCTTCCGGATCAAGCTGTCCGTCGAGGTCGCCACCGTCGTCGAGAAGTATCTGGCCGAGGATGTTCGCAACTTCCTGGCCGACTGCGGGATGACCTCCGATGACGTGTCGACCTATGTCTGCCACCCCGGTGGGCCGAAGGTTATCGAGGCGGTCCAGGACGTGTTGGAGCTTCCTGCCGATGCGCTGGATCGAACCCGAACATCGTTGCGCGAGAACGCGAATCTGTCATCGGTCTCGGTACTCGACGTGCTGCGCGCCACCATGGCCGATCCGCCGCCGCCGGGCTCGTTCGGGCTGATGGTCGCGATGGGGCCGGGATTCTGCTCCGAACTCGTGCTGCTTGGCTGGTAGGCCGACGCTTCAGCTGTTGATTCCGGCCGTCGGGAGACCAGCCCGCAATGCGCACAGCGCGTCGTGCAGGTCGCCTTTGACGGTGTCGTCGTCGATGCCGAGATCTGCGGCGATCTGCGCTGTCGTCCAGCCGAGATAGTAGGACCGGTAGATCACCGCGCGGTACCGGCCCGACAATCGGGCCAGCGCACCTTTGAGCTGGTCCGCACTTCCCGACGACGGCACCATCCCGTTCCGCCTCCGACCCGGTACACCTAGCGATCCTTGTATGGACCGATACAACTACACCATAGATGTATCTCGTGCGACATTTCTATCTTTTTGTCCGCTACCCTTTGAGGCATGCCCGCGGTGCCGAATTTTCAGGCCGAGGTCCGGCAGATGCTGTACAACCGGATCCTCGACGCGACCCATGCGCTGGTCTGCGCCGAGGGGTGGCAAGCGGTAAACATGTCGCGCATCGCCGCCACGGTCGGCGTCAGCCGGCAGGTGCTCTACAAGGAGATCGGCGCGAAGCAGGCGCTGGGCGAGGCCCTGGTTCAACGCGAGACCACCCGATTCATCACCGGCGTGATCGCGGCCATCCAGTCCCACCCCGACGACGTCGCTGCCGGTCTGGCGGCCGGCGCCGCCTTCACCCTGCACTCGGCCGCCGACGATCCCCTGGTCACCGCGACGCTGACCCGCGAGAACAATGCGGAGGCAGGCCTGACTCCACTGTTGACTGTGGGGCCGACACCGATCCTGTCCGGTGCGATCGAGGCCATGGCGGCTGCGGTCCGCTCGTCCTACGACCTGCCGGACGCCATCGACCGGCAGCTGAATTCGATCGTCGAGGTCGACGTCCGGTTGACGCTGAGCCATCTGCTGCAGCCGATGGGCGGCATCGACGATGCCGTCCGTCAGATCCACACCACCCTGCGCGCACTGTTCGACGCCGCGACGCCCTAGGTGTCCCGGTGCGTTTTCCCGACGCCCGGTCCCTCACGCTGAACCGCACAGCGTCGCCATGCGTGTAAGGATCAGAAACCGCGGACAGGGAGTGACGCCCTTGCACACCGATCTTCGTCTTCATCGGGATCAGTCGCGCCCGCGCGAGCTGACCATCGAACTGCGCGAGGTCGTCCGCGAGTACCGGATCGGCAGGCAACGGGTGCGCGCACTCGACCGGATCAACCTGCGTCTCACCGGCGGCCAGTTCGTCTCGATCGTCGGGCCGTCGGGTGCGGGCAAGAGCACGCTGCTGCACCTGCTCGGGGCGCTGGACTCCCCCGACAGCGGTTCGGTCATCTTCGACGGCACCGAGATCGGCCGGCTCGGGGACGAGCAGGCGTCGGCGTTTCGCCGGCATCGGGTGGGCTTCGTCTTTCAGTTCTTCAACCTGCTGCCCACCCTGTCGGCGTGGGAGAACGTAGCCGTTCCGAAGCTCCTCGACGGCAGCCGGCTGGACGGGGTCAAGCGCGATGCGATCGGGTTGCTGGAGCGGGTCGGGCTCGGCAACCGGGTCGAGCACCGGCCAGCGGAGCTGTCCGGCGGCCAGTTGCAGCGCGTCGCTATAGCGCGGGCCCTGATGATGGATCCATCGCTGATTCTCGCCGACGAACCCACCGGAAACCTCGACTCCGCAACCGGCGCCGCGATTTTGCGGCTGCTTTCCGAAGTGGCACACGAGGGCGGCCGCTCCCGGATGGTGGTGATGGTGACCCATGACCGCGATGCCGCGGCGGCCACCGACCGGGTGATCAGCCTGCAAGACGGCCGGGTCGGTTCCGACAGCGGGTCGCCGGGCGATGGACACCGCGGATCGGCGCGCAATGGACGGGCGACGGTCCGGCGATGATGTCGGCGATCGCCGCCACCGCGAGCCGACTTCGACTGTTCAGTCTGCGCGAATTGGCCGTACACCGGCGGCGCACCCTCGCCTCGATCACGGTCATGGCCGTGTCGGCGATGTATCTGGTTGCGGTGCTGGGCATCTTCGGGTCGATCACCGGATCGGTGAACCGGCTCTCCGACGGGATCGCCGGGATCGCCACACTCGAGGTGTCCGGCGTCACCGATGCCGGATTTCCCGACTCGCTGGCGGCCGAGGTGGCCCGGGTTCCCGGCGTCGCGACCGCGGCGCCGCTGATCCGGGCGACCACTCCCACGGCCGCCGGGACAATGCTGTTGTTCGGGGCGGATGCCAGCAGCGTGGCCCTGGCCGGCGCGTTGGCCGGCGCGTTGGCTCATCCGCCGACGGGGCCATCGGCGACACCGAGCGGCGTGCAGGTCGGGCCCGGGGTGGGCCATGGCAAAGGTGACGGATTCCGGTTGGGCACGACGTGGGTCACGGTGACGCAGGTACTCACCGGCAAGCATCTGGCCGATCTCAACGGGGGCAACTATGTGCTGGCCCCACTTGCCTTGGCGCAGAACGTTACCGGGCGGCTGGGCCAGCTCGATTCGATACTGATCACCACCAAGCCGGGCACTGACCCGGCAGCGGTGCGCACCGCGGTGACCTCCGCCGTCAACGGGCGAGCGATCGTTGCCGAACCACGGATGCGCGCCACTCGCGCCGGCGACGGCGTCAAGCTGATGAACTACATGGCGCTGATGGGCGCGGCGGTTGCGTTGGTGGTCGGGGCGTTTCTGGTCTACACCACCATGACCATGGCGATCGCACAGCGCCGCCCGGCCATCTCGACACTGCGCGCGATCGGGGGCCGCCGCTCCACGATCGTCACGGACCTGATCGGTGAAGCCGCGACCCTCGGCGTGCTGGGCGGCGCCGTCGGAGCAATCTTAGGAATATTCCTGGGACACTTGGCTATCCGCCGACTCCCGCCGGCCATCACGCAGGGCCTCGAAGCCCGGATCGAGTACTGGCTGCCCGGCTACGCACTGCCGGTCGCGATAGCCGCTACGGTGCTCAGCTGCGTGACCGCGGCGGCCATGGCGGCGCGGCAGGTCTACAAGGTGTCGCCGATCGAGGCGTTGGCGCCGGTCGGGACCTCCGCCGCCGACACCGTTCCACGCCGGCTGCGGTCGGTGACCGGAGTCGTGGCCATCGCGGTGATCGCGGTGTCGTTGTTCATCATTGTGGGCCATCGCGGCACCACCTCCCTGGCGGCGATGATCGCGGTGTTCTGCGCCGAGATCACCCTTGGCTTTGCCCTCACCGCGTCCCTGGTCACCGCGGCGGCCGCTGCGGCCCGGACCTTCGGAACGGTCGGCGCGGTCGGAGCCGCGACGATCGAGCGTGCGCCACGGCGGGTGTGGGCCACCGTGATGACCGTGCTGATCGCCGTCGTCACCACCGTGGTGATCACCGGTACCGACAACGACATGATTTCCTCGGCGCGCGCCATCTTCGCGCCCGTCGCGGGAGTCGACGTGTGGGTCAGCGCGAACGCGCCGGACAGCTTTCCCACCGACGCACTGCCGCAGGGCCTGGAAGATCGCGTGGCGGCGGTACCGGGGGTAAACCGGGTCAGCCCGGGTGCCTACGGGTTTGCGGTGATCGGCAGCACCCGGGTGATGCTCGATGGATTCTCCCCTGGGTCGGCCGATCCGCTGTTTCGCGCACTCGGTGATCAGACGCGCCGCGAGGTGCTCGACGGCCGGGGCGTGGTGCTGTCGCAGAACCTGGGCGCAACCCTGGGGGTGCGGGTTGGCGACGAGCTGCACCTGCAGACACCGCGCGGCCCGCGTCGGGCGGCGGTGCTGGCGCTGGTGCCGTACTTTTCGACGGTCATCGGAACCGTCGGGATCGGCCTCGACCAATTACGCGCCTGGTTCGATCGCCCGGCGGTGACCACACTGCAGGTGACCGCCGCCGACGGGGTCGATCCGGCTCGGTTGCGCACCGACATCCGCCGAGTGGTCCCCGAGCCGTACTACGTCTACGACGGTCGCACCGCTCTGGCGGGCCTGGAGGCGCCGCTGCGTCAGAGCATGGTGATCGCCAACGCGGTACTGCTCATCGTGGTGTTCGTCGCCGCGGTGGCCTTGTTCACCACGTTGACGCTCTCGGTGCTCGAACGTCGCCGCGAGATCGGTGTGCTGCGGGCGATCGGCGCGAATCGCCGCTTCACCGTGCAGATGGTGCTGGCCGAAGCGGCTGGCATCGGTGTGATCGGCGGCGTGGCGGGGCTGGCGATCGGTCTGACCGATCAGTGGCTCTACAGTCTGGTCAGCGCCGAGATCATGAATTTCACCGTCACGTTCCAACCGAGCGCGGTGGCACCGGCCTACGCCGTGGGCGCGGTGGCGATCAGCCTGCTCGGCTCGGTGCCGCCCGCACGACGAGCCGCCCGGCTCAACATCATCGACGCGGTGGCCTCGGAATAGTGTTCTGGCTCAGACGAGGCCGAGCTCGATGAGGTCAATGAACAGCGGGGCGAAGGGATCCGTGAACGGCAACGAGAACGTAAAGTCCAGATCCGGATTGTCCGGAACCATGAACGTGTTGACCGTCTCCCCGGCCACTCCGATGCTCGCGGCCCCGAATCCCAGATTGTCCTCCGGGTCGGTCCCAGACGTCAGGATGTCGGTGAAGAGCGGGGTTTGCAGAACTACCGCAACATAATTGTCGTCGTCGGGGTCGCCCGCCGAGGTAAGGGTGAACAGCCCGAAATCGGTGGTGTGACTGATGAAGTCCGGGTCGTCGACCACCGTCGACAGCGCGGCACCCGGGTCTCCGACATCACCGAAGAGCCAGGAGTCGGCGCCCACACCGCGACCGCTCCCGTCTGCATCGGCCAAAGGGCTACTCGCCAACGGGGCGAGACCGGCGGCCAAGGCCGCGCCGACACCTATCGCCGCCCGGCGGCGGCTTGCAACTGTTCTACTCATGGCGGGAACTCCAATCTTTCGACGTTACCTAGCCCACGTTCA
>Ga0182738_1006429_pt1 | contig 12180 bp, 7 predicted proteins | sample eDN5th30CBELigMG_FD_128876 | JGI IMG/M metagenome (GOLD analysis project Ga0182738, IMG submission 128876) | Enriched Miracle-Growth compost microbial communities from Emeryville, California, USA - eDNA 5th pass 30_C BE-Lig MG (version 2)... ...
CCATTTTTGATGGTGAACTCTTGATCTCAAACAATACTAATAAAGAGGACGAGCTGATTAGATCATATACTGATTTTTTTATTGATGTGATTGAAAAGAAAGAAGTAAATATTCTGGAAAAGAAGAGACTAATTAACTTGTCCTACTCAAAAGAAAGAGAACGGGTCAAGAATTCTCATTGGCTAGGAGGTGTTGAAAAGAAGTTGAAAGCTTTGAGTGAGGATCCAGAGAAATATTTGAAAGGGTTTTATGAAAAGAAGGAGTTGGAGGTGAAATCCTTAGAAGAAAATGTCCAGAAGGAAGAAGAGAAATTGAATTTGTTAGAGTCTGATAAAGATTTAGATGAAGAGAGCCGATCGAGAATAGATGTACTCCAAAAGCGACAGGAAGCAGAATGTAAAATTCAGAAGGAATTAGTAGAAGAATACAAGGCTCTGCAAGTTTCTAAAAAGAAAGGAGAAGATATTGAAGAAAGGAAGGTTGAACATGATAATAAAGTCAAGGAGAATCGAAACAATCTTAAACTGATAAAAGATGAGATTGGTCTCATCAGAAAAACACCTGAAAAGATCCACTTGAAACAGATAATCGAGAAGCTCAAAACAAAAATTGACATACTGAACAAAAACTTGAAGAAATTGAAAAATGAAAAAGTTGATGATGTTCTCAAAGAAATGAAAAAAGAATTGGAAGATGAAAAGATATTAGCACAAGATGACTTGGAGTATAAAAGAGGTGCTAAATTTCTGAAAAGGCTCAAGAGAGCAATGGAAAGAATTGTGAGTGGTCTTCTTGAAGGAAATTCGCCATTCAGCCTTGAAATGTTCAAAAAATTAACCTTTACAGCAAAGAAGGATGTCCATGCAGAGCTGTGTCTCATCGATCACATCTGGGAAAGGGTAAGAGCTACAGACAAAGATTTCTTTTCCCAGGAGATTTATATTGGGCTGAATAAGCTTTGTTGTTTTAAATGCATGAGTACCATCTCTCAAATCAATGAAATGGTGAGAAATATCAAAGGTTATGAGGAATCAGAAAGTCATCGTCTTGATTTTATTCAGACCCGAGGTGCTCATCAAAAGTCTTATGGAAAATGGGAATCACCAAATATTCGCAACATCCTGGATTTGAAGCATCCTGACCAAATTCTTCTTGATCTTGGAATAAGCGACGATGACTTTAGAACCCTGACAAATAATAACTATGAGGATCCTGACACTTCACTAAGTGTCATTGAAATTCCTAGTGATGAAGAATGCAATGAAGAAGATGGAAAAGTGATCCTCCAGAGCATTTAAAGTCATATGTGTATGTTAATTTTTTGGAAGAATTGTCATATTCCATGCTTAATGATCCTATTGGAAAAATTTTATCAGTTATTCTTCATCTGAGATTGGAGGTTTCCCTGAATTGTGTAAATTGAATAATCTTTTTTATATGTAGTGGTTATTTCCATTATCTTTCCAAATTAAACAAAAAAATTCTCGATAAATTTGTACGAAAAAACATTTTGAATAAATAATAACGATTTTGAGCAAGAAAACATGGATCATGTCTTTCCATTAAAGACAGTGAGTTCATGAGAGAAAACGTTCTCCCTGGAATGAAGTGTAAGGAAAAACAAACAGTTTTGGAAGATCCCTTCGCCTCTCTTTATTAAATTCTTTCTTTCATGAAAAAGTCAATTTTCTGGATAAATTATTTGAGATTCAGTTTTTTGGCAAATAAATCCCAAAGCAAAAGATATTTCAAAAAAGGAGGGCAGGAAGAAGAATTTAGTTAAAATATGGTATGGAGGTCCACGTTGTAGGGTTTTATAACATTTTAGAAGTTTGGTCTTTTTCGAAATTAAATCCTTTATTTTCTAAATAATCTTTTGCCGCCTTTTTTATTTGCATGACTATTTTCAAAGACTCAAACAAAGCGATCTCTTTGGTCCGTTAGAAGAATAAACTCTGTTTGCGACTCATTTCTATGTACTCCAGTAACCTAGCTTGCAAGTTTTTACCCCACTTATCAACAGAATTGAGAATTTAAGGAATAAAAATGAGTCAAAGAAATCATAATTTTTCAGTTCTCGTATTAAGAAATCTAGGTCGCCAAAAAATTACACTTAATTATTGAAGAGACCGCTAAAAAATTCATTCTTAAAAGAAAATCAAGAATCCATTTTTCCAGGTTCTCAATACTTCACACCTCTTTTCTCTCTTCCTTTCGTCAAACAAATAAACTTCGAGACTCATGAGAAGAACAGAACCAAAATGGAAGAGAAGGAATGTCTAGCACAAAGAAATTTAGTGAATTTTTTCGATACTGAAAATCAGTAATTATTATACAAAATAAGAAAAAGTTCTGGGAAAATAATGCGGTTAGACGGAAATTCATTAGAACGAGCGCCAGAATTAAATAATATTTTCCCAGAATTCTATTAATTGGGATTTAGTTCCCAAAAGGGGTCATGTCGAATAAAATCCGGCGCGAAACTCCTACTTTATATTCAATCCCACTTTCCAAAAGTTATAATACCAAACTAATTCACAATAAAAACCAACAACAAACAAAACAATGTCAAGCTCAATCAATATGTCTCTTGATCAAGCCATTCAATCCAGAAGAGGTACTGACAGAGGCGATTTCAAGTCAAAGTCTGGCCCATTCAGATCTAAGAAGATCTTTAAGAAGAGATTCAACTCTGATAAACCATTCTTCAGAAAGTTTAGAGGAGGAGAAAAAAGATCTTTTGGATTCAAGAAGAGATTTGTGAGTTAATTCTATGAAAGCCTAGTCTCATTATAAATTCAGGGTGACAGAAAATTCAACAGCAGATTCATCAGAAGAACTAAACCTAGTCGTTTTGCTCCTAGAAGATCTCAAGAAAAGCCTATTTCTCCCAGAAAGTACAGCGGAGATTCCAATAAATCTGAAGAAAAAACTAAGCTTAAAATCTCCAACCTTGACTGGAATGTTGTCAATGAAGATTTAATGCAACTTTTCTCCAAGCTCGGAACTGTTGTCAGAAATAAAGTCATCTACGATTCTCTTGGCAGATCAAAAGTAATTTTCCAATTAATGAAATCCAAAGGCTCAAATATGATTCTTAGGGAAAGGCTTTTGTTGAATTTGAAAAGGCTGAAAATGCTGCTGAAGCTATAAAGGAATACAATGGTGTTGACTTGGATGGAAGAACCATCACCGTTGAATACGATGAAGAAGAAAGACGCCCCAGAAAGGAATTCTCTGGTGTTCTTAGAAAGAAAATCTACAAGAGAAGCTACGATAGAGGATTTGATAGAGATCGTGAATTTAGAAGGTAAAAAATTCAAGAGAAAAAGTCAAGAGAGCTAATCATTTATTAGAAGAGGGGATGGCTTTAGAAGGAGAGATGATTTCTTCAGAAAGAGTGAAGGAAGATTTAGAAGAGAAAGAGAAGGTGAAAGAAGAGGATTTGGATTCAGAAAAGGAGGAGGTTTCAGAAAGTTTGACAACTACAGATCCAACAGATATGGCATCGCATAAAGTGCTTTTCGAAAAAGAGATTTTTGTCAAGACACATTATAATTAAAAGTTTTTTCTGTTCTTGTCAATCAAGATTTTTGATGGCATTCTTCATTGTTAACTAACTCACTGTTACTTGATATATACTCAATCATTCATAAATAGATTGTCTATATACTACAAAGAAAGTCTTGTCATTTATTATCCCCTTCTCTTGTCAATTACTTGTTCAAATAAAAGCTTATTTCAAAGAATTTTTTCTCTAGAACAATCTGAGCTGAAGTTTAATCAGTTGGCATCAAGTCTTTTCCAAGCTTCGCTTGCGAGGAGAATTCCAAGACCACAGATTCACAGAAAATCTTGGAACTTGTTCAGCTCTGGAAGAATCATCCAATCATGATCTTTTGCTTTCGCTATCTGAGCCATGATCATCCAAGTTTTATGCTGACAAAAATTTTGATTTAACCGATTTTTCTCTTTAAAAAATTCAACCAAAATTCATTGATGGACCCTTTTACAAGCAACCCAAAATTTAAATTCACCTAACTGTGTTATAAATCATAACAAATAAATCTTTCCCCAAGCTGGAGCTATATAAAGTCAAATCTATTTCCAGGAGCAAGTCATTTTTAGACCCTTTTTATTTCTTCACTTCTTTCAACTTTTACATCAGAACCAGCATCAAAGAAGCCAAAAGAAGAAAACTTTACTACTTTCTTGCTTTAATCTCCACTCTTATCGTCGTGACTGCGACTGCATTGGCCCAATCTATCACTTCCTATACTCCCCTTATCTTTCTCAAAGCCTGTGAAGCTACAGCAGGTTCACGAGATGTCTCAATAACGCCATTTACAGCAACATTCAGAGCTTATGATGGGATAAATACCCAAATCGTGACACGAAGACTCTTATTGAATACAACAAGCATGAAAGAGCATATCAGACCAAAATACCCCAAGACTATGACTTCAAGGTACACTTTTTTTGCAGCGAATATTAGAGTTCTTGGAAGTAATTCAAGATGTCCGATTAATGCCGCATATCCTTACACATTTTGCAAGTCTTTTGGGACGAGCTTTGTGCTTCAGGAAACCAAGAGAGAAACCGGTATTGGAATTGGAGTTGACCTGAATTTGCCGAAAGAGATTCCATATGGTGGAGTTATGATGACAAGGAAACTTGCAAGAACATTGGGAGTGAAGAAAGGAGACAAGATAATTTTGAGGCTTTTTGTGAGCGAATTGTTACAGCAGATGGTTGTGCAGTTTAATTATGGAAGGACGACTGCAAGCGATAGGATTGATGATAGTTCGTTTTACAGTGCAACAGCTTACCTTCCATTTTATATTACTGAAACTTTAAATGGAAATATGTTGGGAAAATTCGATGCGGATAATTCAGATATTGTGATTACTGAGATGAAATATTTTATGCCTTTATTGGTGAGCCACATGCCATGGACTACCGCAAGATATAACAAAAATTACAATGATTTTATAAATTATCTGAGGGATATAAAAATGCAGGAATATGCCTCACAAGTTATTTTTAATATGGAAAACCGAATGGAAATCTACAAGAACTCAAACTTTGACGAAGTGCAAAATTCTCTCATAAAATTCTCTTCAGAAATATCATTGGATCTTGGGATATTTTCTTACAGACTAAATCTTCCTCTTTATAAATTGCTTTCCAAGCTAAAATTCGTGCAGTTATTCTTGGGAATTACCCTCAGTCTTATCCTTGCCATTCTGTTTATCCTTGGGACAATTTTGATCTACAATATTCTTCTCGTAAGTGTTGAGACCAAAACCTTTGAGTTTGGGGTCATTCGAATGATTGGACTCAGTAAAACAGGAATTGCTCAGCTTATCTTTGTGCAAGCTCTTTCTTTTGCTGTTCCAGCGATTATCCTTGGATTGATAGCTTCAGTGCCTTTATTGATGTATATTGGGAACATTTTAGAAAGCAAACTATCAACCCCAATTCCGATATCTCCCTCGCAGTCTGGAATTATCTGGGCTGTGTGTATCGGGTTGCTCATCCCAATTATATCTTCATATTATCCTCTGAAAGAAGCGTTAAAAAAGAACTTGAACTTGGCATTAGATTTGGTTCATTCAAAGACGAATGCGATCCAAATAAGCTTAGAATTTAAGGGGAAAGGTATTCCTTGGACCCAGATTACTTTTGGATTTCTCGCGTTGGTTTTTGGAGTGATGGTTCATGTAATGTTACCGTTATCTCTGTTAAGTTTGAATATCGGACTCTTGCTGGGAATGTTTTTTGTGATATTAATTGGCCTTATTTTCGGTCTCACTTTGCTCTCATTGAACTTTGAGCATATCATGGAAAGGCTCATCACAATGACTTGTTTCTTTTGGACAAAAGCCTCATTTCGAGATTTGATTATGAAGAACTTGGTGGCTCATAAAATCCGCAATCGACAGACAGCAATTATGTACTCGCTATCTCTTGGTTTTGTTGTCTTTTTGATGGTCGCTCTTCATCAACAGCTCAATACAATGGCGTTCTCAGTCCAAGCAGAAAAAGGAGCTTTGATTGAAATTAAATCAGCAACTGATGGAGAGTTTTTGGACCAAAAGCAACTTGAGAGTTTCATGGCAAACATTCAAGATTCAATTGAAAGCTATGCCTGGATTACTCAGGACCTTGCTTCTTATGCTGCACAAAACAACCTTGATGGAGTTTCTGTAACTCATACAGGGAAACTTTACAAATTAAATCCATTTATTCGAGGAGTCTCCCCCACAATTTTCCAAACAACTCTCAATAAATTCTTGGCGATTAATGATCAAGATAAAAATACAGGTCTTGACCTTGGAGAGCAACTTTATACGGCAAGAGGAGCTCAAGGTGTTATAATAGGAGAAACTTACAAAAATCAGCTTGGAGTGTCTTTAGATATCGATACATCTGTGATTATACAAATTGAGGATGGAGTCAATAGCTACAGTGAAGAACTAAGAGTTTTGGCGACATTAGAGTCAGCTCCAGGCTTTACATTTTCAAGGCTTCCTTCAGTTCTTCAACAAGATATGTTGGTTTCTTTGCCAACATATGCAAGACTTGCAAGGAATGTGACAAAGAGTGTGAGAGATCTTCCAATGGAGAGGCTTTTGGTGAAGGCGAAAGGTGACCAGGCTGATTTGGTGGCGAAACTGATACAATATAATGCAGATCATGGGAGCCCTCTTTTGATATGGAATTATAAAGATACAGAATCAAATTTGAAGAGTAATCAAGAGACACTGAGTTTTATTTTTATGTTGATTGAAGTGTTGGCTATGGTGTTTAGCTTTTTCAGTTTGGTGACTTCAATGTCTACAAACATTCTTGAACAAACTAAAGAAATTGCAGTATTAAGAGCTATCGGAATGAGTCGAAGAAAGATTAATTTTTTGTTTGTTTGTGAAGCTTTTGTGCTGGTTTTATCAAGTGCGATATTTGGGGTTCTCATCGGCACTGCAGTTGCCTGGGTCTTGGCTGCCCAGCAAGTACTATTCACCCAACTTCCTTTCATCTTTGAATTCCCCTTCAAGGGCTTGGTTGTGGTGTTTATTGGTGCGGTGGTCTCGGCGTTTTTGAGCTCTTACGTTCCATCTAGTAGGATAACGAAACATTCTATTGCAAAAATAATGAAAATCGGTGCTTAATTCGGAGGAGGAACAACAGTAAATACTTATTTAATAGCATAATTATTATGAAGAATAGACATAAAAATCTCTATAAAGTTGGATACCTTCTTTAATGCAATAAAAAGCTTCTTGTTTATCTTTAATACTATTAATTTTCACGATTTTATTTTCAAACTTTTTGTAGTTCTCAAAATAAATCTTGATTTCCTTGACAAGCTCTCCATCTACGTCACTAAGATCTTGAATATGACTCAATTGAGGATCCTTATCAACAACAGTCAAAATCTTATCATCTTCTTCATCACTATCCACCATATTAAACACGCCAATAACTCTTGCTTGAACAGTTGACATTGGCTGTAAGTCCACAGAAGAAAGAACCAAAACATCCAATGGGTCACCGTCTCCATAAAGAGTTTGAGGAATAAATCCGTAATTAATGGGATAAGGATATGCCTCTTCAGTCACTCTGTCCAGTTTTAAATATCCTGTAGCTTTATCGACTTCGTATTTTGCTCTAGAACCCTTGGAAACTTCAATAACAACTTGAACCTTTTCAGGAGCTCCGCCTCCGTAAGTAAGGTTATGCCAAGGGTGGAAAGGATTAGCACTGCGGATAATTTGAACATCAGCTAGGAGCTTCTTCTTGGGAGAGTTGCTGGCATTGGGCTGAGTTTCGGGAATAAGAGATTCTTGGGTAGTTTGATTTTCGTATTTGGAGAAGAATTTGTCGATTTTATAAGAGATATCAAAGGTGTCGATAGTGACAAATTGATCATTTTTCATAGCATCAAAGTAATTTTGATGATAATCTTCAGCAGGGTAATAATTGATTAGAGGGGCAAGTTCGGTCATGATTGGTCCAGCAAAGACAAAATTTTCTTCGAGATATCTCATGACTTTTTGAGCGATTATTCTTTGATGCTCATTGTGATAGAAAATAACTGATCTATATTGGTGACCAACATCAACGCCTTGTCTATTCAATAGGGTGGGATCATGAGAGTGGAAAAATGCATCAACAAGTTTCTCATAGCTCACAATATTTGGATTATAGGTGATTCTAATAACTTCTGCGTGTCCTGTATTGCCTTGTTTCACTTGTTGGTAAGTTGGGTTGACCACATGACCACCCGAATAGCCAGATTCAACTTGGGCAACACCAGGAATTCTTTCAAATATTGCTTCAGTACACCAAAAGCATCCTCCACCAAATGTTGCTTCTTCAAATTTACCAATTGTAAGATCAACAAATGGATTCAAAGCGATTTTCGTGAGAGATGGGAGGGTGAGGCAAGAGATGAGAACAAGAAGAACGATCTGGAATCTCATGATGAAGATTTTGTTAATTTATAATTTATTATATGAGAAGTGTGCAAGATAAATAGGCGAGCGTAACTGACGTGTTTTTTTAGAAAGAACAGTTTTGTGGGTATTAGAGAGATGTTGAGAAGTTTACAGTATGTTGGGAAGTGATATCCTCATTCATCATGATAGATGGGTCTATGATAATTAATTCACACGCGTGGAATAATAATTATGGAGTTTATTGAACGTGTGAAAAATCTCAAGAATTACCTTATATTATATGATTTTCTTCAAGATCCTGAGAGTATTTTGTTTTCGTAGTTTTGAATAGTAAAATGATAATGGAAAGAGGATATTTTCATTTCCTCTTTCAAAATACGTATGACGTATCATACCTTCACGAAACACAATATGTAATATGTAACAAACAAAATAATGTATCAAATAATAAGTAAGCAAGTAATGACTCTAGATAGGTAAATGAAGTAAGAGAGTACAGGGTAAGAGCCATAACGATTCGTTTCAGTGATAAGTAAAATATTAGATTTGGATAGCATCATATAAGGTACAAACATTAGCTTGTTTAAATCCAAAAGCTTTAAATTTCAATTTCTTGTTTTTGTTTTTTTTTGCAAATTTGTATCTGGGATTCATCTTGTCATTCATATGATCTCAATATCCTTAAGAAGAGATCTGATCTCTAATTAATAAAGTACGTCTTGATTCTTTGTTATATACATCTTGAGGTTATATTATTAGCAGGGTTGACTGAGATAATCGTACATTAAATAGTAATAATAATAACCTTTTCGGGCTCCTGCGACATCAAGGATGGTGTAAATCCAAGCCAAGCTGATGGGTAATACCGGAGCGAAAGACAGATAATAGCACAAATAAAAGTAAGACACTGACAGTTCTTGTAGCAGCAGCCAAACAAGTTGGTTAGGAGCTTTCAAGGCTGGCGATAAAACCAAGATAATAAAAAGACAAAATTAGAAACTGCAAAAATTGGGCTTTCATCTGAAGTACTAAAGTACTTGGAAGTCCATAACACACTCTGAAAATTGATAATATATTGTATGGCTGATAAATAGCAAAAAGACTTTTGGAGGATCAGAACCTAAGGGGGAGAACAAGTAGTTGGGGTCTCCTCGTTAGGAAGTCATCCCTCTTGAGTAAATTTGTTTTCCTTATTTTTAGAGCATTGAAATATTAATTATTTTACACAAGAGGTCAGCTGGAAATTTCTTTTGTCAAATTGTTGCAGCTAATAAGGGCTTGCTCAGTAGCTACTCCAGCAAATGCTCTTTTGGGATCATGAGCAAGACCGTATTGGTTGTTGTGATTGTTCTTTTACCTCAAAAGACTTTTAAAATCTTCTCAAAAATTCTTGGTATGTTGAGACTCCTGACAAGATTTGAATCCATCAAATAGTAATTAAAATAATGTATAGCAGCGAATCAGAGCCATTCATTTTGTTCCAAAGGCCTCCTTTGCCATAGTTGGATCTTGGACCTTATTATAAGCTTGCCTTGAGTAAATAAAAATCCAGGAACATTATAATAAGGAGATCCTTGAACTCTATTGTATGGCTATGGCAAATCCTTTCCTTGTGAGTGGTGATTTTCTTCTCTTGTCTTGGATGTGATGACCCCACAACAATGCTTCACATTGCCATGCTTTGTGTGAACCGCGAATGATTACTGACTCTGATGTCAAGTTAATTCAATTCTGATTAAATAGATTGAAAAAACTCAGTCAAGCATAGTGGAGTTAGTAATGTATGGATGCTGACTGAACTTGTGATTCATAAGGAGTTGGTCATAATGTATAAGTCATCACAATTTTCCAAAACTTTCTAAATCATTATAATCTTGGGGAGAGATTGGCTATAAATAAGAGAATGGGCAAACTTATATATTTGGTTCAGATTCTGGTTGTCACTCACTCAAATATTCTCCTGAACTGTGATAGAAATTTCTACAAATTTATGTTATTAATTTCTACACTGTGAAAGAAATATTGAAAAAGAAAATTGGGTATTAGAAGTGTATTTAGAAGTTGTCCAATCTGAAGAAGATGAATTTTTTAGAAAAGAAATGGATATTGGGGACATTTGGAAAGTGAGAGCGAAAGGTTTTCTTTTTCGGTTGAAATGTTATAATAATTGAATTCTCTGGAAGTTTAATAATCGTCCGCAACGCATCCAATAGATTTTACTATTCGAAGAAAGGCAGAAGTTTAATTTTAGTTCTGCGAACAATATTAATTTTGGTTCTTAACAACTTTGAGAAATCACAAATAACATTCTCACTTCTTCCAAAAGAAAAAATTTCTTCTGTGTATCTGAAGCCCAACAGAGGAGATAATTATATGTTAGGGCACAAACCTTAAGAGAAACTGATAAATATTGATTATTTAAAGAAAAAGAGGCGAGAACGAGAAGAGGAAGGCAGTTGGACGAGTTTTTCTATTTATTCAAGGTTTTTGTTTGGGATTTATATTGAGAAGGACAGGGAGCTCTCAAATAGCTTTATGGATAAAGTTGCTTTCAAGAGATAGCTTAAATATTATTGTGAATACGAGCTAGACATTGTTGACGTTAAGATTAATATTTGACAATAAAAATATAATTTTGGCTTATAACTTTATTATAACAGCCTGATTTGAGGGGAAAGGAATGACTGTAGGAACATGATAAATATCAAGATTTCTAGGGTTAGCTGGTGAATTGTTGTACTTTTTGATCAAGGACAGAGGGAGAGGGTTCTCTCTTGGAGATTTTATTAAAAAAAAATCTTGTTTAAAAGTGTCTGAAGTATTTTTTAGCTCCGCAAAGAAGCATCGAGAATATAAAAATTATCAGAAGAAGGAACTGAAGTTTTGAAAAATCTATGTCCCTCCTCATTGCTTTGATCTGGCAGGTTTAGAAAAGATGTTAAAGATGTTCTTGATCATTATATTATGGTTTCTTAGATTCTTTAAATTTCTCTCAAGCCAAAAATTGTTTATTTTTGGGAAAATAATGAGCAAGAAAGGGAAGGCTCTTTTGCTTATTTTCAGAGAGACCCTTCTCTTGGTCCTCTTTTTCAACAAAATGTCTGAAATCAAGACAAAGAAAATGAAGAACTTTTGAAAGAAAAAATTTCGATAATTCCCTTTGAAAGATATGGATGATTTGAAAGCTCAAGAGGCACTTTGGGAATATACCTTAGAGGTCTGCTTGAGTTCTTTACAAAATCTTTTTCATATTATCTCTATCTTTCTGATAATTATTTGTTTTGGAGTCAAAACGAGTTGTTCAAGATTTCAGCAATTTTATTTTATCAATTATAATTTCAGTAGAAATTTTAGTGCCAGCTATTTTGCAATCTACCTTGATCTAAAGTAAAAACATATCCTTGAGAAGGTAGAAGGAGGTTGAGAACTTTATCTTTGATTTCAGTTTGCTTTTGAGATTTGTCAGAAAGAATAAAATACTTGTAAAACCTGATGTGGATTTGGTATCTAATCTTCAAATAAAATATAAATGAACATTTAAACTACGAGATTGTTTTTGCGGAGCTCGCAGGTCTTCTCAAGTTCAAAAATAATGAAATTCTTGCCTCTGATATTTTTTGACGATTGACTTTTACTTCGAAACAAAATTTGTTTCTTTATTGAAAACATTTTCTAAATTCTGTGAAATATTACAATGTAGAAATTGCACAAAGGTTGA
>Ga0182738_1006431_pt1 | contig 12179 bp, 8 predicted proteins | sample eDN5th30CBELigMG_FD_128876 | JGI IMG/M metagenome (GOLD analysis project Ga0182738, IMG submission 128876) | Enriched Miracle-Growth compost microbial communities from Emeryville, California, USA - eDNA 5th pass 30_C BE-Lig MG (version 2)... ...
AGAGAAACTCGAATGCCTTCTCCTTTTTTCGATTTGGAGGAAGGCTTTGAAAGGGCGTTCTCGGCATTGGACAAGACTTCGTAATTTTTAATGAGAATATTTTTATACAAATGTTTCTGTTCATTAGTGAGATCAATTTTGACTATTTTTTCTTCGAGTTCAGGGAAGTTTAAATTAGCATCCTGAACAGTTCTTCGAAGCATATGATCTTTAAGTATCGTTTTTAGTCTTCTGAGAGCAGCTTTCTTTTCAACATCAGTAAATTCGGGTTTTTTGCCTGTGGCAGGGTTGATTCCTTTTGGGTTGAGTTTCAAGGATAACTCATCAACTTCTTTGAAAAGTGGAGAGTCTTTAGGGATCAGGTATTTGAATAAATTAATCAGCTCATCAACGGAGTTTTGGATTGGAGTTCCTGTTAAAAGAAGTTTGAAGTTGGCGTTGAGTTTATTACATAAGGTGTAGAGTTTGGATTCTTTATTTTTAAGTCTCTGGGCCTCATCAACAACAACGACCTCCCATTTGATCTTTTTCAGGGCATTTACATCTTGATTAATGCACGTATAAGTGGTGACCATGAGATGGAACTTTGGGAGAGGAGAGCGACGAGAGCCTGAATCTTTTCCTCCGACAAATTCAAACTCAATAATTTTTCGACGAGACTCTGCATTGCCAAGATAAATGACGATATCATACTCTGGACACCATTTCTGAGCTTCTCTTTGCCAATTATACACTGTGCTATTTGGACAGACAACAAGGAAAGGACCTTTAAAATTGTATCTTTCACTAAGAAATTTGAGGAAACAGAGAGTTTGAATAGTTTTGCCAAGGCCCATCTCATCTGCTAGGATCGAGTTTTTCTTTTTGAGGTATTGGTTGATGAGCCATTTGAAGCCTTTGAATTGATAATCATAGAGTTGGCCTTTGATGAAATATGGCTGTTCAGTAAAGTCGAGGGATTTTGGAAGATTCTTTTCTGGTTCAGGGAGTTTTTTGCGATTTTGCGTAGTTAAGCGATAATTGAAATATTGTGAGAGCTTGTCCTTGAATCTTTGGATGATAAACTCGTCTTCCCATGAGGCATGGCTGTAATCAAGATCTTCCCATTTTACAAGGAATTTGTAGTTATACAAAGGCGTTTTCTTTTTTGGAGATTTTTCGAGAATATCTTTGGTAATTTGTGCATAAGTCTTTTTGCTGGATGGGATAGGACGTTTGAAAGCAAGGATTTTTTCGACTCGATATGACTCTGTTGCTCCAACTAATCCTTCAGCATCATCAGGAAGATCTTGATTTTGGTGATGTTTTTCAAAATCATCAGGGAGGCCCTTTTCATCGATTCTTCTCAAGAAACTTTTTAAAAGAAAAGGAGCGACATTTTCAACCAAGAAATGATTGATCCAAAACGTGTGAATATCTGATGATCTTTTCAGTTTGACAAGGTAAAAATCGTGAACAGTTTTTCCATGCTAGAATGGGAGAGTTAATGAGGGAAAATAATGAGCATAAGAAATGTTTAAACTTTTTTGGAGGAAAGAGATAATTTTATTATTAAAACAAAAAATTACCTGATGTTTAGTATGATTTTTGATTTTCTGGATTTTGGTATTAATCTGACAACTATCACAAACATGGTACAGGCACTCAAATTCTTGTTTTTCATAAAGTTCTTGTAAAACTTCTTCTGGGGTTTCTGCATTCTTGAAAAAGTTATGTTTCAACTCCTTGACAATTTTCGCATCCAAAACGTAGTTTTTATTCAAAGGTGCATCCACAATAAGGCTTAAAGGAGTATGTGTGCAGTGTAAGTGCATCCTAATAGGTGAGATATTATTCCCAAAATTCATTTTATCAACCTGCGGAGGCACTTTGAGCAAGAGAGTTTAAGGTAGTTTTTGATTTCTTTAAGGCTTTCAGAGCAGTTTGCGCAGCGATCATATTTGGCTTCTTGTAAAGGTTTACAATAGGGACAGAGCCAGTTATCTTCAGGCTGATTGGTCAATTTTAAGCATTTCATGTGAAAAGATCTGAAACAATTATCACAGCAGAGAATATCACCTCCATCTGGGGAATACATAAATTTTTGATGAAAGTAAATTATTTCGGTACCTTCACAAAGATAGCATTCATCATCATTTCCATCAGTCATTTCCTCTTCTTCAATCTCAAGGTCCTCAGAAATTTTCCGCTGTCTTTTCACAACTATCAAATGAAGACATTATCAGACGGTTTTTGGAGGAAATTTACGTTCATAATGGAGGTCATCTGAAGAGTCTGATTGCTTCCTTGCTTTTACTTTGATGATCTTCTCTTCCTCATGTTCACTCTAAAACTTTAAGGATTGGAAGATTTTTAGAGATTACTTGTTCAGAATCACTGGAAAAGGAGATTCTGTTGGTGGTGGGTCTGGGTCCTTTGAGTTTTTTCGGCTGATGAGCTTTGGCTTCAACTTTTTTGTCAACCTCTTTCAGGTTGGGTGTACGCTTCATCAATTTACTCATAAGATTTTTTTATTTAAAATTTCGAATAATGAGGAGATGTGCGCAATTTAATTATCAGGAGTAGGAGTTAAAATTAGGTTCTGTTCTGTAGTGTAGTTAGCTCGATTTAGTGTATTCATATAATTGTTTTAGTAGAGAGAAGATTTTGGAGAGGTGTGATTTTGGTTTAAATATTTGAGATATTTATTTAGTTTTTATAACATTAGAGAGGGAAATGAGGTTTGAATTTTATTTCAAAGGTTAGAAAAAATGACTTTGTGAGAGAGTATTATACTTGTGAGAGGATAAAAGAGAGATTTCAGAGAACGGATAAGAGAGAGAAAATTAAAGAGACAAAATTGGGAAAATTTTTAACGAACGATATATTTGAAACTTTAAATTCATATTTTTGGTTGGGGAAAGTATAAAATAAAAAAAATAATTCCAATTTGTTTTCCAAAGAATTGATTAAATAATAGTCATCTATCAATTTTTTCGGTAATTCTAAAAAAGAATCTCAAAAAATTTGAAACACCATGAAGATTTTTTAATTATTATGAAGGAGTTGACTTGAATTGATTGACTAAACAAAAAATCAAAATTTAACATATTGTTCTTTCTCTGTAAAAAAATTTCGAGTCATTTTATGTTTCATTGGAAGGAAAGGAACAAACTTCGGATTTGACGGTTGGGAGAAGGAGTTGAAGAGTACTGGGGAGAAAATGAATAATTAGCCGAAATAGCTCAGTTGGAAGAGCGTGAGACTGAAGTTCTTAAGGTCGCTGGTTCGATCCCGGCTTTCGGCAATTTTTTGCTTGTTTCTTTATTCATGTATCCTCTTAATGATTGGACAAACCTAGCAGGTTCTTTTTGGGTTATTCTCTTAATTGTCTGTCTCTTTCTGAGGAGTCCTTGAGACTTATTTTTTGGGAAGAATTTTATATTTCATAAAGGATTTATCAGATAAAATTTAGGAGAGGAGAAATTGAGAGTTTGGGACAATAACCAGGTACATTGTGAAAATTGGGAATTTGTAGGGACCTCTTTCACAACTTCTTGTATGACTGGAGAGAACCTGGAAAAGCTGAAACGAAAAAAGAAGAAAGAAAGAATTGTAAGCCGAAATAGCTCAGTTGGAAGAGCGTGAGACTGAAGTTCTTAAGGTCGCTGGTTCGATCCCGGCTTTCGGCAACTTTTTGCTCGCTTTTTCACTCTTTCCTCTTGAGATGCCTGAAAATTGAGAGTTTGAAGACTTCGAGGAGGAAAATCTATCTCAAAATATTTGGAGATATTTGAGTTTGTATTACATTCTGAAAATATTCAATAGTTCTCTTTTCTTTTTCTTTTCTAAAATATTGGCAACTTTGGACCAGAATGAAGAAAGTGTTGTCAGCAGAAATAGCTAATTTGGAGCTAAGGTTGCCGGTTCAGATTAATACCGAGGCAAGTTATAGAGTACTTCCGCACTCAAAAGGATTTTTCTTAATATTTATATTCAAGGCAAAAAAAATTCAGAAAAAATTATTCTCAACAAAATTCTTTCAAGAACAATATATCTAACTCGTCAGCATTAATTTTTGAAGAACAGACTCTCCTTCATGCCAAGAAAAAAAAGAACAAAAAGTTTGCCGAAAGCCGGGATCGAACCAGCGACCTTAAGAACTTCAGTCTCACGCTCTTCCAACTGAGCTATTTCGGCTTACGATACTTTCTTCGATCATCTTTTGCTTCATTCTGGTCCGAAACCATCAATATTTTATTAAAAAAGCAACATAATGTCTCAAGCAACTCTATCAAACATTTTGATAATAAAACAAGAATTTTATTTATCGCTTGAAAAAATTTCTCTGATGGTGAAAATAATTTTTTATCTTGTCTCATCTCAAACATCTTCAAGTCTTTTCATATGGAGTAGCTTCCTCCAAAATATATTCAGACTCCTAATTTCAGGTATCAAAGGGCTAAGATAGAAGAAACAAGCAAAAAGTTGCCGAAAGCCGGGATCGAACCAGCGACCTTAAGAACTTCAGTCTCACGCTCTTCCAACTGAGCTATTTCGGCTTCATACCCCTTTCCTCAGAACCTCCGCTTCAACAAAATTCGAAGCTGTCATCTCATTATTATCATGTAAATCTTTGGCCTCTGAGGTATATTTCCTCCCCTTGATTTCAAAATGGTGAATATCTTTCCTTAAGAATGGGTCACTTCTTAATCAAAACGAAAGCAAAATTGGAGGAAGAAAGGATATGTAGCCGAAATAGCTCAGTTGGAAGAGCGTGAGACTGAAGTTCTTAAGGTCGCTGGTTCGATCCCGGCTTTCGGCAACTTTTTTCTTTCCTTCAAGTGTTTGAGCGTCTCCCTCTCTCGAAGATTCTATGGATCAAGAGGCAGAGGAGGATGATTTTTTTCTCCTTTATGAATCAATCAAAGTCTCAATAGAAATTGAGATTCTCTGATACAAACAGTTTTTTATATTGTACAAATTTTTTTTCTGAGGATAACTTAACCATGAGACTATCTGATTCTCAAAGATCTTTTGCTCAAAGTGAATAATCAGAAAAAAGGCATCTTTCTAAAAACATATTTTGGCTTGAATGAAGCAAAGGAGAGTTGAAGAAAGGATAGTCAGCCGAAATAGCTCAGTTGGAAGAGCGTGAGACTGAAGTTCTTAAGGTCGCTGGTTCGATCCCGGCTTTCGGCAAACTTTTTGTTGTTTATCAGGTTAAGGAAGAAGGAAGTAAGAGGTGCCAAAGTCAATTAAAAATTTAGAATATTGTAGAAATGATTGTAAGCCGAAATAGCTCAGTTGGAAGAGCGTGAGACTGAAGTTCTTAAGGTCGCTGGTTCGATCCCGGCTTTCGGCAAACTTTTTGTCTTTTTCATCAGCTTAAGAGTTATGTGAGAACTGAACCAGCTGTATGAATGAGATAACAGAACAAACCTTTATTTGAGTCAGGTTGATTCTTTTTTACAAAGGCACATTTCTCTTAATAAAAACAATATATTCTTCTTTTTGAGAAGTATGATTTTTTTTACTGAAAAATGAAAATTTTTTTAGCTGATCTTCAATGATTACGAAAAAATTTATCCTCTCATCCTCTCTTAATTAATTTCAAGAAGTACCCTTAAACAATAATTGGAGGTTGCTTGTATTTGATGTTTCATTGACTACTCTAATCAGATGAAAAGTGAAAGAATAATAGAAATGAAGATGGTTTAATTTATTAGAAGCCGAAATAGCTCAGTTGGAAGAGCGTGAGACTGAAGTTCTTAAGGTCGCTGGTTCGATCCCGGCTTTCGGCAACTTTTTTCTTTTTTCTTTTCCCAACAAGCTGTCAAAACGTAATTAAAGTTTGAGAAGATTTTACAATCTATTGTAAGCCGAAATAGCTCAGTTGGAAGAGCGTGAGACTGAAGTTCTTAAGGTCGCTGGTTCGATCCCGGCTTTCGGCAAACTTTTTTATTTTATTAATCTGCTCCATTTTTAATTTTGAATAGAGACAAAATAATTATTTTTTCAGTGAAAAATTGAAAAATTTTTGTGAGAGTTCAAATAAATATATTAAAAATGAGAAAATAATAATTATAATCAGAGTCTTAAGAATGAATATCAAAGACAGTCAACTCTTCATTGGCAATTTTTAAAAAGACTTCTTCTAAGCTTGATTGTGAAACACCCCAATCTTTGATTGCCAATTCTTCTTTCTTGCTGTTTAAAATTTTAAACAAACTTGAAACTTTGAATCCTTCTCCTGGAATCTATATTGCAAGAGTTAATATGAAAATATCTCTGAAAAATTATTACTTGGAAGCAGAAATTACCATTGAAAGCTGTTCGAAGTTCACTTTTAGGAAGAATTTCTGAAATGAATGATTTGAGTTTATCGTAATATGGTTCCATTTCTTCAATATCAGCCATAAGATTCACATGAGAATCAAAGTTTGTATTATCTGTTTGATTATTCGTTCCAATCGAAGCATCATGAAGGTTCACTCCTGAACTTACTTCCTCAGGCTTCTGTTTGGAATGCAGATAGGACTCCATGTCTCTAAAGCAATTGATATTGAGGTAATATCCATCTCCATATAATTTTTTGAGTCTTGTTTGAGGGCCAATACATTTTAATCCTCCATCCTTGAATATACCAATTCTATTGCATAATACATCAGCTTCTTCCATTGAATGTGTCGTCAATATCATTGCGATCTGGCCCCTCAAACCTGCAGGATTGAAAATTAAATAAAGAGAGCTTTGCTAAAATAAAGTACTTGCAAGGATATCCCAGAGACCTCTTCTATTTTCAGGATCAAGGCCAGTTGTTGGTTCATCAAGGAAAACAATATCAGGATCTCCAACTAATGAAATTGCTACTGATAATCTTCTTTGCATTCCACCTGAGAGATTTTTCGCCTCGAATTTAGCGAATTTTTCAAGAGCAACATTACTAATAGCTCTTGAGACATGACTTTTTTGAAGATGACTTGGGATTCCTTTCACTTTGGAATAAAACTCGAGATGCTCTTCAACGGTCAGAGTGGGCCAGAGGAAATTATCTTGTGGGCAGACTCCCATTTTTGCGTTGGCATCTTCCATATTTGTCAGAATATTTATTCCACTAATCCATGCTGAGCCTTTTGTGGGCTTTCCAAGTCCTGTAAGCACAGAAATTAGCGTAGTTTTACCAGCGCCATTGGGTCCGAGGAGTCCAAATAGTTCGCCTTTAGGGATAACAAGAGAGAAATTTTTGACAGCAGTTTTGGGAGGTCGATTATCAATAGCATCATAAACTTTACGAATTCCTTTACAAACAAGGGCATATTGGTCCATATTTTTATGAACAACATTTTCTGCAAATTCCCTTGTCACTTTACAATCTTCATCTTCTCCTTCCTCTTCTGTTGTACTGCCACCAGCAACAGAAATATTATGATCTAATTCATTATATTCAATGATTTTTTCCTTGTCTGGAGTTCCAAAGCAGGCCTTAAACAAGGAGCGGATGGTATGATATACTCTTATTCTCTCTCCTTCGAGGTACATAGCAACAATAGGAAAGATGATAGCTCCAAGATACAATGAAATATAGCAATGGAGGAGTTCTCCATGAATTTCTGAGAAACTTTGCAAGCATTGATCGTTACCACATGCAACAGCGAATAAATACAAGATTCTCGCAAATGCTAGTGGTGGGAAACAACGAACAGGGATTGGAACTTCAGTTGGCGCAATATATACACCAGTATTGATACATACTCCACAGAAAATGAGGATTGTTCCGAGGGCGTAGCCCACAACTATGGAAGGGGAGTTAATGAGCAAAAAAGAGGTTGAAAATTACTTGTGGCAGTACGAGATTTACTTATAGGATATTGAAGTAAAAATGCGAATCCAATTTGAAAATGCCCCCATGCAACAAACACTGATAGCTATCCAAAGAAATTATTTTCCCGAAAGAAAGGATTTCCCAAATACCAGGATGAGAGGATTCGTTTTGGTAAAGAAATTGAGATCAAGGTGGAAAGCGCCTAAAGCCCAGAACAGAGCAAGGATTGGATAATAGACGAGAAGACTCCAAAGATAATGAACAAGCCAATAATTCTTCATTTTTAACCCATTCATTTTCATCATCCCACGAATTCCTTCTTCTTTTTCAAGGACAAGAGAAGCAAGGAAGATGGGGAGCAAAAGTGATAAAGCTACGGGATAAAAGAAGCTTCCTGTAAGAGTGATGGCTTTATGAAGGTATCGAGCAGCATCATTAGAACTTGGGAAATGCATCACTCCAGATAAAAGGTAAATGTCTGGGTTGGATTTTTGAATATATGCTCTTGACATTAAATCGATCAATGATAACATTCCATCGAATACTCTAGGGATCTAGAAAAGTAAAGAGATTTGTGCAAGGAAAGAAGAGGTACGACGTAAGTATCATTTTTGTATTTGACTTTGAATTTGGTGACTCCATTGCCTCTTCTGTATTCATTAAGTTGATTATCGCTGATTTGGACTCGATAAGAAAGAAGTTTCTCATTAGCTTCATAGAAAGTCACGGCACCATCTGGCATGATCTCAGCCATTTGGTTATCATCACCGATATAAAAGGGATATTCATTCATTTTGAGGTAATCTTGAATAATTTCTTCATTGATTGTCATTCCTTCTTTGGGTTTTTGGAAATATGGAACTTTGATATTCTTTTTCTGGCAATCAAATTGAATAATCTTTGAGAATAAGTCATCTTTATGATGGCTATTCCAGACATATTCCTTTGTTTGAGGAGAAGCACCTTCTGCAAAGTCGTACATATACCACTAATCTAATGTTAAAACTCTCCAATCATCACATACCTCTAAGCAAGTTGTTAACTCAATTGGTGATAATGCATTATTGTAGAAGGTGTCATAGGGAACATTATGTAACATTGGGAAATCAAGCAATCCCTTCGCATCTGATGCAGTATCTCTCCAAATTTGACTCAATACATATCCAAAATACAAACAAATCAACGGCGTTATCAACTAAGGGGTAAAATGACGATGCCGATTGACCTGAAAGAGAAAAGAATTACTTGACAAATGTTTGTGAAGGTTTGTTTAGATTGAATACGATAATTCTTGATGAATAAAGCAGAGACTTGATTTTTGAAAGTATGATGATTAGGTTTCTGTTGAATATCGAATTGTTGATAAGTACCAGGCCTTGAAACGCCTGATCGCGGAGAATCTACACCACCGATCTGTTAAATAATAATTATGAATTGATTTGAAAAGCCAAGAAGAGTACGGGTGAAGATTTATTTTGATACATTTGCTTTTGCTAGTTTGCTAGAGTAATTAATTTATATTGAGGGGAGTTTGGGGATTATTAGAATAGTTATGTAGAGTACGATAAAAATATAAACATTATTTATTGATTTTGAGGGAACTGGAGGACATAAAGGATAAAACGATGATATCTATGAATTATGCATTAAAAATTATCAATCATAATCATCCAAAAGTCTCCATATTATCTTAATTTATAAAAAACAAACAAAACAAAAAAAGCTTGAAATTATCCATTCAGTCACTTCACCTACTTCCTTGCTTCAAGCATTTTTATTCAGAAAGAAAGAATTAATAAACAGCATATTTCTTTTGTCCTGGGATTCTCAAATCCCCACCTTTAACGTATGTGCTAACAGCATTTGTATTTATATCGATACTACGGTGATCATGAGGGGGACTTCCAGGTCTTAATATATTGTCCAATTCAGGTCCGTCATAGGTTGAGGTATTGTCTTCTCTTCCAAGTCTTATACTATTTTTATAAACTGTGTTGAAATCACGTGTTGAAAGCATCATATGTGCAGTCACATTTCCATTATCTGCCGCATCAACATATGATTGTACTGCCTCATCGATATGATGGCTGGTTCTTCCCTGAGATAAAGAGTTAGAAAATATGATTTTCAAGAAAAGGAATACTCTTTCTTGCATAAGCCCGAGATTTAATTTAGCTTTAGGATTATTAAGTTCAGCTGCTTTTTGATAATATTCATAAGCCAAATCATAATCACAAGGGACTTCAATGCCTTCTTCATAGATAATACCCAAAAGATTATAAGCTTCAGGATCATTCAAATCATGAGCAGCAATTTCGTAAGCTTCAAGGGCATTCTTGAAATCTCTACGAACACCAAATCCTTTGGAGTAGAAATTACCAAGCTTAGTCCAAGCTTTAGGATGTTTTAAATCGGCAGCTTTTCTATAAGACCTGAAAGAAGACTTGGCGTCTTTATCAACTCCCAAGCCATTTTCGTACAAGAAGCCCATGTAGTAATAAGCTTCAGGATGATGGGGATCCTTAAGAATGACTTGTCTGAACAAATCAGCAGCATCAGCATAAAGATCTTCATCATTGCTTCTGGTAGCATCTTCAAGTGTATGATATGCAAGGTGATACATACCATCAACATCTCCCAACTGTGCAGATGTTTGATAAAGACTAGAGTGGAGGTTTAGTAATTTTTAAAAGACAAAATTATACTCTATAGCTTTAGCTCTACTTTTTGGGACGGCTTTTCCTTTTTCATGGCAGATACCTAGATTGAAACATGAGAGAATATCTTTTATTTGACCATACCAAGGTTAGTGATAGCTTTGGGGTAACCTAAGAAGGCAGCTTGTTTGAATTTTTCAAAGGCTTTTTCTTCATTACTAGGTCTGACTTTGATGAGTTCATTATAATATAATGAACCGAGATTATTCAGAGCTCTAGGGAAGAAGAAATCAGAAGCGATTTTCAAAAGACGTTCAGCTTGTGGAATATCCTTCTTGACATAGGTACCATTTTCAAACATGTAGGCAAGATCAGTAAGAGCACTGAGGTTATTTTTAGTAGCAGATCTTTTATAATAATCCAAAGCTCTTTCAATATTCTTTTCATGTTCAGGGAATTCTTTATATTCTCCTTTCTCGAGCATGCTTCCTAATTTATGAAGAGCTTCAGCATTTTCGCCTTGGATGGCTTTTTTGAACATTTCAGCAGCTTTTTCATTATCTTTCATAACACCAAGACCTTCCATGTACATGGTACCGAGAGCAGCTTGAGCATCGTGATTATCGTCAGCAGAGAGAGATTTCAAGAGTTTCAAAGCTTCAGCATAATCCTTTTGACCATAAAGAAGTTGATAGGCTTTGCCGAGATTATCAGGTTCGGCAGGGACAACGACAGTTTTGGTTTCTTTTTGAATGATGACCTCGGGAGGTTTTTGTTGAGGTAAAAAGGCTTGAATGTATTTTCGAACTAATTCTCTGATTTTTTCGGCATTGGGTTCAGCTTCAACGATTTTTTCAATAATAACTTCACCAGAATTGAATTGAATCTTCTTGGCTTTAAGAGCGGAGAGGGTCACGACAAAGTTATCGTGGATACCAAGGAGACGGCATTCATTATAGACAATTTTCTTTGAACTAATTTGACAAGGTGAGATTTCAACTGAAATGAGTGACTTTTATTTACCTGCTTTTATTACAGCAATTGGCCTTTTCAACGTTGCTGATGAGCCCCTGGACATATTTAACGGCTTGTAAGTATCTTTCGATTCTAGTAATAAAGTCTTTGCCAAGTTGAATAAAGGCTGTCTTTTTATTGTAAGTGGTTGTCAGTTGTTTAACATTATTCTAAGAAATATGATGATTGTTGCTATAGCTCATTTGCTTACCAGATATTCGTTAAGTTTGGGTTTAATTTCGTTGTAGTCGGCGGCTTTGAGCTTGGCAGTCTCAAGGAAGTTGATGAGAATTCCTAGAAGGGATTAAGAACTAGTCTGGATTGTCTAACTACCTAATTCTTTGCCAACCTCAGCGAGTCTCTCGATAAAGATCCGATCTTCGTTGGCGATTTCAGCAAAAGGAAGGCTGTTGAGATCGACTTCAGTGCTGCTTTTGACAGTTCTGTTTTCCTTTTGATAAGTGATGTTTTGATCATTATTCCTTTTTTCAAGATGCTCAGCTCTAATATCGTTGACAATTTGAGGAGAGATTTTTTCTTCGATTTGGTTGATTCTTTCTTGTTCTGAAGCACCAGGCTTAGTAGGTTCTATTGGGAAGAGATTTAGTTGACGGGTTGAGTTTAAAAGAGAGCTTACTATTTCCAGACAATGACATGATAAAGGTCTAATATCTAATTGAATAATTTCTATTAACAAACGATGA
>Ga0182738_1006432_pt1 | contig 12178 bp, 7 predicted proteins | sample eDN5th30CBELigMG_FD_128876 | JGI IMG/M metagenome (GOLD analysis project Ga0182738, IMG submission 128876) | Enriched Miracle-Growth compost microbial communities from Emeryville, California, USA - eDNA 5th pass 30_C BE-Lig MG (version 2)... ...
CTCATGCGGGCTTCTTCACGCTGGCGCTTGGCTCGGTGGGTGTCGTTTATGGCGATATCGGCACCAGCGTCATCTATGCGCTGCGGGAAGCCCTGCATGCTGCCAACCGCGCCCATGGCGAACTCGTTCGGGAAGACGTGATCAGCGTCATCTCCTTGATCATCTGGACGCTGACGATCATCGTCACGCTGAAATATGTCGTCATTCTGTTGCGCGCCGACAATAATGGCGAGGGCGGCACGCTGTCTCTGATGGCGCTGGCCACTCGCACCGTCGGCAAATCGGCGCCTATCGTCTTCGTGCTCGGCGTGGCCGGCGCGGCGCTTTTTTATGGCGACGCGGTCATCACCCCGGCGATTTCGGTGCTCTCCGCCGTGGAGGGCCTGACGCTGGTGACACCCGCCTTCGACGGCTACGTCATCCCGATCACCATCGCCATCATCGCGGCGCTGTTCATGGTCCAGCGCTATGGCACGGCCAAGGTCGCCGCCTGGTTCGGGCCGATCACCGCGGCGTGGTTCATCGTCATGACGATTGGCGGTTTCCTGCACATTGCCGATGATCCCGGCATCTTCGCCGCGCTGAACCCCTATCACGCCGTGCGCTATGTCACGACGCATGGGCACACCAGCCTGCTGGTCATCGGCGCCGCCTTCCTGTCGGTGACGGGCGCCGAGGCGCTTTATGCCGATCTCGGCCATTTCGGCCGCAAACCGATCCAGGCTGCGTGGCTCGCTTTCGTCTTCCCGGCGCTGGCCGCCAATTATCTGGGGCAGGGCGCGCTGGTGCTGGCCAATCCGGCCGCCATCAGCAACCCGTTCTACCTGCTGTTCCCGGAATGGGCGCTGCTGCCAGTCGTGCTGCTGGCGACCATGGCGACCGTCATCGCTTCCCAGGCCGTGATCACCGGCGCCTTCTCGATGACGCGCCAGGCCATCCAGCTCAAGCTGCTGCCGCGGATGGAAATCGAGCACACCTCCGAGACCCATGTCGGCCAGATCTATATGCCGCAGGTCAACACGCTGCTGATGGTGGCGGTGCTGATCCTGGTCATCACCTTCGGCTCGTCGAGCAAGCTCGCCACGGCGTATGGCATCTCGGTCACCGCCGAAATGGTCATCACCGCCTGCCTCGCCTTCATCGTCATCTGGCGTTTCTGGCGCTGGCCGCTCTGGGTTTCGGCCCTGCTGATCGCGCCGTTCCTGCTCATCGATCTCGTCTTCTTCGGCGCCAATCTGATCAAGGTCACCGAGGGCGGCTGGCTTCCGCTGGCCTTCGCCTTCACGATCATGTTCATCATGCGCTGCTGGGTGCGCGGCACGCGCATCCTGTTCGACAAGAGCCGCCGCAACGACGTGCCGTTGAACGAACTGGTGAAGAATCTTGAGAAGAGCAGCGTGGTTCGCGTTCCCGGCACCGCCGTGTTCCTGACCAGCGATCCCGAGACGGCGCCATCCTCGCTGCTGCACAGCCTCAAGCACTATCGCGTGCTGCACCAGAAGAACGTGCTGCTGACGGTCGTCACCAGCAATACGCCGCGCATCGACGATGCCGATCGCGTCCGGATCGAGCCGATCAACGACAGCTTCACGCGGGTGTTCATGAGTTTCGGTTACATGGAGACGCCGAACGTGCCGAAGGCGCTCAGCCTCTGCCGCAAGCAGGGCTGGAAATACGACATCATGTCGACGTCCTTCTTCCTGTCGCGCCGCTCGATCAAGCCGGCGGGGCGCCATTTGTTCTCGCGCATCCAGGACAAGCTGTTCATCAAGCTGGCGATCAACGCCAGCGACGCGACGGAATATTTCCACATCCCGACCGGCCGCGTCGTCGAGATCGGGACGCAGATGTCGATCTGATCGGGGCTGGGCGTCTCTGCGCCGCTGTAGGGGGCTACGAACAAAAAGGCCGCCACGAGCTATCTCGGGCGGCCTTTTCTATTGGGTAGTTGGAAGCGCGGCGCCCCGCCTGGCAAATGCCTGGCATGGGGTGGGAAGCGGACTTTAGGCTGGTGGCCGAGATTGGGCCGCTTACGGACGTGCCGGCGCTTGAGCTACCTGAAGCCGGCGGCGTTGCGCCCGTGAGAGATACGGTACCTGGCTCTCACGGTGAAGCGACAGCGATCTCTTTCATCAGGTCAAGGAATGCGCTCGTTCGTACCCCTTTTGGGTTCTGTTTCAGGTCCACCGTCTGCACGACGACGAGCCGCTTCGACGGCACGACAGCGATTACTTGCCCACCGTAGCCGGAAGCGTAAAAGGCATCGGGTCCCCATGTTTCCTCAGGCAATGTCCACCACATGTAGCCATAGCCCTGCCGTATCCGCTTCGCCCACGAGTACGCAGCCGTAGACTCCCTGATCCACGACGCTGGGATGACCTGCTTGTCGCCCCACTTGCCTTCATTCAGAAAAAGCTGGCCGAAACGGGCAGCGTCGCGGGCGCTGAGCCGGAACGGATACGCGGGGTGCTCGGAGAGTTTCTCCACCGCATAGCGGCCGTCTCTGGCCGAGAAGTCTTCCATGCCTATCGGTGCCGCAATGCGGCGTTCGAAGCTCGCGAAGATGTCTTCCCCGGTCTGCTGCCGGTAGATCGTGCCCAGAGCATTGAAGTCCCAGTTGTTGTAAAACCAGAACGATCCTGCTGGGTGACTCCCGCGTGCAGGCCGCTTGCGCTTGATGTCAGCTGTCTCGTGGGCCGCCGGATGATAGACGCCCGAGCGCGATGTCAGTAGATCCCGAACCGTGGCGGTTTTCTCTTCGTTCGTCAGACGCGGAGCTTTATCGTCGATACCAAGTTCGGCGAGGTTGGCTGAAAGATCGATACGCCTCTCTGCTACGGCGCTGCCGTAGAGTGCGCTGAGCAAGCTCTTGCGAACGGATGCCATCTCCACCTTACGGGAAACGTCACCCCATTGGGCGATCACATGTCCGTCCTGAACGATCATGAGCGCTGTCGGCTTAAGCGATCGAGATTCCTGCCGGCCGCCTCCAGCTTTTCAACGGACCAGCCCGCCGCTGCCGGATTGACGTCTTCCCAAGCTTGGGCATGGGCATGTCCTGCAGCAAGGATGCAGAGGACGAGCAGAAAGGCGAGCCATCGAATCTTCATTCTGTCTCCTCTCTCATCCCCGGGCGGAGGCGAAAGCACCCCAAACGTCCGAAATGGGTCGGCAGTGGACCTTATCTAGGCGGGCTTCCTGGCGAATCGTACGCGTAACAGGTCCGCACCGCCTCCTCACTCCACCGACACTTCCGCCGCCTTCTTCTGCCCCGGCCTCACCAGAAAGATCAGCAGCGCGACAAAGCCTAGCGCCACCGTGACGGGCAGGGCCTCGGCGCCGAACAGGTCCATGAGAAAGCCGATCGGCGTCGAGCCGATGACGGAGCCTGCCGAATAGGCCATGGCGAAGCCGGTCGAGACCACCGCCAGACGCTGGCCGCGAAAATCCTGGCCGATCAGCACGATGCCGAGCGTGTAGAGGCCGGAGACCGTGCCGCCGGCGATGAACACCACCGGCTCGAGCAGGAACGCCTTATCCATGACGAAGGGGAAGGCGAGCGTGCTGACGACGGCGAGGCCGGCCGTGCCGATCAGCGTCAGCCGGCGGCCGTGCCGGTCGGCGAACCAGCCGAGCGCCACGATCAGCACCGCTTCGCCGAGGCTGAACACCGCGACCAGGCGCGAGGCGCCGGCGTCGTTCAGGCCGTGCGCGAGGCCGTAGAGCGGCAGCAGGCTCTGCATCGCGGTTTCGCCGATGCCGGTCAGGAAGGCGGCGGCGATCAGGCTGCCGGCCAGCGTCAGCGACATGCGCAGCGTATGGACGTCGCCGCTCTCTTCCTCGTCCTCGACCTCGCCGACCGCAGAGCGGATCGACAGCGCGACGGCGACGCCGATCGCCAGCGGCACCATGGCCGCGATGAGGGGGAGGCTGCCGGTCGAGCCCGTGCCGGAGAGCAGCAGCGGGCCCATGAACTGGCAGGCGGCATAGAGCGTGCCGGAGGCGCCGACGATGCGGCCGCGGTTGCGGTCGTCGACCACGCCGTTCAGCCAGATTTCGGTGGTGGTCCAGAGCGCCGAGAAGCAGGTGCCCATGACGAAGCGGGCGATGAACCAGACCGCGATGTTGTCGAAGGCGAAGATGGCGGCGAACGAGGCCAGCGACAGCGCGAACTGGGCGGCGACCAGCAGGCGCAGGCCCATGCGGTCGATCAGCCAGGGCACGAACGGCCCGAAGATCAGGATGCCGGCGCCGGCGATCGAGGCGTTGAGGCCGATCAGCCAGGTGGCGATGCCCTTCTTCTCCAGCGCGAGCGAGAAGAAGGGATAGGAATAGCCAAACAGCAGCGCCTCGATGCCGATCAGCACGAGGACGCCCGCGACGCGCCAGTAGCGGGTGCGCGCGGCGGACTTCGTCTTGTCGGGGATGGGCATCAGATCTCGCAGTTGGGCTCGGGGCACCAGCACTTGATGCCCTGCGGCACCAGGTCGAAGGTCCGGTAATCGGCGGTCAGTTCCTCGCCCGCCGCGATCTCGCGATCGGCGAAGACGTAGAGCTGGTCCTCGACGCGCGTATTGGGATGGCAGGAGTGATTGAGGAAATCGATGCCGGCCGGTTCTTCCATCGGCAGCAGGCACAGCAGCTTGCGGCCGATCAGCTTCAGATGGACCGATTGCCGCCACCAGTAGTCGTCGAGCTCGTCCTGCTTGTCGAGGTCGATCAGCATCGCCTTGCCGTCGAAGAAGCCGAGCAGGGTGTCCTTCGGCACGGTGGTCTTGGCATGGATCGTCTGGTGATCGTCGCTGATCGAGCGAACCTCGATGACGTCCTCGTTGGTGTAGCTCATCGGATCACTTCCTGAAATCGAAGGCGGGCGTGCCGCCAGACTGTCCATCCCGGGCGGCCTCGAGGGCTTGCCCGTCAAATAAGGCGGCGATCCAGCGCTCGCACAGGCGATTGGCATAGAGCGCCGGCATTTCGTGATCGTGCGGCTCCTTCACCATCTCGGCAAACACCGGGTCGTTGTGCGGCGCGGTCCAGGTCTGCCGGTCGGCGGAGAGATGCACCGCGCGCGCCGGAATCTCGGAAACCTTGTTGTAGCCGGTGATCGTGTTGGCGGACATATTCTGCCAGACGACGGCGCATTTGTGCAGCAGCCGCTCCAGTTCGCTCCGGTCGCGGATCTCGTGTGGCGGAACGCGAAAGTGGCGCAGGCTGAGGTCGCGCACCAGCATGCCGAAGGCGAACGCATCGGACGTCGTGTTGATGGCGAGGAAGGGCGTGCTCAGCGCCGGATCGTAGAGCGGATCGGCCAGCGAGCGGGCATGGGGGCAGAAGGCGACCGGGAAGAACTCGTAGACGGTCGGAATGCCGGTCACGGGGCAGACGACGTCGAACGGGATTGCGACCGTCTGGCTGTTGATCAGCGCGCCGGCGCTTTCGGCGAGGCCGGCATCCACCATGACCTGGCCGAGCGTGCGAAGCTCATCGACCGAATTGTCGAAGGTCTCGCAGGATGGGACGATCGCCAGGAAACCGGTCTTGCGGTAATCTTCCACATCCAGCCGGAATGTGTTCAAGGCTTCGAGGAATTGATAGCCGTTGCGGACATGCGCAACCGTGTATCGGCCAAGCTGAAACTCGCGCTTCCCCGCGGAGCAGCGCAGATCCGTCTGAAGCCAATCTTCGAATTCACTGTCCGACGGCGCCTTCGCGGCAGTGTGAAAGGGGCAGCCGGCGGCAGACGACGCCATCCCAGCCGAATCCTCATCCGGTGGGAAGTTCATATTGCCCCCGCAACATAGCCCAGACTTGATACCTACAGTTTTGTAGCGAAATTGGCGACAATCTCGACGATTTGTCAACCATATTATATTCAAATTTACTGAACTCTTTCACAAGCTTACCCCATGCCGGAAAGTACGGAATCAGAATCGGAATTCGGTTCGAACGCGCGACATCGGCAGCCGGAAGGGCCGTCAACTGGCTTCGCGACCGGTATTTATCTAAAATGCCCCGCATAGAGTTAAATCGGCATAAAAGGGCTGCTGCGTAAGTTTGCATGTCGCCAATTGAGATGGACACGACATGTCTCACCCGATCGCCGGGCGCATAACATTCAACCTGGTCGCCGGAATCCTGGTGACGGTCGTGACCGTCATCGCCGGCGTGGTCTGGATGGCGTATCGCCAGAATGACCAGGCTGCCGCGCAGACTCGCACCATGGTCATGGGTGGCATCGACGCCATGCACACGCGTGTCCAGGGGCTCGCCAACGATTATTCGTGGTGGGAGGAGGCCTATGAGGCCTACCAGCGCGGTGACGCAGCCTGGATCGAGGCCAATATCGGGACGGGTATCGTCGACACCCAGATCGCCGATTTTCTGGTCATCCTGTCGCCCGATCACCAGGTCAAATATGGCTGGTGGACGCCGCCGGAGGCGCCGAACACCGCCTCCGTCATGTCGCCGGCGCTGATCGGCAAGATCGAGGACCTGATCCGCACCGCACCGGTCGAGAACAATGCGGCCCGCTCCAGCTATGTCGAGACGCCTGCCGGCACCCTGCTTTTCGCCGTGTCCCGCATCGCGCCCGTCTCGAATGCCAGCTCGGTCGATCCGTCGACCCTGCCGGTTCTGGCCATGGGCTTCTATCTCAACAACCAGCGCCTTTCCGAGTTGGGCCGCAGCTTCCTCATCAACGATCTGAGCCTGGAGCCCGTGAAGGCGGACGAGACGACGCATGAGTTTCCGGAGATTCGCGATATCTTCGGCAAGGTGATCGGACGCCTCGTCTGGACGCCGCCGACGCCGGGATTCGCCGTGCTGCGCAATGTCGTGGCGCCGATCGCCGGCGGATTGCTGATCTTCTGCCTGATCGCGATGTGGACCGTGCTGCGCGCCCGCCGCCTGGCGCTGTCGCAGGCGCTGAGCGAGCAGCAGGCCATCGAGGCCGCCCGCACCGACAGCCTGACCGGCCTCACCAACCGCTTCGGCTTCAACGAGCTGAGCGCTAGCGCCGCTTTCGAGGAGGCCTGCGCCCGGGGCGAGGCGGCGATCATCTATCTCGACATCAACGGCTTCAAATCGGTCAATGACTCGATCGGCCACCAGGGCGGCGACGTGCTGGTCGGCATGCTGGCCGAAAGGCTTTCGATGATCCTGCCGTCGGATGCGCGCTTTGCCCGCGTCGGCGGCGACGAATTCGCCGTGGCGCTGACCGGCCGGCCGGCCCTCGACGCCGTCGCCGGGGTCGCCTCCGCCATGGTGCATGCGCTCGACCAGCCCTTTACCGTCACCGGCTTCCAGTTTCAGGTCACGGCTGCGGTCGGTTATGCGGTCTCCGACGGGATCGATGTGTCGCCGGAAGAATTGCTTCGCCGCGCCGACCTCGCCATGTACCAGGCCAAGAATGCCGCCGAGCGCGACGCGGTGCCGTATCACTCCGGCCTCGAGACGGGGGCTTTGCATCGCAAGCGGCTCGGCATGGCGCTGCGCGGTTCCATCGAAGCCAACGAGATGTCGGTCGTCTACCAGCCGATCGTGCGGGCCAGCGACCTCGCCGTCGTTTCGCTCGAGGCGCTGGTGCGCTGGGACTCGAAGGAGTTTGGTCGCGTCTCGCCGGCCGAGTTCATTCCCGTCGCCGAAGAGACCGGCGCCATCCACGATATCGGCAAGTTCGTGTTCCAGCGCGCCTGTCAGGACATGGTCGACTGGCCGGGTCTGCGGATCTCGATCAACGTTTCGCCGGCCCAGTTGCGCGATCCGAGCTTCGCCAACGATCTCGGCGCCATAGCGCGCCGGCACGATGTCGTCCCGAACCGCTTCAAGCTCGAACTGACCGAGGGCCTCCTGGTTCGCAACCCGACGATCGCCAAGCGCAAGCTGGCGCGCCTGAAGTCGATGGGTTTCGGCCTGTCGCTCGACGATTTCGGCACGGGCTTCTCGTCGATCGGCTATCTGCGCCAGTTCCCGTTCGACTGGCTCAAGATCGACAAGTCCTTCATTTCCGAACTCGGCGCCAATCCCACCGCCAACGCGCTGATCCAGTCGATGATCGCGCTTGGCGACGCGATGGACATTGCCGTGGTCGCCGAGGGAATCGAGACGGTCGAGCAGTTGCAGCTCCTTCGCCTTCTGCAGTGCGAATATGTGCAGGGCTATTATCTGGCCAAGCCGATGCCGGCCGAGGAGATCACCGCCCTGCTGGCCCGGCTGGGCGAAAGCCGACGCATCCTGCCGGAATTGGAACTGCCCAGCTTCGAGCCGGGCCGCTCGGCCCTGAACCTGCAGTCCTGACCCGCCTCGGTCGGCCGGCGCGGGTATAGCTTCCGCCTCCGCCCTTTGCCATAAACGGCGGGTGAGGCGGGGGATTGCCAGTGACGGACGGGCTGACAGCAGACGAAGCGAGGCGCGTGGCTCTCGCCGCTCAGGGATTTGGCGGCCGCCGTCAGGCGACGCTGTCATCGTGGCGGCAGATGGCGCCGGTCATCGGCCAGATGGGGCTGCTGCAGCTCGATTCGGTCAATGTGCTGGTCCGCTCGCACTATCTGCCGACCTACAGCCGCATAGGTGCCTATGATCGCGCTGCGCTCGACGCGCGCGCCTTTGCCGGCGGCAAGAAGCGCGCCCTGTTCGAGTATTGGGCGCATGAAGCCTCGCTGCTGCCGCTCGATCTGCATCCCTTGATGCGCTGGCGCATGCAGCGCGCCGCCGCGGGAATCGGCATCTATTCCGGCATCGCACGCTTCGCCGCCGAGAACCGCGACTATGTGCGCGCCGTCGTGGACGAGATCCGCCGGCGCGGGCCGCTCGCGGCGAGCGAACTGGACGATCCGGGAACCCGAAGCGGGCCTTGGTGGGGCTGGCACAAGGGCAAGACCGCGCTTGAATTCCTGTTCTGGGCAGGCGAGGTCACGACCGGCCACAGGCGGGGCGCCTTCGAGCGGGTCTATGATCTGACCGAACGGGTCATTCCGGGCGAGGTCGGCGCGATCGCGACGCCGGGCGAGGCCGACGCCATCCGCGCGCTGGCGCTGGCCGGCGCGAAGGCGCATGGCGTGGCGACGGAGACCGACATCCGCGATTATTTCCGCCTGCCCGTGGCGGAAGCCCGGGTGGCGGTGGGCGAGCTGGTCGAGGCGGGGGCGCTGCGTCCGATGCGGGTCGAGGGCTGGCAGCAGCGGGCCTACCTGGTCGAGGGTGCCGTCATCCCCGCGCGGGCGACGCCGACCGCGCTGCTGTCGCCGTTCGATCCGCTTGTCTGGCATCGCCCCCGCACGGAGCGGATCTTCGATTTCCATTACCGGCTCGAGTTCTATACCCCGGGCCCGAAGCGCATCTTCGGCTATTTCGTGATGCCGTTCCTGCATCGCGGCCGGCTCGAAGCCCGCGTCGATCTGAAGGCGGATCGCGCCGCGGGCCGCCTGCGCGTCCTCGGTGTCTTTGCCGAGGCAAGCCTGCGCAAGCCGGAGCCCATGCTGGCGGCGCTGGCCGGGGAGTTGCGGCATCTGGCGGCCTGGTTGGACCTGTCCGACATTGTTCTAGAGGCAGACAGCCCCCTTGCCGGTTTGCTTGGGAAGTACATCGATCAGGGGGGTGATTAAGCAACTTCCAAGGATTATGCGGTACGTTTTGCATGGCGTTTGAATGATGTTTCGCAACATGTTCTTGTCTCGGTGTCATGAGTTTTCTCCAGCGATCCACGTTTCGGTTCGGCCTGCGCGTCGCTCTGCCAGTTCTGTTCGTGCTGGTCGGGTCGATCATGTTCATGCTTTTCGCGCTGAACGAGATGGCGGGCGAGGTCGACCGGATCGACGACATTGCAACCGAGCGCGCGGCCGAGGCGTCGCTTCGGGCTTTCCAGAAGCGCATGCGCGAGATCCACGGCGACTACTCCGTCTGGGACGACGCGGCGATCAAGCTGTATGGCGAAATCGACAGGGAATTCGCCACCACCAACTTCAAGGATGCGACCCGCACCGGAGTCTTCTTCGACGCGGCCTACCTGCTCGATGAAAGGGGACAGACCGTTTTCTCCTTCCGCCGGGGCGGCGTGGCGCCGCGCAGCGCGCTGGAGGAGTTCGGCTCGCCGCTCCAGACCCTGATCACGAGCCTCGCCGGCCAGTATGCCGCCTTCGATGCAAAGGTCGGCCTGATGAAGGATCGCTCGGGCGGGATCGCGGTCGTCGCGGTCGGGTCTGTCTTCCCCCTGTCCCCCGCGGTGCCGCCGCCGGCCGGGCGGCCGCGCATGCTGGTGCTGTCGCATGCCCTCGACGATCTTTCGATCCGGCAGATGTCCGAGGATTTTGTGATCGACGGCATGTCGCTCAGCTTCGATCCATCGATTGCCGCTCGTGGCGTAAGGCTGTTCGATCCGACCGGAAAGCCGCTGGGTTCGCTGACCTGGCTGCCACGCAGCCGCGGCAGCGAGGCGTTCTCGCGCGTGGCGCCGATGGCCTATCTGACTCTGGGCATTATCGGCCTGACGATCCTGTTTCTGCTGGGGATCGGCTATGCCAATCTTGTCGCGGTGCGGCGCCGGGAGCGCCAGGCCGTCTACGACGCCAACCATGACAGCCTGACCGGCCTGCCCAATCGCGTGGCGCTGACCCGGGCCCTGGAGGTGGCGGTGAGCCGCCGGCCGGTGCAGCCGGTCGCCGTGTTGTTTCTCGATCTCGACGGCTTCAAGGAGGTCAACGACTCCTATGGCCACGAGATGGGGGATCGCCTGTTGCGGCGGGTCGCCCGTGGCTTCGAGGCGATCTGCATGCGGCGGGGATTGCTGGCACGGGTGGGTGGCGATGAATTCGCGCTGGTGCTCGACAATCGGGAGGCGGTCGCGTCGGCGGAGGAGATTGGCAGTCGGCTCGTTCGCTATCTGAACAGTCCGATCCTGCTGGATGACCGCGTGATCGCCATCGGCACGAGCGTCGGTGTCGCCGTTGTCGATGGCGAATCCGTCACGGCCGACGAATTGTTGCGTCGCGCCGATGTCGCGATGTACCAGGCCAAGGAACTCGGCCGCAGCCGCGTCGCGCTCTACGACTGGTCGATCGATGCCGAGAAGACCGATCGCAAGCGGCTGGCCGGCGAATTGCGCGACGCGGTCGCCGCCGACGCGCTGCATGTCGTCTATCAGCCCATCTATGACGCGCAGACGATGCGGCCCGCCCTGGTCGAGGCCCTGCTGCGCTGGCACCATCCGCAGCAGGGCGTCATTCCGCCGGATCTCTTCATTTCCGTCGCCGAGGAAAACGGCCTGATGGACGCGGTCGGCAACTGGGTGCTGCGCAACGCCTGCCGCGACGCGCTGCAATGGCCGGAAATCCGGCTGGCGATCAACGTGTCGCCGGTCCAGTTCCGCAATCCCGGCTTCGATTGCAATCTCGCCGGTATCCTGCAGGAAACCGGATTTCCGGCGGGGCGTCTCGAAATCGAGATGACGGAGACGCATCTCGTCACCTTCCCTGACCGCGCGCAGCACATCGTCGCCTCGCTGCGGGTGCTGGGCGTCAGCGTGGCGCTGGACGATTTCGGGACGGGCTACTCCTCGATCGGTTATCTGCGCCGGTTCTCGTTCGACAAGCTGAAGATCGACCGGTCGCTGGTGCATGGCGTCTCGGTCGACCTGGAGACCCGGCGCCTGTGCGAGGCGACCATTGGGCTGGGCCGCGCACTCAACCTCGAGGTCACCGCGGAAGGCATCGAAACCGAGGCCGATGCCGAGATCATGCGGCAGGCGGGCTGTTCCTACCTGCAGGGCTTCGCCTTTGCCCGGCCGATGCCGGCGGCGGCGATCAGTGAACTGCTGAACGAGAGCGACCGCGCGGCCGATGCCGGCCATGCCTTGCGTATGGCCTGAACTTCGGGGATGCGCAGGCAGGCGCATCCCCGATCGGCCGCGTGGCGACCGGATCGCGGAGCGGGCGGATCAGGCGAGCGTCCTGACGGCGGCGGCGATGGCCTTGCCCAGCGCGGCCTGGTCGGCCGGATCCAGATGGATGCCGTCAAAGGCGCTGGAGCGGATGTGCTGGCCGGCATCGAGGAACGCCACGCCATGCTCCTTGGCGATCGCCGCGTAGAGCGTGGCGAATTTCAGCGATTTGGCGTAGCCGCCTTCCAGCATCGGCGTGTATTCCGGCTTCTGGCCGGTGTGGTCGAGCATCGGCGGCGGCGC
>Ga0182738_1006433_pt1 | contig 12178 bp, 9 predicted proteins | sample eDN5th30CBELigMG_FD_128876 | JGI IMG/M metagenome (GOLD analysis project Ga0182738, IMG submission 128876) | Enriched Miracle-Growth compost microbial communities from Emeryville, California, USA - eDNA 5th pass 30_C BE-Lig MG (version 2)... ...
ACGCTCGAGGCCGGCGCGACGGCCATGCCGCCCGCGTCCACGCCCGACGCCATCGAACCGAAGGGACAGACCAGGATGACCACGCGCTTGGGAAGAATCGCGCTGCTCGCCGGCGCGCTCATGGCCGGAGCGACGACCTTCGCCGTCGCCGGCACCACCACCGGCCCGAACGGCGAATCCGCGACCCCCGCGGCGGACGTGACGCTCACGCCCGAGCAGGAAGCCGCGATCAAGGCTGCCGGCTACACCGCGGCCCTCGCCTGGCACACTCCGTCCGACTACACCGCGGCGGTCGACCGCGGCGCCAAGGACGAGTTCGCCCGCCTCGGCATCGCGGTCGTCGCCGAGACCGATGCCGGCTTCGACGCCGCCAAGCAGAAGAGCGACGTCGAGACGATCATGGCCAAGTCGCCGTCGATCATCCTGTCCCTGCCGGTCGATCCCGACACCGCCGCCGAGGTCTACCGCCCGGCGCTCGAGGCCGGCACCGTCGTCGCCTTCGTCGACAACGCACCGAAGGGCTACGTCCAGGGCAAGGACTACGTCACCATCGTCTCGGACGACCTCTACCAGATGGGCGAGAAGGCGGCCGACGCGATGGCGGCGGCGATCGGCGGCAAGGGCAAGGTCGGCTACCTGTTCCACGACGCCAATTTCTACGTGACCAACCAGCGCGACGGCGCCTTCAAGGAGACCATCGCGACCAGGTATCCCGACATCGAGATCGTCGCCGAGATGGGGATGGCGGACCCGGCCAGGGCCGAGGACATCATCAACGCCTTCATGCTGAAGAATCCCGACCTCGACGCGGTCTACGTGACCTGGGCCGAGCCGGCGGAGTTCGTGCTCGCCGCGCTTCGCAACAACGGCAATACCCATACGAAGATCGTCACCCTCGACCTCTCCGAGCCGCTCGCGCTCGACATGGTCAAGGGCGGCAACGTCGCCGCGATCGTCGCCGACGAGGCCTACATGATCGGCCAGACGCTCGCCCGCGCCGCGGCCGCCTCGCTGGTCGGGCAGGAGCTCGCCCCGTTCTATGCGGTCGACGCGCTGGCCGTGACCAAGGACAACGTCGAGGACGGCTGGTTCCAGTCGCTCCACCGCGACCCGCCGGCGTCGCTGACCGGAGGCTAGCCGATGGCGGGGGCGCTCTCGAAGGTGCGGGCGATCGATCCGAGCCGATACATCGTCTATGTCGGGTTCATCCTGATCCTGGTCGGCTTCTCGATCGTCCTCAGGGACGACGGCTTCCTCACCACCCGGAACCTCCTCAACATCGTCCAGCAGACCGCGCCGGTCACGATCATGGCGGTCGGCATGGTCTTCGTGCTGACCGCCGGCGAGATCGACCTCTCGATCGGGCCGATCGTCGCCGTCTCGGCGCTCCTCTCGGCGATCGTCCTCCGCGAGAACTTCTGGTTCCTCGGCGCCGGGGCGGGACTCGCCGCCGGCGCCGCGATCGGCGCCGTGAACGGGCTGCTGGTCGCCTACATGCGCCTGCCCTCGTTCCTCGTCACGCTCGCGACGATGGGCTTCCTCGCCGGCGTCGCCCGCTGGATCACCGACCTCCAGTCGGTGCCGATCACCAACGACACCTTCAACGGCATCTTCGGCGCCGGCAGCCTCTTCGGCATCCCCTCGCTGGTGCTGTGGAGCGTCGGCATCGTGCTCCTCGGCCACTTCTTCTACCGCGAGACGCGCTACGGCGCCCATGTCCACGCGATCGGCGACAACCCGCAGAGCGCCCGCGCCGTCGGCATCAAGGTCGACCGGGTGCGGTTCTCGGTGATGGTGCTGTCGGGCGCCGCCGCCGGCCTCGCCGGCCTCCTCTATGCCGGCCGGCTCCATGGCGCACGCTATACGCTGGGCGAGACCGACCTCCTCACCGTCATCGCCGCGGTCATCGTCGGCGGCACGCGGCTCAACGGCGGCGTCGGCACCGTGTTCGGGGCGCTCATCGGCTCGCTCCTCATGGGCCTCCTCAACAACGGCCTGATCCTCATGGGCCTCAGCGTCTCCGAGCAGCTGATGGTCCGCGGCCTCATCATCCTCGCCGCGATCGCGCTGACGCTCCGCGAAGCCCGGCGCTAGAAGAGACGGATAGCCATGTTCCTCGACCCCATCCGCCGCCGCAACCCGCGCCTCATCGAAGCCGCGATCCGCCTCCACCAGGCGGGCCGGATCCCGGCCGACGCCTACCTGATCGACCTCGACGCGGTCGAGGCGAATGCCCGCCTGATCGCCGGCGAGGCCGCGCGCCACGGCATGACCGCCTTCGCCATGACCAAGCAGATGGGCCGGAACGGCGACTATTGCCGGGCGATCATGCGCGGCGGCATCGGCGCCTCGGTGAACGTCGACATGGAATGCGTCCGCGCGACGCACCGCGCCGGGATGGGGATCGGCCATCTCGGCCACCTCGTCCAGATCCCGCGCGCCGAGGCCGATGCGGCCGCCTCCTTCGCTCCCGATTTCTGGACCGTCTTCAACGACGAGAAGGCCGCCGAAGCGGCGGCCGCCTCGGAGCGCGCCGGCCGCGAGCAGGGCCTGCTCGCCCGCATCCAGACGGCGGGGGACCGTTTCTACCGCGGCCACGAGGGCGGGTTCGATGCGGGCGAGACGGTGGCGGTCGCCGACCGGATCGACGGGCTCGACGGCGCGCGCTTCGCCGGCATCACCACCTTCCCGGCGCTCCTCTTCGACCAGGCGAGCCGGAAGATCGCCCCGACGCCGAACCTCGATACGCTCCACAGGGCCGCCGAGGCGCTGGCGCGGGCGGGACGGACCGACATCGCCATCAACGCCCCCGGCACCACCTCCTCGGTGATGCTGGCAGCGCTGGCCGAGGCCGGCACCACCCAGGTCGAGCCCGGCCACGGGCTCACCGGCACGACGCCGCTCCACGCCGTCGAGGACCTGCCGGAGCTGCCGGCGGTGGTCTATGTCAGCGAGGTCTCGCACCATCACGGCACCGATGCCTACTGCTTCGGCGGCGGGCTCTACATCGATCCGATCTTCCCCGACTATCCGGTCCGCGCCGTCGTCGCCCGCGAACCGACGGTGGCGGACGACGCGCTCCGCACCGTCGAGATCCCGCCGCCGGCCGCCATCGACTACTACGGCATGATCGACGCGAGCGCCGGCCCGAGGCCGGCCGTCGGCGACACGGTGGTGTTCGGCTTCCGGCCGCAGGTCTTCGTCACCCGCGCCTACACCGTGGGGGTTTCCGGCCTCTCCTCCGGAGCGGTCGAGGTCGGCGCCGTCCACGATGCGCGCGGCGGCCTCGCCGACTGGCCGCGGTGACGGCGATGAGCGCGGCGCAACCCCTCCCCGCCACCCCGGTCCTCGGGCTCAGGAACATCCGGAAGGCGTTCGGCGGCGTCACCGCGATCGAGGACTTCTCGCTGGAGCTCTTCCCCGGCGAGGTGGTGGCCCTCGTCGGGGACAACGGCGCCGGCAAGTCGACGCTGATCAAGATCGTCTCCGGCGTCCACCAGCCGACCTCCGGCGACATCCATATCGAGGGCAGCCCGGTGCGCCTCTCCGACCCTTCGGACGCGCAGGCCAAGGGCATCCAGGTCGTCTACCAGGACCTCGCGCTCGCCGAGCGCCAGCCGGTCTACATGAACCTCTTCCTCGGCCGCGAGGCGGTGACGGGGCCGTTCCGGCGTCTCGACCGGCGCCGGATGATCAGGGAGAGCGAGGACCTGATCCGGGCGCTGGACGTCCGCATCCCCTCGGCGCGGGCCGCGGTTCGCGATCTCTCCGGCGGCCAGCGCCAGGGCATCGCCATCGCGCGCGCCACGCACTGGGCCTCGAAGCTCGTCCTGATGGACGAGCCCACGGCGGCGCTCGGCGTCGCCGAAACCGCCAAGGTCGAGACGATCATCAACGGGCTCCGCGAGCGCAACCTCGCGGTGCTGATCATCAGCCACAGCCTCGACCAGGTGTTCCGTCTTTCCGACCGCATCTGCGTCCTTCGCCGCGGCGTCCAGGTCGGCATCCGCCATACGCGCGAGACGACCAACAACGAGATCGTCTCGATGATCACCGGCCTCGCCTGACCGGCGCCGCGGTCAGCCCCGGCCGCCGATCCTGTCGCCGAGCGCCGCCAGTGCGCGCTGGTTGTCGCGGCGGATCTCCTCGATCCCGCGGCGGATGCCGGCGAGCGCCTCCGGGTTCGGCCGCGCGCCGGCGGCCGTCGCCTCGAGCACGCCGGCCATTTCCGTCAGGATCGCCGAGATCTTGAGGTTGGCGAGGTACGCGCGGACGGAGGCCTGGAGCGGCTCCGGAAGCCCGGCATATTCGTCCTCTCCGCGATCCATGCCCTGCCGCCCCGCGCCGCGCCCGGGGCATCATCGCACGAGCGCTCCGGCCGTCGCAATCCCCGGCAGCGTCACTCGCTTATAGACAACCTAAGGTAGATGCGAGAAGCAGCGAACGTCAGGCGAACCGCAGGTACTCGGCATCGTAGAAGCCCCTCCGGAGCGGGGGGAGGTGATCCGTCGGGAGCCAGCGGGGCGGGGTCTTCATCCCCTCCCGCTTGAGGCGCTCCAGCCACGACAGGATGGTCTCCGGACTCGCCTCGGCGGGCGGCACGAGCCAGGTCGCGTCCCGCCCCGCCACGCGCTCGGGGACGGCGCCGACGCCGGTCGCAAGGATCGGCAGCCCCGCCGCCATGCAGTCCGACAGCGAGAAGCTGTAGGTCTCCGGGGCCCGGAACGGGAGCCAGGCGAGGTGCGGGCGGAGGGCGCAGAGGGTCTGCTGCAGCACGGGCTCGTCGTAGCCGCCGAGCACCTCGATCGTCCCGCCCTCTTGGAGGTCGACGGGCAGCACGTCGACATCCTGCCCGAGGCAATAGAGCTTGAGGGGAAAGTCCCGCGCCGCCGCGAGCCGCGCCACCGCCGCGATGTCGGCGCCCCCCTTGTGCGGCGCGATCCGGCCGAGGCAGACGACGCGCAACGTCTCGCCGGGCGACGGCGTCGCCGCCTGGATCGCGAATTGGGCGAGACGCGGTACGTCGGGAACCTCGACCGGGATCACGTCGAGGCCGGTCAGGCGGGTCGCGCGCCAGGCGAGGTCGCGGCTGCAGGCAAGGATGCGCGAAGCGCCGTGCATCAATGCCGGGAGGGGCTCGCGCCGGCGCGCCGGATGGCCCGGATCCTCGAGCGCCTCGTCGCCGACGAACCGGCCGCTCTCGTCGGTGAGGTGCGTCCTGCTGCCGACGAGGTGATAGTCGAGGAGGGTCACGTCGAAGGGAACCGCCAGCGCGTCGAGGAGATCCTCGATCCGCGTCTCGAACCCGATGGTGTGGAGCACGTCGACCTGGTCCACGCCGAGGCCGCGGAGCGTCGCGACCGGCCCTTCGAGGCCGTCCGCCGCGACGTCCCACTCGACCTCCGGCGCGTCGGCCGCCGTCGCGCCCAGGCGGAAGAGACGATCCTCCCGGGCAGTGCCGTAGAGGACGTTGGCGCGCCCCGCCAGGTGCCGGCCGAGCATCTGCGCATAGCGCTCGGTGCCGCCGCCCCAGGTGTGGAGCATCAGGAGGATCGTCGGCAGCCCCGCGTCGGGAATCCGCCGCGGCAGCCAGCGCACGCCCGGGCCGGCGCGCGGGCATGCCGGCCGAGGCGCCGGCGGCGCGAGGACGGGCGGCAGCGGCATCCCGGGGCGCCGGACCGCGCCGGAGGCCGCCGTGGCGAGGCGGGCGAACAGCCCGCGAAGATCGGGGGAGCCCGACGCGCCGCCGGCGACGGCGCCTTCGAGCGCCGCGCGGCCGGCGATCGCCGTCGGCCCGGAATCCGCTGCCGGGACCCAGATGTCCGCGGCCCCGGCCGCCACCTCGCAGAAGCCGTGGCGGAACGTCTTCTCCCCCGGAAGCGCCCCAGCGTCGAGGAGCGCCACGAGCGGTCCGGAGCCGCTTCCGAGCATCATTTCGGCGAGATGGTCCGGCGTGGGCGGCCGGCGCGACCGGACGACGCGCATGTCCGCCACCGGAGACGCCTCCGGCAGGCGGTGGCGGAGCGCCGGCTCGTGCGAGGCGCCCTCGTCGACGATGGTGACGCGTCCGATCCGCGCGCCCGTCGCCGCGACCAGCCCGAGGCAGCGCGAGACGTCGGCGGCCGCCCCGACCCCGCGCAGCACGACGTCGACCGCGAAGGCGCCCGCGCCATGCCGCAGCCGCGCCGCGACGAGCAGCCGCGCCCCGGCGAAGGCCGTGATTCGAAGCGTCCGCTCGGCCCGCATCAGCCGCGCCAGCCTGTCCGCCGGCGAGCCCGCCATGGCCTCGATATCCTCGAGGAAGCGGGCCCACATGACGCTGACCTCGTCGAGATGGCGGGCGATGCGCGAGCCCTGGCCCGGATGGGTGCGCTGGCGCACCAACGCGCCCGGCACCGGCACGAACGGGTGGCGGAGCGCGAGCCGGTACCACAGGGCATAGTCCTGCGTGGTGGGGAGGCCGGGGTCGAAGCCGCCGGCATCGACGATGCACGCCCGGGGAAGCGTCACCGCGCAGCCGTTAAGGCGCGCCTCGATCACGGCCCAGACGCCGTCGCCCACGCCGCCGTCCTCCGGGAAGCCCTCGGTATGCCTCCGCCTCGTCACGAACGAGCCGTCCGCGGCGATCTCGTCGGCGTCGCCGAAGGCGATGGTGCCCGGGGGGCGCGCGAGGAGGACCGCCATGTGCCGCGCGATCCGCTCGGGATGATAGACGTCGTCGTGGCTGAGCCAGGCGAACCATTCGCCCCGCATCGCCGCAACGCCGGCGTTGAGCGCCGTGGCGACCCCGCCGTTCTCCTTGGAGACGAGCCGGACCGCGTCGCCGAAGCGGGCGACCGCACGACGCGTCGCCCCGCCGTCGGTCGAGCCGTCGTCGACGACGATCACCTCCGTGGCCGGCCAGGACTGGGCGAGCGCGCTCTCGATCGCCTCCCCGACGAGGCTCGCGCCGTTGAAGACCGGGATGATGACGGAGACGAGCGGCTGGCTCATGGCGCGGCCGGCCCCTCGCCCGCCCCGATCAGGCCGCGGTAGATCTCGCGCGCCCTCGCGCCGTTGGCCGCGACGTCCCAGCGGCTCTCGACGGTCGCCCGGTTGCGGGGCGCGGCGGCGTCGACCAGCGCATCGTCCGTCGCCGCGCGCCGGATCGCCTCGGCCATGCCGGCGATGTCGTGGGGCGATCCGACATGGCCGTCGCGGCCGGGCTCGAGCCACTCGCGGGCGCAGCAGGTGTCGGAGACGATGGGCCACGCGCCGAGCGCCATGGCCTCGAGAAGCGTGGTGCCGATCCCGTCGGAGATGCCGCACGCGACGATCATGCGCGCCTCGGCCATGCGCCGGACCGCGGCGTCGTGATCGGGCCGCCAGGGCTCCGGCGCGATGTCGAGCCCGTTGGCGGCCGCGAACAGCGATGCCATCCGGGCGACCTCGGGGAAGGCGAGGAGGATCCGGATCCGGTAGGCGCCGAGGTCCGCGGCGGCGAGGTGGATGGCCGAAAGGGCGTGGAGCGCCCGGCCCGCCCAGCCGTGGTAGCCCTTGACCAGGATCAGCTTCCGCGTCGATGGCGGGGACAGCGCGCCGAGCCCCCGGAGCCGGTCGAAATCGATGCCGCCGGAGGCCGGTTGCGGCGGCAGGATCGGCCCGTCATAGCCGAGATCGCGAAAGAGCACCGCGTCGCGGCCGCATTCGTTGAGCGCCGCATCGATGCGCTCCGCGACGGCCCTCAGCACCGGCACGTGCTCGGCGAGGCGGGCATAGAAATAGACGTCGCTGCCCCAGTTGGAGAGGAGCCATCGCGGAAACGCGTCGCCGAGCCGGAGATGCGCCGCAAGGCAGGCATAGCCGGCGTGCTGGACCTCCAGCGAATGGACGAGCAGCGGGCGGAGCGCCTCGACCGCGCGCGCCACGGTCGCGCCGCGGACGATCAGGTCCCGGTCCGGATAGCCGAGCGGCGCCGGCAGGTCGTCGGGCGCAAGCTCGTCCCGCTGCGGGTCGGCGCACCACAGGCCGACGGCGCCGGCCGGCATCGCGGCGAGGTCGTCCGCCGACCGCACCGCCCACGTCTCGCCCAGCTCGGGGACGACGGCGCCCCGGTTCACCGGCAGGAGAACGACGGGCCACGTGCCGCGCACCATGCGGATCCAGTTGGCGGCATGCACGCTGTTCGGCATCGCCACGACGAGAATGGGCCGTCCCGGCACCGCCCCGCTCACGGCGCCAGCGCCTCGACCATGCGAGCGGCGAGGGCCGCCGGATCATGCGCGGCGCGCGCGAGGACGGAAGCGCCGAAGGGGGCGCCCGCGCGCGGGAACTGCACCGGCGCGATGCAGGGGATCCGGCGTTGCCGCGCCGATGCGAGGGGCAGGTGGCTCGTATCCTCGACCGCCACGGCTACGAGGAGCCCGGCGTCGGCGACGACGTCCGCGAGCGGTGCATGCGAGACCTGCACGTCGAGCCCGGTCTCCCAGACCAGGTACTCGATCGCCGCCCGGACGGGAGGCGTCAGCGCGTTGCAGGCCACCAGCCCGAAGGACCGCAGCCTCGGGGCAGCGATATGCAGCGCCGAGATCAGCAGCAGGCCGCGGCTTCGCTCGCTGTCCTCGCAATCCAGCGCGATACGGAGCCGACTCGTGCCCGAACCGCTCCCCCCGAACTCCACGGACGTGTCCTCGACGGCGCTTCTTGAGTATTTGTCCCGTTTGGCATACGGCTTTGCGTGCCATATTTCAAACAGAGAGCATCAAGCCGGCGCGCCAGCGAGGGAGCACCGGCGAGCGTAGCGTCGGAGTCGGGCACCGCATGGATATCCTGCTCCCCATCCGCGATCTTCTATCGCAGCATGCAACGGAAGCGCTCTACTATCGGCTGGCTATCCCCCTGGCACCCCAGATTCGGTTTCATTGGCCGTCGCGCGGGCCGGACCTCCGGTTGGCGCGCAGCGGCCGCCTGCCGGAGAACGCGCGACCTTTCCCGGTCGATGCTCCGGCGGTGATTTCTACCCTAGCGCATCAGGCCCTGCCATTTCAATCAGAACTTGCGTCGCCGCTCCTTGCCTCGCTCCTCGCCTGGCAGGGAGGGCATTTCGACATCGTGGAGATCCCCTCGACGCTGCCGATCGCCCACCTCGTGCGGCCGGCGAGCGAAGCCTTCGCCGTCGTCGTCGGCAGCGTGGTGCAGAACTGGCTCGGCGGCGCCGCCGACGTCGCGCGCCTCGCCTGGCCGGACATGCCGAGCCCCGCCGAAGCCGACCGGATCGAGCGGATGGAGGCGGAATCCGATTCCGCCGTCGAGATGCGCTTCGCCCTTGCCGGCGCCTGTCCGCCCAGCCCCAACGGCGCCCCGCGGCGGGCGCTCGGCCTCGCGGCGGTGCTCGCGGATACCGCGGACTCGCCCCGCCCCGCGTCGGGCCGGCTGTTCGCTCCGGCCGGTCCGCCCGAAGCCTGCCTCGGCCCGTTCCTCCGCCTCCATGCGGCGCTTCCCGAGCCCCTGCGCGCCCACGCCCGCCTCCCGGGCGACCTCCCGCCGGACGTGCTGCGCGCGCTCGCCGCGGATCCGCTCGGCCGCGAGCTCCGCCGTCTCGCACCCAGCGAAGCCGCGGTCCCCGTCGACTGTGCGCCGGTCCCGGTGTTCAACCCCGCGGCCGTCGAGACGCTCCGCCGCGGCGGCCGGGCGATCGTCGGCAGGGGATCATGGACCGCCGCGGTGCTCGATCGCATCCATCCCGCCGCCGCCCCGCACGGGATCGATCTCGATGCCCCCGCGACCGGCGAAGCGTTCGCCGCCGCGCTCGAAGCCGCCTCGCCGGAGGTCGCCTTCGACGCCGCGTCCGGCGGGACGCTCGCCGCGATCTATGCCGAAGCGACGGCGCTCGCCCCACGCCTCGCCCCCGTTGCCGTGACCGTCGATGTCGACGAGGCGGCGCGCCATGAGCTCGAGGCCTCCTTCCCGGCGCGCCCGCGCTGCAGCGATCCGCTGATCGCGTTCGTCATTTCCGCCGGCGCCGGAGAGCCCCGGGCGACAGCGGCGACGCTCGCCAGTCTCGGGCGGCTGGGCGACCTCCCCTGCGAGGCGATCGTCGTGGTCGACGAGACCGTCGCCCATGGCCGGAGCGTCGAAGCCGCCGTGAGGGCAGCCGGCCGGTTCGCGCGCATCCGCCACCAGGGCCGGAATGCGGGGCTTCTGCCGGTCCTCGATGACGTCGCGGCGCCGCTGGTCGCGTTTCTCGCGGCCGGGGACAGGGTGGCACCCGGCTTCGGGCGCTGGGCGGTCGAGGCATTGCGGGACGACGCACACGCCGCCGCGATTCCTCCCTGGGCCCCCCTCCGCTTCGCGCAGCCCGGCCGGGTGCAGGACGCGAGCGAGGCCGATGGCCGCCCCGGGCCGGCAGCCGTGTTCCGGCGCGAGGTGCTGGCGGAGCTGGGCGGGACGCTCGGTCCCCCGGGCGTTCGCGAGGTACTGCGGCGGGTGGCGCGGAACCGGGGGCCCGGGGCCCTGTGCCAGGGGTTTGCCGAGCCGCCCATGGCGTTCTCCGAGGCTCCCGCCGCCTATGCAGGCTGATGCCGCCGGCGGGCGCAACGACGATCATCGACGATGGGGCAAGGCAAGGAGCGCATGACCGAGGATCTGATGGCAGGAAAGCGGGCGCTGGTGACCGGCGCCGGGGGTTTCATCGGCAGCCACCTGGTCGAGGCGCTCGTCCGGTCCGGCGCCGCGGTGTCGGCTCTCGTCCGCTACAACGCCGACGCCGCGATCGGGAACCTCCGCCTCGTACCGCCGGAGGTGCGGGACGCGGTCCAGATCGTCCACGGCGACCTCAACGATTCCGACTTCGTGCGCCGGCTGGTCGACAAGGTCGAGGTCGTCTTCCACCTCGGGGCGCTGATCGCCATCCCGCATTCCTATGCCGCCCCGCGGAGCTACATCCAGACCAACGTCGAGGGCACCCTCAACGTGCTGGAGGCCGTCCGCGACGGCGGGCAGCGCCTCATCCATACGAGCACCTCCGAGGTCTACGGCAGCGCGCGCTACGTCCCGATCGACGAGGCCCATCCGCTCCAGGCGCAATCGCCCTATGCGGCCACCAAGATCGGGGCCGACAAGCTGGTCGAGAGCTATGTCCGCTCGTTCGGCGTCGAGGCGGTGACGGTGCGGCCCTTCAACACCTTCGGGCCCCGGCAGTCCGCCCGCGCCTTCATCCCGACCGTGATCGGCCAGGTCCTCGGCGGCTCCGACGTCGTCCAGCTCGGCGCCACCGCCCCGGTGCGGGACCTCACCTACGTCACCGACACGGTGGCCGGCTTCATCGCCGCGGCCGCGTCCTCCGAGGCCCAGGGCGGCACCTACAACCTCGGCACCGGCCATGGCGAATCCGTCGGCGAGGTGGCGGCGCGGATCATCGCCCTCATGGGCTCCTCGGCGCGGATCGAGCTCGACCCGAAGCGGCTTCGCCCGGCCGGGAGCGAGGTCGACCGCCTGATCTCCGCCAACGGGGCGTTCAGGAAAGCAACCGGGTGGAGCCCGGAGGTCACGCTCGACGAGGGGCTGAAGCGCAGCATCGCGTTCTTCTCCGAGCATCCCGACCTCCTCCCCAAGTCGGGATACGTGACGTAGTGCCCGGGCGGAGGGAAGCCGTCGTCATGGCGGGGGGCCGCGGCACACGGCTCCTCCCCTACACCACCGTGCTGCCCAAGCCGCTGATGCCGGTCGGCGACATGCCGGTGATGGAACGGCTCCTTCGGCAACTGCGGAACGCCGGCATCCGGAGGGTGCGGGTCGCCGTCCTCTACCACCGCCAGCTGATCCAGGCCTATTTCGGCAACGGCGAATCCCTCGGCCTCGACATCGACTATGCGGTGGAGACGCAGCCTCTCGGTACCTGCGGCGCCCTCGCCTCGATGATCGACGAGCTCGAGGAGGACTTCCTCGTGATGAACGCCGACCTCGTGACCGACCTCGATTTCGGCGCGCTGCGGACGACCCACCGGACCGACGGCGCCGCGGCGACCGTGGCGCTCAAGCGCCACGTGGTCGCGCAGGATTTCGGGGTCGCGGAACTGGGCGCCGGCGATGCGATCACCTCGCTCCGCGAGAAGCCGTCGACGGAGCACAATCTGATCATGGGCATCTATGCGCTCCGCCGCGAGGCCGTGCGACCCTGGCTGCATCCGGGAAAGCGCCT
>Ga0182738_1006434_pt1 | contig 12177 bp, 12 predicted proteins | sample eDN5th30CBELigMG_FD_128876 | JGI IMG/M metagenome (GOLD analysis project Ga0182738, IMG submission 128876) | Enriched Miracle-Growth compost microbial communities from Emeryville, California, USA - eDNA 5th pass 30_C BE-Lig MG (version 2)... ...
CCGTGCGACAAGATCGAAGCCCTCAAGGACGCAGTCGCCGGCACGGACGGCATGCTCGACATTCTGCTGCCTGATAACGGTACGGCCAACAAGATGCGCATCGGGCTCGCGCCGTTCGCCGCCGGGGTCAATGCGGGCGACTACCTTGCGGCCGTTGCCGGCGGACGCACGCCCTCAGACCATTGTGTCTACGAGCGCGCTGATGCCTCGCTGCAGGCGACCGATGTATCTCCCGCCGGAGCGGGGCGTTTCCTGGTGCGCAAGGAGCTTCGCAACGCGGACGCATGCCCTAGCAATGCCAATCGCGTGATCGCCATGACCGACAGCAAGAGCGAACTGCGCGAGGCGGTCAACCGGCTGACGACCAGCGGCTCGACCGCCGGTCATCTGGGCGCGTCGTGGGCGTGGGGCCTCGTCTCCCCCGAATGGGCCGGCATCTGGGGTGGCACGTCACCCGCGCCCTACAAGGATGGCAAGACGGAGAAGTACGTGATCCTGATGACCGACGGCGACTACAATACCGTGGGCGGCGTCATGAGCGGCGGCAATACGTCCAATCAATATGCCTCGGACACCTGCACGGCCATGAAGGAAAAGGGCGTCGTGGTCTACACCATCGGCTTCCAGGTCTCGCGCGACGCGAAGTCCAGGCTCTCGGCCTGCGCCAGCAGCACGAGCCGCTTCTACGACGCCAAGGATGCAGATTCCCTGCGCAGCGCCTTCCGAGCCATTGCCGAGGAGATCAACAGCCTGCGTCTGTCGAGCTGAGAGTCCTCTAGGTCCGAGAAAATACGTCGACGAGCAAAGACCCCGAATCAGCGCGCACCCGATGGTGCGCTCGTCCGGGGACCCGAACTCTCTTTTCGAGTTCCCGGAAACCGCGCAGCGGTTATCCGGGACCTTTCCACGTCTCGGCCTTGCGCTCCGTCCTTCGATGCACGGGCAAAGACCTCCGATCAGCGCACTGCTTCCGCAGTGCTTGTGCGGGGACTCGGATATTCTTGGCCTCCATGATAGCTTTTCTCCTCAAAACGATCCGTTCGAAGGGAGGTGAGCCGGATGTACACCCAGGCCCTCAATGCGAAGGACGATGCCCGACAGGCGCCCGAGGACGCCGCGCGCCTGCGCATCTTTCAAAGCACGATCGACGACGAAGAGAAGATCGAGCCGAACGACTGGATGCCGGACACCTATCGGCGCACGCTCGTCCGTCAGATCTCGCAGCATGCCCACTCCGAGGTGATCGGCATGCAGCCCGAGGGCAACTGGATCACGCGTGCGCCGTCGCTCCGCCGCAAGGCGGCTTTGTTGGCGAAGGTCCAGGACGAAGCCGGGCACGGGCTCTACCTCTATGCGGCGGCCGAGACGCTCGGGGTTTCGAGGGAAGAGCTCTACGCTCAGTTGCTGTCCGGCAAGGCGAAATACTCCTCGATCTTCAACTATCCGACCGAGAGCTGGGCAGACATCGGCGTCATCGGATGGCTGGTCGACGGCGCCGCGATCATGAACCAGATCCCGCTCTGCCGCTGCAGCTATGGGCCCTACGCGCGCGCCATGATCCGCGTGTGCAAGGAGGAAAGCTTCCACCAGCGCCAGGGCTACGAGATCATGCTGTCGCTTTGCCGCGGCACGGCAGCACAAAAGCAGATGGCACAGGATGCGCTCGATCGCTGGTGGTGGCCGGTGCTGATGATGTTCGGCCCCTCCGACAAGGAGAGCATTCATTCGGCGGATTCGACGCGCTGGAAGATCAAGCGCTTCTCGAACGACGACCTGCGCCAGCGCTTCGTCGATGCGACGGTTCCGCAGGGCCACTATCTCGGCCTGACCTTCCCCGACCCCGATCTGGCGCTGGACGAGGCGACGGGCCACTGGCGCTATGGCGAAATCGACTGGGCGGAGTTCAAGCGCGTTCTCTCCGGCGACGGCCCCATGAACAGGCAGCGAATGGCCCATCGCACGGAGACCGAAGCGGATGGCGCATGGGTTCGCGAGGCCGCCATGGTGCACGCCGAAAAGCGCCGACAGCGCGCCGAGGCTGCCTGCCAAGCCGCGGAGTGAGCCATCTCATGACCGAGACGCCGATCCCCCTCTGGGAAGTCTTCATCCGCGCTCGCTCCGGCTTGCCACACCGGCATTGCGGATCGGTTCATGCAGCCGACGCAACGATGGCGCTGCAGGCAGCGCGAGACGTCTATACGCGGCGCGGAGAAAGCGTCTCCATCTGGGTCGTCCCCTCGAACGCTATCGTCGCGTCCGACCCCAACGACAAGGACCAACTGTTCGAGCCGACGTCGACCAAGGTCTACCGGCATCCGACGTTCTACGACATCCCCGACGAGGTCGGACATATGTGATGAGCGATCCCCGCCTTGCCAGCTACGCCCTTTCCCTCGGCGACGATGCGCTGGTGCTGGGCCACCGCCTCTCGCAATGGTCGAGCCGGGCGCCGACGCTGGAAGAGGACATCGCGCTTTCCAATCTGGCGTTGGATCTGATCGGACAGGCGCGGCTTTTCTATACGCTGGCGGGCGAGGTGGAAGGCAACGGCCACGACGAGGACCATTACGCCTATTTTCGAAAGCCGGAGGCGTTCCGAAATATCCTGCTCGTGGAACTGCCGAACGGCGATTTCGCGGCGACGATGGTCCGCCAACTTCTCTACGCGGCGTTCGTGCATCCGTACTTCCAGGCGCTCGCCCGATCGACGCATGAAGGTCTGTCGGAGATTGCCGCCAAGGCCGTCAAAGAGATGGCCTACCACGTGCGCCATTCGGCCGAGTGGGTGATCCGGCTTGGCGACGGCACCGACGAGAGCCGCCGGCGAACGGTTGCAGCGCTGCAGGCGCTTTGGCCCTACGTGGACGAGCTATTCGAAAGCGACGAGGACGAGCGCGTGCTCATCGAGGCCGGCGTCGCGCCGTGTCGGGAGGCGCAGCGGGCAGCCTGGGACAACGTTATCGATCGCGTTCTCGATGAGACCGGACTGGGCCGTCCGGAGCGGGTCGATGCCGCTCAGCGTGGCGGTCGTACGGGGCACCATGTACATCTCGCGGACATGCTCGCCGACATGCAGTCCCTTGCCCGCGCTCATCCCGGAGCCGTCTGGTGATGACTGTAAAGCGGGAGGTTTCGTGTGCGATCGAGGACGAGTTGCTGGTCCGCGCCCGCGCGGCGGCCGCAGCGGTGCCCGATCCCGAGATCCCCGCCGTAACCATCGCCGATCTCGGCATTCTGAGGAATGTCGAACGCCGCGATGGCGTCATCGAAGTGACGCTGACGCCGACCTACACCGGCTGCCCCGCGACGCTGCCCATTCGCATCGATGTCCAAACGGCATTGTTAGCTGCCGGGATAACGGATGCACGCGTGTACATCGCCCTCTCGCCGCCGTGGTCGACGGACGACATCACCGAGGAAGGCCGCCGCAAGCTGCTGGCATACGGCATCGCTCCCCCGCCGCCTCGCCGCTCGGATAACGGCGCGCTTTTCGCAAGCCCGACCGTGCCCTGTCCTCGCTGCGGATCATCGGAGACGCACCGGATCTCCGAATTCGGCTCGACGCCCTGCAAGGCCCTGTGGCGTTGCGACGCCTGTCGCGAGCCCTTCGACGTGTTCAAGTGCCTGTAGCCTTCGTGGATAGGTCGGCGGGCGTCAGTTTCCGTCCGGGTTCCGACGGCGGGTCGTAAATCCCAGCCACCCCGTCACCATGCCGATTACGAAGCCGGCAACGAACACGCCACTCAAAGAGCGCACCATTGGCGGAAAAAGACCGGTCAGCATCAGCAGTCCGGCAAAGATGACCCCAGCCACGCCAGCCGCAAAGCCGGCGACGACGATCTTCTGCGGCTGGTCGGCGCGACGCCCGAAAAGGAAGCCGACAATCAGCGTCCCCGGATTCATGAACGCGAGAAGGAGTACGTCCTTCAGCTCGGGTGGCATGAGCGCGCCTTCATCTGCAATCGTCGACCAATGCGTGCCGTGATCAGCCCTTCTGGGCTTTGGCTGCAATTTGATCCTTGAGCTTCTCTTCCTCGTATTGGATGAACCAGCCGATCATCTGCCGCCAAAGTGCCTCGCACAAATCGGGGGGCACGCCGCTCTCGGAGGCACGCGCACGCACGCGGTCGATCACCTGCTGGTTACGCCACGGCACATTGGCTTCCTGGCCAAGTCCGAGCTTGATCTGCCAAGCTCGCTCGACGTATCCGAAGCGTTCGCCGATAAGCTCCACAAGGGCCTTGTCGCACCGGTCGATCTCGGCGCGAACGTCGGACATATCGGCACAATCTTTCGGAGCTTTGCTGGTCATGTCGTTCGCTTTCGGCTCGATTGGGTTGGGCCTTGCTTAGCACAGATGCCAGGGACGGGTAGCCCCGATAGAATAGACCGTGCCGCCGGACAGGAAGGGCAGCTCACGTGATCAACGACCATACGCTCCGGCGCTTCCAGCCTCTCGGCGAGCACCTGCTCAAGCCCATCTACGGCGACTATTCGTTCGGCAATATCCCGGCGACGGTTCACCGGCTGCTGACGGGAGAGACGACGGGTGCCCTCATCCCGCCCGATGCCTTCGGCGGCAGCTATCCGTCGCCAGAGAAGGTCGTCCTGGTCTTCGTCGACAGCTTCGGATGGCAGTTCTGGCAGCGTTATCTCGACCGCTTCGAGACGCTGCGCCGGGTCGCGAACGACGGCATCCTGACGCCGATCTCGGCGCTGTTTCCCTCAACCACGTCGGCATCCGTGACGACGCTCAACCTCGGTGTCCTGCCGGCGCTCCATGGCATCTACGAGTGGTATATGTATGTGCCCGCGTTCGGTGAGGTGATCCAGTCTCTGCCGTTCGCCTTGCCCGGAGAGCGGCCCGGGTCAGCCGCAACCAAGGGCTTCCAGGCGGCCGATCTGTTCGCGCGGCCCTTCGAGACGGCGCACCAGCGCCTCGCCGCAAAGGGTGTCAGATCCTTCCAGATCGCCCACAGGTCCTATGCCAAGTCGCCTTACAACGTCGTCGCATCCGCCGGCGCGCAGATCGTGCCCTATGGCACGCTCGCGGAGGGCATGGTCGCGCTCGATCGCCTCCTTGGAGATGTTCCGGGCAAAGCCTTCATCAACTTCTACTGGCCCGGCCTCGATGCGGCGGCGCACACCTACGGACCCGGAACGACCGAGCACGACGCCGAGGTGATTGCCTTCTGGTCGGTGCTCGACCAATTGCTCGGACGCGGCGCGCCACGCTCATCGAAGACGTTCTGGCTCTTCACCGCGGATCACGGGCACATCCGAGTGCCTGCCGAGGAAACGGTCTACGTCAATCAGCGCTGGCCGGCCCTCAACGATATGCTCGCCCAAAGCCCGACCGGCCAAGCGATCCTTCCGTGCGGCTGCCCACGCGATATGTTCCTGCACCTGCAGCCGGAATGCCGCGACGAGGCGTTTTCACTGCTCAGCGAAGGGCTGCGCGGCATCGCGACCGTCATGACGATCGATGACGCTATTTCCGGCGGCCTTTTCGGCGAGCCGAGTGGCGTCACGCCAGAGCTGCGTCGCCGTCTCGGCGACGTGCTCGTGCTACCGCACCTCGGACACTTCGTCTGGTGGAACGCCCCGGGGCTTCTCGAAAACAGACTAAACGGCCACCACGGCGGCCTGACGCCGGAGGAACTGACCACCGTACTCGGCGTCGTCGGCGCCGTTTAGAACGGCGCCGTTTCCGCGAGTGAGGGAGCGGGGTAACGCCCCGGGATTACGCCGGGGGCGGGCCGAACAGCAGCACGGCGTTGAGACCGCCGAACGCGAACGAGTTCGACATAGCGTACTTGATGGGCATCGAGCGGCCCTCGTTCGGCACGTAGTCGAGATCGCACTTCGGGTCGGCTTCGGCCAGATTGATCGTCGGGGGCGCGTAGCCGTCCTCGATCGCCTTGATGCAGGCGATCGCTTCGACTGCGCCGCCGGCACCCAAGAGATGGCCCGTCATCGACTTTGTGGACGAGACCGCCAGCTTCTGTGCGTGGTCGCCGAACACCGCCTTGATCGCATTCGTCTCGTTGGCGTCGTTCAGCGTCGTCGCCGTGCCATGCGCATTGAGATAGTCGACCCTCGATGCCGCGATGCCTGCATCGTCGATCGCCATCTGCATGGCGGAACGCGGACCATCGAGGTCGGGATTGACCATGTCCTTGCTGTCCGACGACATGCCGTATCCCAGCACCTCGGCCAGGATTTTGGCGCCGCGGGCCCTGGCATGCTCGTATTCCTCGAGAACGAGCACGCCCGCACCTTCGCCGAGCACCGTACCGTTGCGCTTCTTCGAGAACGGGAAGCAGCCATCGGGCGAGAGGACGCGCATGGCCTGCCACACACGCATGGAGCCATAGGTCAGCACAGCCTCACTGGCGCCGGTGACCGCGACGTCAACCACGCCGTTGCGGATGTAGTCGAGGCCGATGCCGATTGCGTGCGTCGCCGTCGAACAGGCCGAGCAGGTGGCAAAGGTCGGTCCCTTGATGCCATACTCGATGCCGATGTGGGCGGACGCCGACGAGCCGATGATCCTCAGCAGCGTCAGCGGGTTGGTCGCCTTCTTGTGGTGCACGAAAAGATCGGAATAGGCGGTCTCGATGGTCGAGAAGCCGCCCGCGCCGGAGCCCACGATCGACGCGGCGCGATAGGGCTCGGGATAGGGGGTGGCGAGGCCGGACTGCGCCCACGCCTCATCGGCCGCCCGGCCGGCGAACCACGAATAGCGGTCTCCGTATTGGACCTTGCGGCTTTTGACGTGCTTGGACGGATCGAAGCCGCGGATCTCGCCCGCGATCTTGATGTAGAGATCATCGAGAGGCCAGTTCTCGATCGGCTTCACGCCGCATCGGCCTGCCCGCATCGAGGCCCACATCTCGGCCACATCGAGACCGATCGGCGTTACCGCACCCATGCCCGTCACCACAACGCGGCGCCGGGCGTTTGCTCCGTCTTTCAAAACACGATCCTTTACGCGAGAGTCCGTCCCGGCAAAGGAAGCAGTCCGGGCCGGAACGTACCTGACCTCATCCATACCCCGCCGGAAGCAGGGTAAAACCGGACTCAGGCCTTGGCAGACGCCGTGGTGGAGGCGATCACGTCCTTCACGCGCTCGACGACGGAGCCGACCGTTTTGAAAGCAGCCGCTTCGTCGGTATCGTTCGCGTTGTAGGGGATCTCGATGCCGAAGGTATCTTCCAGCTCGAAGACGATCATGGCGAGATCGATCGACTCGATCTTGAGATCCGCGAGCGCCGTTTCGAGACCGATGTCGTCCCGCGGCTCTTTCATGTGCTTTTTGAGGATGTCGACGATCTTGGTCGCTGTGTCGTCCATTTTGCTCTCCCGCCCCGTGAGTTGCATGCGCACGGGAGCTGTCTATGGCCCTTAGCTAGATCAAGGATGGGCCGAGGGCAAGCATAGGTCGCAGATAACCGTAAACGGCGTCTGAGCGCCGTCGATGGCTGAGCATTAACATAGTCGCTTTCCGCCGCCATAAATAGCCCTTCAAGCGATGCACTTGCATACTGGCGAAGCCGTGGAATTCTGTGTTGAATAGTCGCAGGCAAAGTTGCCGTGACGGCGGCTCGAATCGATCCGACGACCGAGAGGAAACAGCCTCTATGCCCTCCGCCGCTCAAGCGTCCGACACGACAGCCGCAGCCCCCGGGACCTATCCGTGGTTGCAGCACTACCCGGCCAACGTCGACTGGTACCAGGACTTTCCCGCACGCCCTTTGTGGTGCCTGATAGGCGAGGCGGCCGAGCGACACGGCGACCGGCCCTGCGCAAATTTCCTTGGCCGCAGAACTACATTTTCCGAAATGCACGGCCTTATCGAGCGCACGGCGGCAGGGTTGCAGGCATTGGGGGTTGGCAAAGGGACCCGCGTTGCCCTGCTGTTGCCGAACTCGGTAACGTACATCGCCTACTACTTCGGCGTGCTGAAGGTCGGCGGCACCGTCGTCAATTGCAATCCGCTCTACACGGTCGAGGAGCTGGCTCAGCAGGTCGCCGACAGCGGCGCCGAGCTGATGGTGACGCTCGACCTCAAGATCATCTTCGACAAGGTGGAAGCGCTGCTCGCCTCGGGGGCTATACCGCGAGCCATCGTCGCATCGTTTCCGGCGTTGCTGCCGCCCGCAAAGTCGGTGCTCTTCCGCCTCCTCAAAGGGCGCGACCTCGCCGCTATCCGGAGCTCGCCCCAGAGCGATCGCATCGTCGTCAGCGAGACGCTGGTCGACAACGACGGGCGATACGAGATCCCCGACATCCGGCCCGAGGAGGACGTGGCCGTTCTGCAATACACGGGCGGCACGACGGGCGCGCCCAAGGGCGCCATGCTGACCCACGCCAACGTCTACATCAACGTGCACCAGTCGCTGGCCTGGGTGCCGGAAATCGACATCGGCAAGGAACGCGTCCTCGGAGCGCTGCCCTTCTTCCATGTCTTCGCCATGCAGGCCGTGATGAACATGGCGATCGCCACCGGCTCGGAGATCCTGATCATGCCGCGGTTCGTCCTCGACGACGCCATGGCTATGATTACGCGTCAGCGGCCGACCATGATGCCCGGCGTGCCGACCATGTTCATCGCGATGCTCAATCATCCCAAGCTCGCGAAATTCGACCTCTCCTCCCTGAAGTTCTGCCTTTCGGGCGGTGCGCCGCTGCTGCTCGAGACGCGGCGGCAGTTCGAGAAGCTGACCGGCTGCAAGCTGATCGAGGCCTACGGCCTTTCCGAAGCCTCGCCCGCTGTTACGATCAACCCGCTGAACGGGCCGGTGAAGGAGATGTCGATCGGCCAGCCCATCCCGGGCACCGTCATCTCGCTACGCGATCCCGCTCATCCCGAGACCGAGGTTGCGCGCGGCGAAAAGGGCGAGATTTGCGTCAAAGGTCCGCAAGTCATGAAGGGCTACTGGAACCGACCCGAGGAAACCGCCGCCCAGATGACTCCCGACGGCTACCTGCGCACCGGCGACATCGCCACGATGGACGACGAGGGCTTCTTTTTCATCGTCGACCGGATCAAGGACCTGATCATCTGCTCGGGCTACAACGTCTATCCGCGGAACATCGAGGAGGCGATCTCCTCGCACCCGGCCGTGGCCGAAGTGACCGTGATCGGGATCAAGGACAGCTATCGCGGCGAGGCGCCAAAGGCTTTCATCAAGCTGAAATCCGGACAGACGGCGAGCAGGGACGACATCCTCGCGCATCTTGCGACGAAGCTCAGCCGCATCGAAATGCCGGCCGAGATCGAATTCCGCGATCAGCTCCCGAAGACGATGATCGGCAAGCTCTCGAAGAAAGAGCTGAAGGAAGAGGAGGCCCGGCGGGCGCGTGCCAAATGACGGATACGGCCAAACGGGGCCTGTCGCGAGGCCCGCCCTCCAGCAGCCCTGCCAGACAGCCCGGCCGATCGCGCAAGCGTGATCCGCAGAGCCCTTCCCGGCCGGCCGCCATCGGTGACCTCGCCCGTGAATTCCGAATCTCGACACGGGCCATCCGCTTCTACGAATCGCGTGGCCTGTTGCGACCCGCCCGGCGCGGCACCGCGCGCATCTTCGGCCCCGACGATCGCCAGCGGCTGTCGCTCATCATCCGCGCCAAGAACCTCGGCCTGACCCTCGAGGAAATTGCCGAGCATCTCGCGATCCACGACGCAACCGTAACCACGCCCGACGAGATCGCTCGCCTCCGGGAGCGCGCCGACCGCCATATCGCAACGCTCATCGGCAAACGGAACGATCTGCAAGCGACGCTGAAAGAACTGCGCGAGATCCGTGCACGCTTGTCGCTGGATGACCCGCCGAAGCCGTCGTAACGCCTCGCCCGAAATCCGAGTCCCGGCCAAGCAGACCATTGGGTGTACGCAGAGCCGGGATGTTTCCTCGTTGAAGTCGTCGGCTGGGCCTCCGCTTTCAGCGAACCATCGATCAGCCTGCCTTTGCGCTCTCCAGGATCGCGGCGACGCCCATGCCGCCGGCGGTGCAGATGGAGATGAGGCCGCGTCCGCCACGCTCGGAGAGAAGTTTGGCAAGAAGCGCAGTGATGCGGGCGCCGGTCGCAGCGAATGGATGTCCGTAGGCGAGCGACGAGCCCATGACGTTGAGTTTCGCGCGATCGATAGATCCGAGTGGCGCGGCACGGCCAAGCCGCGTGCGGCAATACTCGGGATCTTCCCAGGCCTTCAGCGTGGCGAGCACCTGCGCCGCGAACGCCTCGTGGATCTCGTAGTAGTCGAAGTCCTGCAAGGTGAGGCCCGCACGATCCAGCATACGCGAGACGGCGATGGTCGGCGCCATCAGCAAGCCCTCGCCCGCGACGAAATCGTTGGCCGATGTCTGCATGTGGGTGAGGTAGGCCTGCGGCTGGAGACCGTGCGCGGCGGCCCATTCCTCCGATCCGAGCAGCACCGCTGCGGCGCCGTCCGTCAGGGGCGTGGAGTTGGCCGCCGTCAGCGTGCCTCGCTCGGAGCGCTCGAACGCCGGTTTCAGTGTCGCAATGCGCTCGGCACTCATATCGGCGCGTAGGTTGTTGTCGCGCCAGACGCCCGCGCACGGCACGACGAGATCGTCCATGAAGCCGGACTTGTAAGCTTCGGCGGCCTTGCGGTGGCTCTCGAGAGCAAGTTGATCCTGCGCCTCGCGCGAGATGTGCCAGTGCTGCGCCATCAGCTCGCAGTGCTGACCCATCGACAGGCCCGTGCGCGGCTCGGCGACGGAGGGCGGCAGCGGCACGAGCTCACCCGGCGAGAAGCCCTTGAAGGCCGAAATCCGCTGACCCATCGTCTTCGCCTGCTGGGCCTGGATGAGACGGCCCGACATGCGCTTGCCGACGACAATGGGCGCATCGGACGTCGTGTCAGAGCCCATGGCGATGCCGCTCTCGATCTCGCCGATGGCGATCTTGGCGCCGATTCCGAAGGCGGCCTGCAGGCTTGTGCCGCAGGCCTGCATCATGGTTATCCCCGGGGTTGACGGTGCGAGCTTCGAGCCGATCACCGCCTCGCGGGCGAGGTTCCAGTCCTTCGAGTGTGTGACGACGGCGCCGCCCGTCGCCTCGTCGATGTGCTGGCCGGCAAGACCGAAGCGCTCGATCAGCCCGTCAAGCGCGGTGGTCATCATGTCGAGGTTGGAGAGATCCGCATAGAGCGTGTTGGAGCGGCAGAAGGGGGTGCGGACGCCGCCCATGATTGCGATACGGCGGGGAAAGGTGACCATGCGGCTGAGCCTCCTCGAGGACTGGCGCAGATGAATACGGACGGACTACTCGGCGGCGGCGCGCGGGCTTTCGGCACCTGCCGCGGCACCGAGGCTCGCCTTGTAGTGCAGCGGTCCGCCGCGGAATGGCGCGAATCCGGTGCCGAAGATCACGCCCGCGTCGACCATGTCGGCGCTCTCGACAATGCCGTCCTTCAGCGCCCGCTCGGCCTCCACGATCAGAGGTTCCACCAGCATCGCTCCAAGACGTTCCAGCGCGGCTTTATCGTAGGGCCTCTCGGCCTTGACGGGCTTGCCATCCTTCCACACGTAGAAGCCCTCGCCGGACTTCTTGCCGAGCTTGCTGGCCGCGACGAGCTTTTCCAGACGCGAGCCTCCAGCGGGATAGCCGAGGATGCGGCCGACGTGAGCGCAAACGTCAAGGCCGACCGTATCGGCAAGCTCGATCGGCCCCATCGGCATACCGAAGGTGCGTGCGGCCTCGTCGATCTCCTCCTTGGCCTCGCCCTTCTCGACCCTCTCCATGGCGCTCATCATGTAGGGCGCGAGGACGCGGTTGACGAGGAAGCCGGGGCAGCTCTTGACGATCAGCGGGAACTTGTCGATCGCCGTCGCGAAAGCGCAGCCGTTGCGTACGTCCTCGTCGCGCGTGGCAGCGCCGCGGATCACCTCGACGAGCGGCATCTGGGCCACGGGATTGAAGAAGTGGATGCCGATCAGGCGTCCCGGATCGACAAGCGCCTGCGCGATGTCCTCGATCATGATGGATGACGTGTTGGTGGCAAGCACAGCGCCTGGTCGCAGCCGCGGCTCGATCTCGCGGAAGAGCGCCTGCTTCACCTCCAGCTTCTCGACGATCGCCTCGATGACGACATCGGCGCGAGGAAGCATCTCACCTTTGGGGTCAGTGATGAGGCGCGCCTTCGCG
>Ga0182738_1006435_pt1 | contig 12176 bp, 10 predicted proteins | sample eDN5th30CBELigMG_FD_128876 | JGI IMG/M metagenome (GOLD analysis project Ga0182738, IMG submission 128876) | Enriched Miracle-Growth compost microbial communities from Emeryville, California, USA - eDNA 5th pass 30_C BE-Lig MG (version 2)... ...
ATCCGGCTTCAGCCGTTTCAAAATAGCCTTTTCCGGGTCCTCGGGCATCAAATTCTCGATTTTCATGCCGATGCCTTCCAGCAGCGGCTTCGATTTGGCTTCGGAGATCCAGGTCGGGGGATTGGCGCCAAGCAGCCAGTTCATGAACATCAGCCCGACCGCGACGACGAGGACGCCGCGTGCGGCGCCGTAGAGGAAACCGAGCGTGCGGTCGAGCGCGCCGACGCGGCTGTCGATGATGAAATCCGCGATCTTCATGGTGATGACCGTCACCACGATCAGCGCGACGATGAAGACGATGCCCGCGGCGGCGCCCATCGCGATCTTTTCATTGTCGATATGCGGCAGCACATAGGGCAGCACTGCGGGGTAGAAGAAGTAGGCGGCGGCCGCTGCCGCGATCCAGGAGGCGATCGAAAGCACCTCGCGCGAGAAACCGCGCACCATGGCAAGCATTGCCGAAACCAGCGTGAAGCCGACGAGAATTCCGTCAAGCAGCGTAATCGGCATGTCGTTCCCACTCCATCAAAGCGCTTTGCCGCACCGTGCCGCGTTTGGCACAAGCCCCGGTCAATCGTCCGTCTTTCTGCGCAGGGAACCCGCGATACGCACGACGAGGTCCGTCAGCGTTGCGGGCTGGAATGCGCCGGATCCGATTGCGCCGGACATTTCCTCACTGCCCTTGGGCAGCACGGCTTGTCCGAAGCCCAGCTTTTCGGCTTCTTTGAGGCGCTGCTGCGCATGAGCAACCGGCCTGATAGCGCCCGAAAGGCTGATTTCGCCGAAATAGACGCAATCGGCCGGAAGAGCAAGGCCGGTGAGCGACGAAACCAGTGCGGCCGCAACCGCGAGGTCCGCCGCCGGTTCGGAAATGCGGTAGCCGCCGGCGACGTTCAGATAAACGTCATGCTGACCGAAGCGCACGCCGCAATGGGCCTCCAGCACGGCCAGAACCATGGCAAGGCGCGGGCTGTCCCAGCCCACCACCGCGCGCCGTGGCGTGCCGAGCGTGGAGGGCGCCACCAGCGCCTGGATTTCCACAAGCACCGGCCGCGTGCCCTCGATGCCGGCAAAGACGGCCGCGCCGGGCGCCTGTGCATGGCGCTCTCCCAGGAACAGTTCGGACGGGTTGGCCACTTCGCGCAGGCCCTTGTCGGACATCTCGAAGACGCCGATCTCGTCGGTCGCGCCGAAGCGGTTCTTCACCGTGCGCAGGATGCGGTGATGGTGCCCGCCTTCGCCCTCGAAATAGAGCACGGCGTCCACCATGTGCTCGACGACGCGCGGGCCGGCGATCTGGCCTTCCTTGGTGACATGGCCGACGAGCACCACGGCCGCTCCAGTGGATTTCGCGTAGCGGATCAGCGCCTGTGCGGACGTGCGCACTTGCGTGACCGTGCCGGGGGCTGAATCCGCAATATCGGTCCACAACGTCTGGATCGAATCGATGATGACGAGATCGGGCCGCTTGCCCTCGCCGATGGTCGCCAGAATGTCCTCGACATTGGTTTCGGCCGCCAACTCCACGCTTGAGCCCGCCACGCCGAGCCGCTGCGCGCGCAGGCGGATCTGCGCCACCGCCTCTTCGCCCGAGACATAGACGATGCGGTGGCCACGGCCGGCAAGTGCCGCCGCCGCCTGCGTGAGCAGGGTGGATTTGCCGATGCCGGGATCGCCGCCTATGAGCAGGGCCGAACCGCGCACGAAGCCGCCGCCCGTGGCGCGGTCGAGCTCGCCGATGCCCGAGGCGATGCGCGGCGCATCCTCGATGTCGCCCGAAAGGGAAGTGAGAGTTACCGGTCGGCCCTTGCGCGCGCTGCGTATTGAGGCCGGGCCGCCGCCGATGCCGCTGTTGGTGCCTTCCTCGACCAGCGTGTTCCACTCGCCGCAGGCATCGCATTTGCCCGCCCAGCGTGTGTGGGCGGTGCCGCAGTTCTGGCAGACGAACTGGACGCGGGTTTTGGCCATGACCTTACCTTCCCTCTTGAGGGGAGGGCCGATCCGTAAAGTGGACGGGGATGGCGGCAAAGCATTGCGCCAGAGCGCTCACCTTGTGGGGAGAAAAAAATCCCATCACCCGGCTACTCGAACCGTTCCGGCAGATGATGCTCTTCCGCCAGATCGGAGAAGCGGGTGAACTCGCCGGTAAAGGCCAGCGAAACCGTTCCCGTAGGGCCGTGCCGCTGCTTGGCGACGATGACCTCGGCCTTGCCGCGCACCTCGTTCATATCGGTTTCCCACTTGATGTGCTCTTCGGTGCCGGGCTTGGGTTCCTTGTTCTTGAGATAATATTCCTCGCGGTAGACGAAGAGCACCACGTCGGCGTCCTGCTCGATGGAGCCCGATTCGCGAAGGTCGGAAAGCTGCGGGCGCTTGTCGTCGCGGCTTTCCACCTGACGCGAAAGCTGGGACAGCGCGATGATGGGAACGTTGAGTTCCTTGGCCAGCGCCTTCAGGCCGGTCGTGATCTCGGTGATTTCCTGCACGCGGTTCTGCGAGGCCTTGGCCGACGAGCCCTGCATGAGCTGGATATAGTCGATGATGATGACGTCCAGCCCGCGCTGGCGCTTCAGGCGGCGCGAGCGCGCGGCGAGCTGGGCGATGGATATGCCGCCGGTCGAATCGATGAACAGCGGAATGCGCTGCATGGTCTGCGAGCAGGCCACCAGCTTTTCGAAATCGGCCTCGTTGATGTCGCCTCGGCGGATTTTCGATGAGGGGATTTCCGTCTGCTCGGAAATGATACGCGTGGCGAGCTGCTCGGACGACATTTCGAGCGAGAAGAAGCCGATGACGCCGCCATTGGCGGCCTTGAACGAACCGTCCGCCTGCTGTGCCGGTTCATAGGCATGGGCGATGTTGAAGGCGATGTTGGTGACGAGCGAGGTCTTGCCCATGCCGGGACGACCGGCAAGCACGATCAGGTCGGAAGGCTGCAGGCCACCCATGCGGTGGTCGAGATCGCGCAGGCCCGAGGCGATGCCGGACAGATGGCCGTCGCGCATATAGGCGGCGTTGGCCATGTCCACCGCGGTCTTGACCGCATCGGTGAAGCTCTCGAAGCCGCCATCGTAGCGCCCGGTTTCGGCAAGCTCGAACAGCCGCCGCTCGGCGTCCTCGATCTGCTGTTGCGGGGAAACGTCCACCGGCGCGTCATAGGCGATATTGACCATGTCCTCGCCAACGGTGATCAGCGCGCGGCGCGTCGCGAGGTCATAGATGGCGCGGCCATAGTCGGCGGCGTTGATGATGGTGACAGCCTCGGCCGCCAGACGCGCAAGATAGTGGGCCAGCGTCATGTCGCCGACTTTCTCGTCGGCGGGCAGGAAGGTCTTGAGCGTGACCGGATTGGCCATCTTGCCCATGCGAATCAACTCGCCGGCGATCTCGAAGATCTTGCGGTGTAGAGGCTCGTAGAAATGCGCAGGCTTCAGGAAATCCGAGACGCGATAGAAGGCGTCGTTGTTGACGAGAATCGCGCCCAGCAGCGCCTGCTCGGCCTCGATATTGTTCGGAGCCTCCCGATAAAGCGGTGTTTCCGCCACTTCGAACTTGCGTGCCGCCTCTGCCATCGTTTCCCCAAAAATCCCGTTCCGCTTTCTGGTTAGCAGAAGAGGGGCTTCAGGAGTCGGTCAATGCTGAACTTATGCGCAAGCGGTCCACAAAACGCACATCTCATCCACAGGATTGGATTCGCAGGGCGGTGAATCAGCTTGACGCTCAATGCAGAACCGTAGCCCGCAATTAAGAACAAAACAAGAATATTCAAGCGAGCCGAATCGCCCTTGAACGGCGTTGGCGGCGGGCGCCGTCCGTGCTGTTATGGCGGGGAGCATTCTCTGCAAGGACTGATGCGATGAGAACCGCATATGCCGGATTTTTCTGCGCCCTGTTGCTGGGCGGCCTGGCGGGCGCTTCGTATGCCATGGCCGGGGAGGTTTCGAGCAAGGATCAGGTCGCGCTGTTTGCCGACATGAAGAGTGGCGGCAGGACCGGCATTGCCCGCAAGACGAAGCCGGTGGATGCGCGCCCCGCAGTGGTTGGAGAGATAATCGTCACGACCATCAGGGGCGAGGGCGTGGAGACGAAGTCCAAACCGGCCGAGGAGGGCGACTGGGTGGTGCGCAACCGCTGCCCGGAAACCGGAAACGAGGAAATTCTGGTGAAGGCCGCGAAGTTTCCGACCCGTTACGGCGAACCGCAATCGAAGGCGGATGCGCAGGGCTATCGGACATTCATCCCGAAAGGCACGGATATGGGCTATTTCATCGTGCCGCGGGAGACAGGTGAATTCGCCTTCACCGCGCCCTGGGGCGAAAGGATGGTTGCCCGGCCGGGCGATGCGATCGTTCAGGTGCCCGATGACCCGACCGATACCTACCGGATAGCCGCTGCTTCCTTTGCTTGCACCTATGAGGTCGTCACGCCCGCGCAGCGATAGGAGATCACAAGGAAGTTCGGCCGCACCGCAAGCGCGATCAAGCCGGCTCCCCGAAATGGCGGCATATCGGGCATTGCCTGAGTGGGAGTGTCATGGACCCGGTATTGAAAGCCCTGTGGTATGTCGAAAGCCATTTCGCCGGCGAGGTTTGTCTGGATGACATCGCCGGTGTGGCCGGGGTTTCGCGATTTCACATGTCACGGGCGTTTGCCGCCGCAACCGGGCGTTCGATCACCCGTTATCTGCGCGGGCGCAGGTTGAGCGTGGCGGCGCGGGCGCTGGCCGGCGGCGCGCCCGACATATTGGCGGTGGCGCTCGATGCCGGATACGGCTCCCACGAGGCATTCACGCGGGCGTTTCGCGAGCAGTTCGGGCTGACGCCCGAAGCCCTGCGCGCGCAGCGTCATCTCGACAATCTCGAACTCGTGGAGCCGATCATTATGGACGATACACCGACTGCAAAGCTGGAAGAACCGCGCTTCGTCGACGGCAAGCCTATGCTCATTGCCGGTCTGGGCGAACGCTATGCGTTTGATAGCCCCAACAACGCCATCCCCGCGCTGTGGCAGCGCTTCAACGCCTATCAGGGCAGTATCCCCGGCGCCGTGCCGAATGCCTGGTACGGCATTTGCTGCAATTTCGACGACAGCAGCTTCGAATATGTCTCGGGCGTCGAGGTGGCCGACTTTTCGGAAATGCCGAAGGAGTTCAGTTGCGTGCGGCTGGCCGCGCAGAAATATGCGGTCTTTGCCCACCGCGATCATGTCTCGAAAATCCGCAATACGGTGCATGCGATTTGGCGAAATTGGCTGCCGAATTCGCAATTCGAGGCGGCCGATGCACCGAATTTCGAACATTATGGACCCGAATTCGATGGTCGAACCGGCAATGGCGGGCTGGAAATCTGGATTCCGCTGAAAGCCTGATCGCAAGCGGCGGCAAGTGGAAACGCCCCGCCGCCTCGGGCTATGCCGCGCGCGGCGCGAACAGGATGATGCAGGCGCCGACAAAACAGACCGTGGCGCCCAGCAGGTCCCAACGGTCGGGGCGCACGCCCTCGGCCAGCCAGAGCCAGCCGAGCGACGCGGCGATGTAGATGCCGCCATAGGTGGCGTAGGCGCGGCCGGCGGCGGACGAATCGACGAGGCTGAGAAGCCATGCGAAGGCCACCAGCAGGGCAATGCCGGGCGCCAGCCAGAGCGGCGATTTCTCCAGCCGCCACCATGCCCAGAATGAAAAGCAGCCGGCGATCTCGCAGATCGCGGCTGCAATGAAGATCGGAATGCTCACTGCCGTCCCTCCGGTTCCGTGCCTTTGTCGGGGCAGGGCGGCCGCATGGCAAGTGCTGGCGACTATTCGCCGGCCTCCGAAATGCGTTTCTTGCCTTTTTGGGCGGCTGCTGCGTCCTGCTGTTCGACCGTGGTCTGGTTGTCCTGCATGGCCAGCGCCTGTTCGGCCTCGGCCATGTAGTCGCGCGTGATGGGCAGGACATCGTTGCGGCGGGTGAGCTGGATCTGGAAATTCATCATCTCCTGCCAGCGGAACGAGGCTTCCGAGCCGGCAAGATAGAACTCCCACATGCGGCAGAAGCGTTCGTCATAGATCGCCTTTGCCTTGTCGCGATTGGCCATGAAGCGCTCGCGCCAGTGCTTGAGCGTTTCCGCATAATGCAGGCGCAGGATCTCGATATCGGTGACCATCAGCCCCGATTTCTCGATCACCGGCAGAACTTCCGACAGCGCCGGGATGTAGCCGCCGGGGAAGATGTATTTGCGGATGAAGGCGTTGGTGGCATAGGGCGGGCCGTTGCGGCCGATCGAGTGCAGAACCATCACGCCATCGGGCTTGAGCAGTGTTGCGCATTTCTCGAAGAAGGCGCGGTAGTGGTTGACGCCGACATGCTCGAACATGCCCACCGAAACGATGCGGTCGAACCGCTCGGTCAGATGACGATAGTCGCGCAGTTCGAAATGGACGTGGTTCTGCAGCCCTTCCGCATGGGCGCGGTCGGTCGAAACGGTGTGCTGTTCGGTCGAAAGCGTAACGCCCAGAACGTCGGCCTCGAAGTTGCGGGCCAGATAGAGGCCGAGCCCCCCCCAGCCCGAACCGATGTCGAGCACGGAAAGGCCGGGCTTCATTTGCATCTTGGCGGCGATGTGGCGCTTCTTGGCGAGCTGCGCCTCATCGAGCGTCATGTCCGGACGTTCGAAATAGGCGCAGGAATACTGCATGTCCTCGTCGAGGAAGAGCTTGTACATCTCGCCCGACAGATCGTAGTGGCGCTGCACGTTGCGCCGCGAGCGGCTGGTGGTGTTGAGCTGCTGCAAGCGGCGGAAAGCATGGCGCAGACCCTCCAGCGCCTTGGTCCATGCTGCCTCCACGCCGCCCGGTCCCATATTCTGGTAGGCGGTGTGCAGGAGACCGAGGACATCGCCCTCCACGATATCGATCTCACCGTCCATGAATGCTTCCGGCAGCGCCAGCATGGGGTCCATGGCCACGGAGCGTTCTGCATGGCCGGTTCTGAAAACGACGTGAACCGGATCTCCCGTGCCATCGCCGAAGCTCCGGCTACTGCCATTGGCGCTGGTAATGGTGAGGTTTCCGGTGCGCACCAAGCGTTCAACGATGCGCTGCAACAGTATATTCATAGCGACACCCGCAATTAAGGCAAAACTGGGTTGCCCCTATTGTGCTTCAAAGCGCCGCATCTGCAATAGTTCCAGTTTGTACAAAAAAAACCGGGCCAGGGGCCCGGTTTTTTGGTCCAGTTCACGCGAGACGACAGCGTCTCGTGAAATGTGATCAGAGCTCTTCGTCTTCTTCCGCGTTCGGGTCGAAGAAGCTGTCCGGACGGGCGTTCTCGTTGATGTCCTCGCCGTAGATGGCTTCGGCCGAATCGAGCTTCTCGCCGGCAGCCTGGCGCTCGGCCTCGTCGGCGGTGCGGGCGATGTTGAGGGTGATGGTGACCTCGACTTCCGGATGCAGCGCGATCGCCACATTGGTCAGGCCGATGGTCTTGATCGGGTGGTTGAGTTCGATCTGCGTGCGGCTGACCGAGAAACCCTCGGCCGTGACGATGTCGGCGATGTCGCGGGTCGAAACCGAACCGTAGAGCTGACCGGTTTCGCCGGCCGAACGCACGACCACGAAGGTCTTGCCGTCAAGATTGTCGGCCACCTGCTGGGCTTCGGACTTGCGCTCCAGGTTGCGGGCTTCGAGCTGGGCGCGCTGGCCTTCGAACTTCTTCTTGTTGGCTTCGTTGGCGCGCAGCGCCTTGCCCTGCGGCAGCAGGAAGTTGCGGGCAAAGCCGTCCTTGACCTTGACGGTGTCGCCCATCTGGCCGAGGCGGGAAATACGTTCGAGAAGGATGACTTCCATCGTTCCTGTCCTTTGTCTGTGCCGCGATGCGGCTGATTTCTTGTCAGGACGGCAGGAAGCTTGAGTGGCGGCTTTGCGCCTCGGTCGCTGTCCTGCCTGTCCGGCAGTTAGGGCATGGTGGCCCAACTCGGGATTTTTCATGTCGCTCGCCGCGCCCTTCGCGGGGAGGGGAAAAGGCGGCGGCCGCCTCTTCCTTCACATCATACGGCCTGCGCAAGAAGCGGCAGACCGGAATGTCTTACTTCACCACGTAGGGCAGCAGGCCGAGGAAACGGGCGCGCTTGATCGCCTTGGCGAGTTCGCGCTGCTTCTTCTGGCTGACGGCGGTGATGCGCGACGGCACGATCTTGCCGCGCTCGGAAATGTAGCGCTGCAGCAGACGCACGTCCTTGTAGTCGATCTTCGGGGCGTTGGCGCCGGAGAACGGGCAGGTCTTGCGGCGGCGATGGAACGGACGCCGGGTCGGGATCTGGTTGATGTCGACCATTATTCTGCAGCTCCTTCAGCCTGTTCGCGCGGACGGCGCGGACCACGATCACGATCGCCGAAGCTGCGACCACCACGGTCGCCGAAGCCGCGGTCACCGCGCTCGGAACGCTCTTCGCGCTTCTGCATCATTGCCGAGGCGCCTTCCTCGTGGGCTTCGACCTTGACGGTCATGAAGCGCAGCACGTCTTCCGACAGGCCCATCTGACGCTCCATCTCGTTGAGAGCGGCCGGCGGGCAGGTCAGGTCCATCAGCGTGTAATAGGCCTTGCGGTTCTTCTTGATGCGGTAGGTGAGGGACTTCAGTCCCCAGTTCTCGACCCGACCGACCGATCCGCCGTGCGAGGTGATGACGCCCTTGTAGTGCTCCACGAGCGCGTCGACCTGCTGCTGCGAAAGGTCCTGGCGGGCAAGAAACACGTGTTCGTAGAGAGCCATGTTCTTTGCCTTTCTTCGTTTCCCTGTCCGGCGCCGGCGGCTAAGCCTCTGCAACTTCTCTGATCCGTTGGGCTTGGCACCCGCGGGAGAAGAAAGGAGCATGACGAGACGGTCGAGAGCGGAGACACGGGAGGCGGAAGCGCTTCTTGCTTCACGCGGGCGATTTTCCTGATAGAAAACCTCCGGCCCTCCGTTCAGCCCCCAGCCGGAACCGACAGATGGCGGCTCTTTACAGCATTTTCGCCGGAAGGCAAGAAAAAAGGCCGGTTTCGCGCATCGCGCCGCCCGCACGCAGCATTCGGCGGCGGCAAATGCTGAAACTACCAGATAGGTTGCGAACCTATCCTTAACCACCACCGCCAATTTGTCGCTCTACCCGAGACGCCGGTCACAGGTTTTTCACCTTACGCGGTGCAGAAAGTTCGCTTCGATCCGGGCATAAGCGGGGGTAACGATGCTTGTGAAGCGCTTCCTGCGGTCCAGGAGCGGGAATTTCGCGATGATGTTTGCGATTTCCGCTCCGGCCGTTCTTGCCGGTGTCGGGCTGGCGCTCGATGTCGCCAATCTGATGACTGCGAAATCCAATCTGCAAAACGCGCTCGATTCGGCCGTGCTGGCGGCCTCGCGTCTGGCCGACGCGTCCTCGGCACAGACCGGCGGCGGCAAGCCGCTGACGCGTGAGGAGATTTTCGACCGCTACTTCAAGGCCAATATCGCCGGCAAGAACGGCCTGGACGATGCGACGGCCACGCTGGAGGTCGATCCGGGCATCAACTACATCCGCACCTCGGCTACCGCCGAAGCCGATGTACCCCTGACTTTCGGCTTCTTCTTCGGCGGCAACAGGCATGTCACCGCAGCGTCCAGCGCGTTTGAGTCGACCGCCAAGCTGGAGGTCGCGCTGGTGCTCGACAACACCGGCTCGATGGGTGAGTCGAACATGAAGGCGCTGCGCGAGGGCGCCACCAACCTCGTCACCATTCTTCAGAGCGCCAAGACCCAGCACCCGCAACGCGAGATACGGGCGGCGCTGGTGCCCTTCGTGACCGCGGTCAACATCAACAATCCCGATTTTCTCAAGGAAGAGTGGATCGACAAGCGGTTGGAAATTCCAGCGGCTGAGAACACAAGCAACGGCACCAATTTCGACAGGCTTACCAACGGCAAGCGTCCGGGGCACTGGAAGTTGTTCCTCGGCCTGAACCCGAAATATCCGGATACGCCAGATCCTCGAGTCGATTGGAAAGGGTGTGTCGAAGCGCGGCCATCTCCGTACAACCTTAACGATACCGTGCCTGATCCTCTGGTTCCGGCCACGATGTTCGTGCCTTACTTCGCACCGGATGAACCGGGTGCCCCGGCCAAAGGACAGAACGCGGATACCAGCGTGTTCAACAACAGCTATCTCAGGGACCCGGCAAAAAGTTCCGACAGTGAATCAACAAAAATCGCCACTCAGAAATCGACTTCCAAGTATACCGCCATCTCGAAAATGACGGTGCAGACCGACTATCTGATCACAGCGACCCCGCCGCTGACCACCGGACCAAACTACGCCTGCCCGACGCCGCTGGCACCGCTGACCGCCGATCTCGATAAACTCAAGACCGAGATCAGCAAGATGACCTACTGGAATGGCTCCGGTACCAACGTGTCGGAAGGGTTGGCCTGGGGGCACCGCGTGCTGTCGCCCAGGTTCGGCACGGGCGATGATTTCAATTCGGACGGCACGACCAAGGTGGTCGTGGTCTTCACCGATGGCGAAAACAACGTCTTCGGCCAGAAATCCAATTTCAACGGATCGGATTACGGCTCTTATGGGTATCTGAGCTCGAAGCGGCTCGATTCCAATGCGAACAGAAGCAAGGCTTTGACCAACGTCAACACCATGACGCAGGGCATGTGCACCACATTGAAGGACCAGGGCGTGCGCGTCTTCACCGTCGTGCTCGGGGCCGATACCGCGGCCAACCGCGAGCTCTACAGCAAATGCGCATCGACGACCGCGAACTACTATCCGACGAAAAACCAGGAACAGCTCAAGGAAGCCTTCCAGAACATCGCCTTTGCGATTTCACAGCTCTACATCACGAATTGATGCTGAAAGGGGGCTGCCTGCTTCCGGAGAGTTGAAAAGCTGTGGCCCGAAGATCGGTTGCGATCTTCGGGCCGGATTGTTTTCGGGACATGGCCTTGCCGGAGGCTACATCATGCCGGCGGGCATGGGCTGCGGAAAGAACGTCTTGGCGCCATGGTGCTTGCCGAAGATCATGTCGTATTGCAGCAATCGGAAATCGCGGATCGCCGGGTCGATGACCTTGGCCTGCGACCAGTCGGGCGTGCTGGCATCGTCGGCCCCGACCAGCATGTTGCGATCGACCACGCGATAGCGCTCGCGCATCGCGCCAAGGAAGCCGGTGTAATAGGGATGGCTGATGCCTGCCGTCTTCATGAGTTCCAGCGGCAGGAATGACGGGCTGATCGAGCCAATGCCTTCGACCCCACCGCTGCGGTTCGACCACACCACGAGCGGGGTCTCGTGCTGAACGGCCATTTGTGGCAGCGGCGCGCGCCGCTTGGCGACATTGCCTTCCATGAAGCCGGTCTCGACATAGACGGGGCCAAGCGGCGGCAGGTGATCGCCGAACATGGCAACGATGGTGTGGCGGTCGCGCTGGCGCGCCCATTCCACGAGGCGGGCGAATGCGCGATCGCCGTCCGCCGCGCCTTCGGCGTAGCTGATGACCGCGCCCCTGGTGGCCTCGCTCACCTCGCCCTCCACGCTATGCGTCGCATCCGAATAGCGGCCGGACGCGTAGGGGCCATGGTTCTGGAGAGTGACGGCGAAGAAGAAGAGCGGGGCTGAGGTCCGGTCCGCCTGGTCGATTATTTCCTCCACCAGTGCCGCGTCGGAGGCCAGTGGCCCACGCGCGGCAAGCTGCGGCAGGGTCTCCTGCGACATGAAATGCTCGAAGCCGAAGGCTTGGTAGACCGGCGTGCGGTTCCAGAACCAGCCGGCGAAGGGGTGGAAGGCGCGCGTGTCATAGCCTTCGCTGCGCAGGAAGCTGGCGAGAGACGGTACGGGGCCGCGCACATATTGCTGGTAGGGAATGCTGCCATAAGGCAGGAAAGCGTTGGAAAAGCCCGTCAGTGCCTCGAATTCGACATTGGCGGTCATGCCGCCGAATTCCGGCGAAAAGACGTGGCCGGACTGCAGCGCCCGCACATTGGGGATCGGGTCCGGCGTGATGGTGATGCCGGGCAGGCGGGTCGGGTCCCAGAAAGATTCGTTCATCACCAGGATGATGTCGGGCCGTTCGGCGGGCAGAACCGGCAGGGCAGGCCCGGCCTGCGGGATGGCCTCGATGGCCTTGGCCGAATAGCCCGATGGCGCCACCACCTTGGCCATCGGCACGTTGAGCGCGAAGGC
>Ga0182738_1006436_pt1 | contig 12174 bp, 9 predicted proteins | sample eDN5th30CBELigMG_FD_128876 | JGI IMG/M metagenome (GOLD analysis project Ga0182738, IMG submission 128876) | Enriched Miracle-Growth compost microbial communities from Emeryville, California, USA - eDNA 5th pass 30_C BE-Lig MG (version 2)... ...
TGAAGGCGATCCCGGGCGAGCGGCTCGGCATCCATACCCACAACGACACCGAGAACGCCGTGGCCAACACGCTGGCCGCCGTGCGTGCCGGGGTGCGCCAGGTGCAGGGCACGATCAACGGGCTGGGCGAGCGCTGCGGCAATGCCAACATGATCTCGCTGATCCCCAATCTCGTGCTGAAGATGGGCTTCGAGACGGGCCTGAAGGCGGGCGCCATGCAGCGCCTTACCCACCTGTCGCGCCTGCTCGACGATCGGCTCAATGTCGGCACCAACCGCAGCGCTGCCTATGTCGGCACGCGTGCCTTTGCCCATAAAGGCGGCCTGCACGTCTCGGCGGTCGAGAAGGACCCCCGGACCTACGAGCATGTCGATCCGGAGGTCGTCGGCAACCAGCGACTCATCGTGGTCAGCGACCAGGCGGGCCGCTCCAACGTCATGGCACGCTTCCGCCAGATCGGCCTCGAGGTCGACCCGAAGAATCCGGGGGTCGCGCGGCTGCTCGAGATCGTCAAGGAGCGCGAGGCCGAGGGCTATGCCTACGACGGCGCGGACGCCTCGTTCGAGCTGCTGGCCCGGCACGAGCTGCACACCGTGCCCGATTACTTCGCGCTGCAGAGCTTCCGCGTCCTGGCCGAGCGGCGGGTCAACGCCCGCGGCCAGCTCATCGCGCTGTCCGAGGCGACGGTGAAGCTCGACGTCGCCGGCCGGCGCGCGATGGAGGTCGGGGAAGGAAACGGCCCGGTGAATGCCCTCGACGCGGCGCTGCGCAAGGCGCTGATCCCGGTCTATCCCGAGCTGGCCGACATGCGGCTCGTCGACTTCAAGGTCCGTATCCTCGACTCGGCCGGCGGCACGGCCGCAACCACGCGCGTGATGATCGAGAGCGCCGACGGCAAGGGGACCCGCTGGTCGACCATCGGCGTCTCGCCCAACATCGTCGACGCTTCCTACAACGCGCTCTACGACGCCATCACCTACAAGCTGTTTCGCGACGGGGCACAGCCGGCGGCACCTTTGTAATTGCGACCCATTCGCATTCGCGTTAAGGATGGCCTATCAGTCAACCTAGGACCCAGTCCCGCGCGTCGTGCCTTCCGATAGTGCTTCGCTGTTCATTGAGCATCGCGTCTCGCTCGTCGCGTATGCCACCCGGCTCGTCGGCTCGCGCGCGCATGCGGAAGACGTTGTACAGGAAGCCTGGTTGCGCTTTGACGAGGTCACCCGGCAGCGACTTCTCGACGAGCCCTTGGGCTATCTTTACCGCATCGTTCGCAATCTGGCTTTGGATGGACGTCGCCGCACGGCACTGGAAAGCCAGATCGTGCTGGAAGGCTCGGCGCATCCCGCGTTTGCCGGTTCGTCGATGGCGGAGCCGACGCCGGAGACGGTCGCGTTGCATCGCGACGAATTGCGGGTGCTCATGGCCGCGCTGAACGAGCTTCCCGAGCGAACGCGTATCGCCTTCGAAATGCACCGCTTCGGCGACTGCAAGCTCCGGGAGATTGCCGAGTTCCTCGGAGTTTCGCTGCCGTGGGCCCAGCGTCTGGTCGCAGAAGGCCTGATACACTGCAGGCGACGCCTGAAGCGGAAGTGATCGCCAAGGGCGACGAATCTGGAAACACCGGACGTGGACCGTTACCTCTGCGGCAAGCGGAGGACTCACCACGGTCCGAGCGAAGGAGAGGGATGAAGCGGGGACTCGATACCGACGAGGACCGGGCAGTCCTCGAAGCGACCGAATGGGTCATGCTTCTCCAGGAACAGCCTGAGGACGAGACCTTGCGCCGGCGCTTCGAGACGTGGCTTGCCGCCAGCCCGGCCCACGAAGCGGCGTGGGCGGACCTCGGCCATGTCTCCGATGTCGCCGCCACCATGTCTCCCGTCTATGCGAAGCAATGGTCGCCTTTCATCGCGACGCTTCGTGCGCCGCAGGCTCTCGCGCCGTCCGAACGATCCCGCGGGCGGCGATTCCCGCGACGGCTCGCGATCGCGGCCGTCATGGCCGTCGCGGCAGGTCTGGCGATCGTGTCGGCTCCGACGCTCCTCCTCCGCGTCGAAGCCGACTATCTCACGCGGGTCGCCGAGCAACGGCATATCGAACTGCCCGACGGCAGCCAGGTGACGTTGGCCCCCGACAGCGCGATGGCCGTGTCGTATGAGCCGGGCGAACGTCGCGTGCGGCTGTTGTCGGGAGAGGCATTCTTCCAGGTGAAGTCCAACCCCGACCGGCCGTTCCGCGTGGTTGCCCGCACGGTCGAAGCTGAAGTGCTGGGAACGATCTTCGACGTCCGGCTCGAATCCGAAGAGGTAACGGTCTCGGTACGGGAAGGAAGCGTCCGGGTTGCGGCCGACGGCGCGGGCGAGCGGCTGGGCCCCGGCCATTCGGTGCGCGTTTCCCCCGACGGCAATGTCTCCCGGACCAGCAGTGCCCCCCAACTGGTCGGCGCATGGCGGCAAGGGCAGCTCTATCTGGAAGAGCAGCGGCTGGGCGATGCGATCGTCCAGTTGCGTCGCTATTTCAACGGCATGATCCTCATCACCGACGAGGCGCTGGCCGACCGGCGCATCACGGGCGCCTACAATCTCGCCGATCCGGAGCACGCACTGCGCGGCATGGCGCGCGCACATGGCGCCACGGTGCGCCGCATCACGCCCTGGCTGCTCGTCATGTCAGCCTCGTAGCCTTCGCGGCACATCATCGAATAGTTGTAGAAAAAGCCCCGAACCTTTCGTTGGCCTCATGAGAGAGCGAACGCGGCGGTGTTTGCATCGCGAGGGCGATGCATGGTCGCGGCCGCTGCTCCGGGCTCGTGATCGGGGACTCGTGGCAATGCAAAAGGGCGTATTGTTGGGCCGGCTTCAGGATCTGCTGGCGGCGTCGGCGATTTTCACGGTGCTGTTGGGGCCGCCATTGCCGGTATCGGCCCGTTCTCCGGAAGAGCCTCAACTCGCGCAAGCAGCGCAACGTACGTTCGATATCCCGCCGCAGCCGCTGTCCAGCGCCTTGCCGCTGTTCGGCCAACAGTCCGGGCGGCAGATATCGGCCGATGCCGCGTTGATACGCGGTATCGCCACGCCGGGCGTGCGGGGCACGATGAGTGTCGAGGAAGCACTTGGCCGCCTGCTGGCCGGTACCGGCCTGGCGTTCAGCGGAATTGGCGGTGATACGATCTCGTTGCAACGCATTGGTCCAAGCGGCCAGATCGTGCCGGGCGTGCTGCAGATCGATCCAGTGAACGTGCAGGGCGTGCACGTGCCGGGGCAGGCGATGATCGGCAACCTGCCGCCGCCTTACGCCGGAGGGCAGGTGGCGAAGGGCGGGCAGATCGGCCTGCTCGGCAATCGCGACGTGATGGACACGCCGTTCAACCAGACCAGCTACACCGCACGGAAGGTGCAGGACCAGCAGGCCAAGTCAGTGCGCGATGTCCTGATCGATGATCCGTCGGTGCGATCCTATTTCCCAGACGGCAGCATCGGAAACGATGAGCTGCGTGTCCGGGGTTTCACGGTCGCCGCCGCGAGCACTGCCTACAATGGCCTCTACGGCGTGCTGCCGTATTCGACGATCATGCCGGAGATCGCCGAACGCATCGAGCTGCTGAAGGGCCCGGGCGCCCTGCTGTTCGGCATGGCGCCGCAGCCCACCATCGGCGGGACGCTGAACGTCGTTCCCAAGCGGGCCCCCGACGAGCCTCTCAACCAGCTGACGGCGACCTATGCCTCGAGCAGCCAGTTCGGCGGCCACGCCGACATCGCGCGGCGCTTCGGGGCCGACAAGCAGTTCGGCGTCCGCTTCAACGGTGTCTTCCGCGGCGGCCAGTCCGAGATCGGAGGCAACTCCGACCAGCGCGCGCTGGCGTCCCTGGGCCTCGACTATCGTGGCGAGAGGGTGCGGCTGGCGGCGGACCTCGGCTTCCAGAATCAATACATCGGCGGCATGGTCCCCTACTTGGGTGTCGCCAACAACGTGGCGTTGCCGTGGGCGCCGAACGCCCGCAAGAACTGGGGCCAGCCGTGGGGATACGTCGATCGGCGGGACCTGTTCGGCATGATCCGCGGCGAGATCGACCTGACCGACCGATTGACGCTTCACGCCGCCTACGGCGCACACGATTGGCGTCTCGGCATCCTCAACGGCGGATCGATCGTGACCGCCGGCAACTTCAACGGCAACGCGATGGTGACGCCGAGCAACATCAGCCAGTACTACCAGTTCACCACCGCCGAAGCGGGCATCCGCGGGCTCGCCGAGACCGGGCCGGTAGGCCACGAGGTGGCGATGGTGGGGACCACCTTCAGCCAGGCGACCGGTATCGCTTCGGTCAACGGCACCCCCTACGCCACGAACATCTACAACGTGAACCTCATTCCGCGGGCCAACATCACGACCGGTATCGCCAACAAGACCGGGACGATGACCCTGAACAGCCTCGCCTTTGCCGACACGATGTCGGTAGCCGAGAAGCGCATCCAGCTCACGCTCGGCGTGCGCATGCAGCAGGTGCTGTCGAGCAACTACAACGCGGTGACGGGCGCGCGCACGACCTTCTACGACCAGAGCGTCTGGAGCCCGGCAGTCGCGGTGGTCGTGAAGCCGGTGGAGAAGGTCTCGGTCTACTTCAACTGGATCCAGGGCCTTCTGCCGGGCACCGTCGTCGGATCGGCCTTCGCCAACGCCGGCGAGATCCTGCCACCCTTCGTGTCCACGCAGTACGAGGCCGGCGTCAAGATCGACTGGGGCCGGATCACCACGACGGCCAGCCTCTTCCAGATCACCCAGCCCAGCACCATCACCGATGTGGCGGCCAACCGGCTCGTCCTGGCGGGCGAGCAGCGCAACCAGGGCATCGAGCTCAATGTCTTCGGCGAGGTCGCGGACGGCGTTCGCGTGCTGGGCGGCGCGATGTTGCTGGACGGCAAGCTCACCAGGACGCAGGGCGGCCTGGCCGACGGCTGGACCGCCCCGTTCTCGCCGACGACGCAGCTCAACCTCGGCGGCGAGTGGGACGTGCCGTATCTGCGCGGCCTCACCTTGAACGGCCGCGTCGTCTATACCGGCGCGCAGTACATCGACACGACCCTGCCGCGCCGGAGCCTGCCCGAATGGACGCGGCTCGACGTCGGCGCACGCTACACGCTCGACAACGCCCACAGCCCGACAGGCAGGCCGGCGGTCCTGCGCTTTTCGGTCGAGAACCTGCTCGACACCAACTACTGGGCGACCGGATTCGCGGCGAACACGCTGTCGCTCGGCACGCCAAGGACGTTCCGCGTGGCGCTGACGGCCGACTTCTGATAGCCCGGCGGCAACCGGCCTTCGACAAGGCGCCATCCTTGCCTGTCTCGTGCGCGGGTCCCGAAAGAAGCGGGAGCTGACCGTGTCGCCGACGTTCCGCGACTCGATGAACTGGCTCCACACCTGGACCGGCGTGGTGCTCGGCGCGCTGCTGCTCGCCATCTTCTGGATGGGCTCGCTCTCGGTGTTCGACCGCGAGATCGACCGTTGGATGAAGCCGGCGACGCGCCTCGCCCTGTCTCCACCAGCCTCGCTCGATGCGGTTGCAGAGGTCATCCGGCCGCTGACCGAAGGGGCGCAGCAGTGGTACCTGATGCTGCCGACCGAGCGCGAACCGGTGATACGCCTCGGCGTCCGCGAACCCGGCCAGCGGTTCGTGCTGCATGACATCGACCCGGCGACGCTGGCCGTGCTGCCCGACGCGGGGACCTGGGCCGGTACCCGTTTCATCTTCCGCTTCCACTTCCAGCTCGACGGCAGGCTTGGCGAGGTCGGCTACTGGCTTGTCGCATTCGCGGGAATGGCGATGCTGGTTCTCTGCGTGTCCGGCCTGATCATCCATCGCAAGATCTTCGCCGACTTCTTCCGCTTCCGGGCGACCGCGAAGCCTCGTCGGTTCGTGCTCGACCTGCACAACATGGCCGGCGTGCTCGGCCTTCCGTTCCATTTCGTCATCACCCTGTCAGGCCTCGTGATCTTTTTCGTGATCCTGTTCCCGGGCGTGCGCGATGTGGCCTACCAGGGCGATCGCCTGCGCTTCAACCGCGAGGCTTTCGGCATCCAGCCTCCCGCGAAGGCGAATCGGCCGGGCGGCGCGACCGCGTCGATCGACGCCATGCTGGCCACGGCATCGACGCTCTGGCAGGGCGACCGGCCAAACTTCGTGCGGATGTGGCATCCGGGCGACGCCAATGCCCAGCTGGAAGTCCGCCGGGCATACGACGACAGCGTGACGATGAATGTCGACGTCGCCAGCTTCGACGTTGCCAGCGGGCAGCTGATCCGCAGCGAGTCCGCCCTGCCAGTCCTGACTGCGCAACGCTTCATCTCCGGCCTGCACTTCATCCAGTTCCGCCACTGGACCCTGCGCTGGCTCTACTTCGCGCTCGGCCTCCTGGGCTGCGCGTTGATCGCCACCGGCTACCTGTTCTGGCTGGAATCGCGGCGGCGGCGGCATGCCGAGCTTGGGCTGAGGGGCGTGGACGTCGTCGACGGGCTGATCGTGGGATCGGTCACCGGCATCATCAACGCCACGCTGGCCTTCTTCATCGCCAACCGGCTCCTGCCTTCCGGCGCCGCCTTTGCCGGCCAGGACCGCGCCGGCCTCGAGATCTGGGTGTTCTATCTCATCTGGATTGCCACCTTCGGGCATGCCTGGCGGCGGCCGCATCGCGCCTGGCAGGAACAGTGCTGGGCCGTCGCGGTTCTGGCTGTGGCCGCAGTGTTGCTCAACTGGGTCACCACCGGCGATTACCTCCTCCATAGCCTGGCGCACCGCCACCTGTGGGCGATTGCCGGCATGGACCTTCTGCTGCTGGTCGGGGCCGCGATCGCCGCGCTCGCGGCGTTGCGGCTCCGGGCCGCCGCCGCCGCTCGCGATTTCAGTACGGTCGGCAGTACCGCTGCGCCGGAATAGTCAGCCATGCCCGGCCGTCGGTTGACGGTCGCGGTCCGTCGGCAGACCATGCGTGCACGAATGGATGGAGAGCAGCCCCAGACGCTGGCGCCGCCGATTGCGGTCGCCGTCACGCGCCGACCGCGCGTCGGCGGACGCATCCTCGTGCGCATGCTCATGTGGTCGCTGCCGTTCCTCGCCGGCGCAGCGGCGCTGTTCTTCTGGCTGGGCGCCGGCCGTTACGTCGAGACGGACAACGCCTACGTCAAGGGCGACCGGGTCTATGTCGCCACCGAATTGAGCGGCCCGATCGTCGAGGTGGCGGTGCACGAGAACCAGCATGTCTCGCGCGGCCAGCTTCTCTACCGGCTCGACGACACGCCGTACCGGCTGGCGCTCGCCAGGATCGAAGCGGACATCGAGATCCAGCGCGCCGAGATTCGCGGCCTGCGGGCGCAGTGGCGCACCAAGCGCGAGGATATCAAGGCGGCCCTCAGCCAGCAGGTCTACGCCCAGGCCGACTACGAGCGCCAGAAGGACCTTGCCGAGCGCAAGTTCGCGCCGGCCGCCAAGCTCGAGGAAGCGCGCATGTCGGCCGACGTCGCGCGCCAGCGCATCGCCTCGGCGCAGGAGGAACTGCAGCGCATCGAGGCGCAGCTCGCCGGCGATCCGAAGATCAAGGTCGACGACCATCCGAAGGTCAAGCAGATGCTGGCGGCACGCGCCGAGGCGTTGCTCAATCTCCGCCGGACCACGATCGAGGCCCCGTTGGACGGCGTCGTCTCGAAGGTGCTGGTGCCGGGCAGCTATGCGGTGATGGGCGTGCCGTCGATCGCCGTGGTCGCCGACACCGATCTCTGGATCGAGGCCAACTTCAAGGAGACCGAACTCACCCGCGTCAGGGTCGGCCAGCCGGTCACCATCACGATCGACACCTATCCCGACATGAAGTGCACCGGGAGGGTCACGTCGCTCGCCCAGTCGACCGGCGCGGAGTTCTCGGTGCTGCCGCCGCAGAACGCCACCGGTAACTGGGTCAAGGTGGTGCAGCGCATTCCCGTGCGTTCCTCGGTCCAGTGCCGCGAGGGCGACCCGCCGCTGCGCGTCGGCATGAGCGCGACGATCGACATCGATACCGGCCACAAGCGCACGTTCGGCGACATCCTTAAGGCCATCGGGCTCTGACCATGGTCTGCCGGACTGCGAGGCGCTCGCGGCCCGGAACAGTCCGGCCATGACTCCCGACCAGCTCCAGCGCCGCCGCTGGCTCACCGTCGTGGTCATGATGGCGACGATCATGCAGGCGCTCGACGGCACCATCGCCAACGTCGCGCTGCCCAGCATGCAGGGATCGCTGTCGGCCACGCAGGAGCAGGTAGCGTGGGTCGTCACCTCCTACATCGTGTCGGCGGCGATCGCGACGCCGCTCGCCGGCTTCTGCGCCGTGCGTTTCGGCGTCCGGCGCATCCTGGTCTCGTCGGTCATCGGGTTCACGATCGCCTCGATGATGTGCGGCGCCGCCCAGACGCTACCCCAGCTGGTGCTGTTCCGCATCCTGCAGGGCGTGTTCGGCGCCTCGCTGGTGCCGCTCAGCCAGTCGCTGATGATGGACGCCTACAGCCGCGAGGAGCAGGGCAAGGCGATGGCGATGTGGGGCGTCGGCACCATGCTCGGGCCGATCACCGGACCGACCCTCGGCGGCTGGCTGACCGACGAATATTCCTGGCGCTGGGTGTTCTACATCAACCTGCCGGTCGGCATCCTGTGCGCGATCGGCCTCATGATCCTGGTCAAGAACAAGGCGAGCGACACGCCGCGGCCGTTCGACCTGCTCGGCTTCACGCTGCTGGCGATCGCCATCGGCTCGTTCCAGCTGATGCTCGACCGCGGCGAGCAGATCGACTGGTTCAGCTCGAAGGAGATCATCTTCGAAGCCGCTCTCGCCGGCGTCGCCGCCACGATGTTCGTGCTTCACATGCTGTCGAGCGACCAGCCGTTCCTGCCGCGCGACCTGTTCCGCGACCGCAACCTCATGCTCGGGCTCACCTTCACCGCCGTCACCGGCCTGCTGATGATCGTGACCGCGACGCTGTTGCCGCCCTTCCTGCAGCAGCTCAAGGGCTATCCCGTCTTCACCACCGGCATCGTGATGGCGCCGCGCGGCATCGGCACGATGCTGTCGATGTTCGTGGTGTCGCGCCTGATCGGCAAGTTCGATGCGCGCTGGCTGATCGCGATCGGGCTCGGCCTTTGCGCCGCGTCGCTCTATGACATGACGCTGTTCACGCTCGATGTCAGCGAGGCGCGAATCATCTGGAACGGCTTCCTGCAGGGCATCGGGCTCGGGCTGATCTTCCCGCCGCTGACCACGCTGGCCTTCGCCACCGTGCCGGTCCGCATCCGCACCGAGGGTGCGGCGTTGAACGCGCTGATGCGAAACCTCGGTGCGTCCATCGGGGTGGCCGTCCTGTTCGCCTTGCTCGGACGCAACATTCAGATCAACCGCTCGGTGCTGTCGGAGCATCTGACGGTCTTCAGCCCGCTGTGGCGGTTCGGCACCATGCCGATCGAGAATGGCATTCCCGTCGATCGGGCGCGCATCATCCAGCACATGATGCCGTTCAGCGACGGCTGGCCGTTCGGTTCCGTCCCGATCGACGATCCGTCGCGGTTGATCGCCATGTGGAGCGCGGAGCTCAATCGCCAGGCCGGGGCGATCGCCTATCTCGACGACTTCCGCGTGCTGGCGGTCGCGGCCGTCATCTTCATTCCGGCGCTGCTCTTCATGCGCCGCCAGGCAATGCTGGCGCGCCCGTCGCGGCGGTAGAGCTGTTTCGTCGTCGTGGGCGAAGCGAAGGACCTCACGCCTGCCGCGAAGAACGCCTTTGGCGCGGGCTCCGGATCCTCCGCTCAGGATGACAGGGCGTATGCTTCTATTGCCATGCCACCGGCCCTGTCGCGGTACAGTACGAGACGGTGTTGTGCTCGTTGCTGCCGAGCTTCGTGGCGATCTGCTGCTCGTCGATGCGCTGGATGCGGCGGCCGCGCTTGGCGGCGACGTGCTGGGCCACCGTCACGAACGCGTTCTTGCAGGCCTCTTCAACGGCCTCCGGCTCGGGGATGAAATGGCTGCGCGAATAGTCGACGGTCAGGGCGAAGCCGGAGGAGGTACCGTCGACCCGGTACTTCGTGTTCCGGTCATAGGATACGGGACTTGGGGGGCCGCAACCGCCCATCGTCAGCGCGAGAGCGGCGAGCCCGATCCAGGAGGGCGCTGCGATTGTCTTCATCGCGACAGGATAGGTCGAATTCCGCCGCCTGTCGCGCTATAGGGCGGCATGGGACGAACTTCGAAAGGGCAGGCTACCGAGAGCGCCGCGCCGACGATCATCCTGGTGCGGCCTCAGCTTGGCGAGAATATCGGCATGGCCGCGCGCGCCATGCTGAATTGCGGCCTGTCGGAGATGCGCCTTGTAGCGCCGCGCGACGGATGGCCCAACGAGCGCGCCCGACGCGCCGCCTCCGGCGCCGATGTCGTCCTCGACGGCGCCCGGCTTTTCGACAGCGTGGGCGAAGCCGTGGCGGATCTGCAGCATGTCGTGGCGACCACGGCGCGCGCCCGTGACCTCGTCCAGCGCATCGTGACGGCACGTCATGCGGCGTCGGAGATCCACGGCTGGATCGCGGCGGGCGAGCGGGTCGGCATCCTGTTCGGTCCCGAACGCACTGGCCTGGAGAATGACGATATCGTTCATGCCGACACCGCACTGTCGATCCCGCTCAACCCCCAGTTTTCGTCGCTCAACGTAGCGCAGGCGGTGCTGCTGGTATCGTACGAATGGATCGCGGCGGCCGACGAGACGCCGGCCGAACGCATGTCCGAGCATGCCGCGCGGCCGGCCGACAAGGACGAGATGCGGAACCTTTTCGCCCATCTCGAGCGCGCGCTCGACCAGTCCGGCTTCCTGCGACACCAGGCGATGCGGCCGGCGATGGTCAACAACCTGCGCGCCCTGCTGCAACGCGCGGCGATGACCGAGCAGGAAGTGCGAACCTTCCATGGCGTGATCAAGTTCCTCGGCAAGCAGAAGCACGACGGTTAGAAGAAGAGAGGGAGAGACCATGTCCACCACCGCCAGGATTTCCTGGGTCGACGGCGCGCTGCTCGTCGCCGAGGGCGGCAGCGGCCATACGCTGACCATGGATGGCGCGTCCGACGTGGGCGGCCGCAACCTCGCTTCCCGGCCGATGGAGGTGATGCTGATGGGCATGGGCGGCTGCACCGCGATCGATGTCGTCTCGATGCTGAAGAAGCAGCGCCAGGACATCGAGAGGGTCGAGGTTTCGCTGGTCGCCGAGCGGGCAGAAGACCCTCCCAAGGTCTTCACCGATGTGAAGCTGGTCTACACGGTACGCGGCCGGAAGCTCAATCAGGCGCTGGTCGAACGGGCGGTTTCGCTGTCCGACGAGAAGTACTGCTCGGCCACGGCCATGTTCAAGAAGTCGGCGAATGTGACCCACGAGGTGATTCTGGTCGAAATCTAGCCTCTCGCCGGACCGCGGCCTCCGGCCGCTCGCATTGCGAGCGGATCGGAGGTCCGTGGACCCGGCCGCGCCTCTGTTCGGTATGCCGTACAGGCCTCCGCGACGGCGATGACCGAGCCGATGGGCGGCCAGGTGCCTCCGATCAACGGAGGCATGGGGCGAGATGGTGCGTCACGTGGATGACCGCGCCACGGCCTTCGACCGACGTACTGCGCCATCCCTCGCTGCGCGTGGGATGGCACTGTTGTCGATTCCGGATCTTTGTCCGGGACGCAGCGGCATCCAGGTCATGATCACGATGCGAGCGAGATCCTTCGGCTTCGCTCAGGGCAGGCGCTCGCCGTCCGGCAGGAGTATGAGTATTTCCCGCAAGGGGAGGTCGAAGTCCCCCGAACCCGGGAGCTAATACGCAGCGGTGAATCGCTTGCGGATATGCTTTGGCTTCTCGATCTCGTCGAGGATGGCGACGGCGAAATCCTCGCGGCTGATCAGGCTCTTGCCTTCCTTGTCCTCGATCAACTGGTCGAGGCCGAGGCGGAACTTGCCGGTGCGCTCGCCGGGCTGGATCGAGGCGGCGGGCGAGATCGCCGTCCAGTCGAGATCCTTCACTTTCCTGATTTCCTCGTAGGCGAGCGAGGCAGGCCTGGAAGTGGGTGGCTGGATACCCCTCTCGGCCATGTGCTCGAGGTGGGTCCGGCCGTCCTTGCGCAGCA
>Ga0182738_1006438_pt1 | contig 12171 bp, 5 predicted proteins | sample eDN5th30CBELigMG_FD_128876 | JGI IMG/M metagenome (GOLD analysis project Ga0182738, IMG submission 128876) | Enriched Miracle-Growth compost microbial communities from Emeryville, California, USA - eDNA 5th pass 30_C BE-Lig MG (version 2)... ...
AATTTAATTAGATTTTGATGACTGTGAAAACTCGCTTGGATTAACTGGATCAATTATTAGAGAGATTGGATCTAAAACCATAAACTAGTTCCCGCCTCAGTGCGAACAACTTTTCTGATTTAATTATAATCTCAGTTTTGGTCCAAAACTGAATTTTAGGGAGACAAAAGACGTGTCATTGAGCCGGAATTCAGGCTCCTTGAACACGTAGTTGGGAGTTTGGAGAAAATTTTATATTGAGAAGTGGAATAATTTTTTTTTTCTGCCTGCCAATCTATTTAAAGAGCTTTTCATGGCCTCATGGCCGGTTTGTCTCTCTGGAAAGGCAAAACCATTGTATCTACAATGAATTCATCTAAATTCTTGCCAGCATAGAGGAATTTGAGAAGTTATTAGAGAGAGAAGAAAATTTCTCAAGAAGAATGATACTAACTGTGAAATGCTGAGATTTTTTAATGAGAAATCTGAGATCTTATTGAAATGAGATTGAGAATAATGAAAACCAGGTAGGTCAGAAGGAAAACGAAGAAAGAGGACATGATTATTTTCAAGTTATATAATTTAAGCCCTTTTGCTATCTCAAGCAATTGGTAGCGTACATACTTTTATATGTTGATTTAATAATTCTTTTTGTTAGCAGAAAATATTAACACTTTTTGGCCAGAGAAATTCTCCAAATTGAGAAAGTCCTTTCGGAAGAATTTGATGAAAAGAAGGAAAAATGGACCTAGATGCTCAAAGATAAGTGGAAAATTTAAGATTTCTATGATGAGACTCTGGAAGATTTTATTATAATCAAGTTTTGGTCTAGTTATATTGGGTAATGTTTGTGGCTAATGGAGACCTCTAATTTTCAAAGCATTCTCTTTCAAGAGTTTCGAACATTTTTTCTCAGACTTCAGGAAAAGTAACTACAAGGCGATAGTCTGCTTTTTCTCTATGAATATTTGAATTTTTGTTTCAGGAGCTAGGACCAAAAAAATTTAGCGGAGAAAGCCAAGATTTTCTAGTTTATAAAATAAGAAATTTGAAAAAGGTTTCGGCTCGCGATGAAATGAATATTCAAAGAAAATTATTGAGCCATGAATCAGGAGTCAGATTAAATTTTAACATGTGTTTGATGAATCATCAAATTGACAAAAATTTTGCATGTATAATTAGTACTCCAAAGTGTCTAGTTATTTCTGGATGAATCCAGAGTTGAACCTTTCCAAAAAGACATTAATTGGGATGGGAGAAACTTGTAGATTTTGATTGAAAGATACTTGAGAAGATGTATTGAGGAGAAAAATAGTTGTTTTTTATTATAGATTTTTCAAAGAGAGAAATGTCGGAATTTTAGAGAGAGGTTGTCTCAGAGAGATTTTGGTTGAAAATTGGATGAGAATGGCTTTTAAATATGGCATAATTGATGAGAGAAAAACCCTTTTCAGTGGAAAAATATCAACCAAAAACTTAGACAAGTTGGATAAAAATTTTGCGCAATCAAGTTTGTATTTCAAATCGGCGTCAAAAATCATCTCTACGACTGAACAAAATTCGAGTCGTTTCATTTAATCAATACTTCAAGAGGGAAAAATTATTTCATAATTCGTGTATCTCTTTTTTCACAGCAAATATCACATTTAAACTTGAAAGATGAAGGAGACTTTGAATCTTTCAGTTTAAGACAGCAGCAAAAATGTCTAAATACATCAATTAACTAATTCCGGGAATTATATTTTTCCATAATTCTATTATTCCGCAAGCAACTAGCTTTTAATTGAGTAGTTGAACAGCAAGATCAGGGAAATAAAATTTAAAAGCAACAAACGATTTTAGGAATTTCATTTTATTTTACTAAAAAAAGAATTAAATAGTGACGTGCGGTGATTCAGAGTGATTGATATAAAATTTCCTATGTAAAATAATAACAGAGATTTTCTTTGATAAACTAGGACCGTTTTTCGTTAAATTTTAAGACAGGCTCCTTTTAAGTGTAATCAATTGCATTAATTTTAAGGTTTTGGAGCCAAATCAGTTTTACAGTTTGATTGTTTTTACATGATTCATTTTTTTTGAGAAAAATATTGAATTTGAAAAGCAGCACCCTTCACAACGCTAGCCTAAAATTTTTTTCATTTTCCATGACCAGTATATCAAGTCCGACTTGTTACTGGTCAAATACAAAGAAAGAAATATACTGAACTTTGATTGTGATTATGATTGGACCACAATCATAAATTGTTTATAATCCTGAAAAAATTGTTTTATGTCTTTGTGTGAGAGTTAGAGGAATCAACAATCTTGTATTTTTGTCAGTTGATGAAAAACATTAAAGTAGTTAATTGAAAGACCGTTTTATATGAGCCAAAGCCAGAGCCGTTTCACGATTGTTGAAATAAAACTGAAATGAAGTTTTTAGGGGTTTTTTAGAAAAAAAAAAACAAATGATCGAAAAGATTTAATGTTTGTTTGTTTCTTCGAAGACAGTTTCTCGTCTTGAATTCAAAAAAAAAAAAAATAGTAAGTGATTTCGTTGAAGAACTTTCTACAAAGAGGGGAATGATCTGGTATTTTGAAATGAGAAGGATTTTTTTTTTAAAAAAGGTGAGGTGAGGTGATTGGAAAATTAAAAAAATATAATTTATGAACATCAAATGAAATATATTGGGATTCAAAAAAGACAGTGAAAGAGGTTGTACAAAAGAAGACTGATTGATTGATAATTGAAAAATAAGCAAAATCAAAATTTACTGAGAATTAACATATGAGTTCGCGCATTTTTGATTTCAATTCTTGGTGCGAATAAGTTGGTTTTTTATACCAAAGTGATTGCTTGATTCCTTCAAGAGTGATTCTCTGGGAAGGATCTTGAGCAAGCATTTGGTTAATCAACTCTTTAAAGCTGGAGGCGAATGTGATTTGATTGTCCAAGATAAGTTCATTTTCTTCCCAGAAAGAATCATTTTGTTGCATGAACTGATCGTAGCGATATAAAGATTGACTATTGGCTCCTTCACCTTCTGCGAAGGGGAAAGTGCCTGTCACCAAGATGTATAAGCAGATTCCGGCGGCATAAATATCGGCTGCTTGATAGTTCTTGCAAGTGCCATCAAGAATTTCAGGAGGTCTGTAATTGGCGGTGCCATTTGACACTAGCCTTTCTTCATTAAAATTTTGAGACAAGTCAAAGTCACTGATTTTGAGGACAAAGTTTTTGCCTAAAAGTAAATTCTCTATTTTTAGATCCAAATGGGCGATTTTCTTTGAATGCAAGTATTCGAGTCCTTCAATTAAATGATGGAAAAAGGTCCTTGCGATCTGTTCATTTCTAATATTGCAACTTGTAAGAAGGGTAAAAAAGTCTCCGTATGGGGCATGTTCCATAAGAATGAATTTTTCTGAGGTTTTCTTGTCCAAAGTTTGATCTTGAACATATTGAATGATATTGGGATGAGAGAGAGTTGAGTGCAATATTTTTTCTCTTTTGAAAAGATAATGGGAATAATCTTTGTCAGGGGAGAAAGTTTTGAGGACGTAGTTTTCTGAAGTTGAGAGGCACTTGACAAGTTGGATTTCAAACTTTTGAGAATCCATAGTTTTGATTGTCGTGAATTTTGATGAATCGAGCATAAGAGAATGGCTTCCACTCATGTTAAATTTTGAAATATTGATCAAGAGATTATATAATGCCAGAGATTTTAGGAATTTATAGGCTCCTTTGAAGTTTACTGGATGAGGGAAAAATAGTAATTCACTATGAGTCTTCTAATTATTAGAACTTTATTTTTCTTTTTATACTATTTTTTCCCCTTCTAAATTTGGTTTATCCAACTCAGATTTATTTTCTTTGTCACAAAAACTGCTATTTTTATACAAGTCATGTCCGAGAAAGTTGAATTCTCCCATTTGCTTAAGGGATCTTGGAACAGTTATTTTCGAGAGCCAAACGCAGACTTGTTTTCTTTTTCTTGGAAAATATTTTTGATGGTCTCCTTCGAGCCAGAGTCTTTCGGTAAAAATAGATTGAGAGATTTCTTGTTACGTGTGAATCTATTCTTCTAAAAATAATTCAAGGAAAAAGTTTGAGAAAAGAGTTTTGATTGTTAATTGAAAAACTAAAATTTCCGGGAAAAAATAATCCAACAGGAAAAATTTGATTTTTGAATTCTTCCAATATTGGAAGCGGATTTTTGTCTCTGGGATTGAATGAGACCTTCTGGGGCATACTGACTTAAGGCTGAGGGGGCATCCAAGAGTATGAATTGGAAATTGTTTGAAACTTTGAGCGAAAAGAGTTGAATCTGATAATAAAAATTTGAAATAGTGAAAAACTCTCAACGTTTTTGGGGCAACTCAAGTCTCCTGGAAAAATCGAGTTACTTGATCGTGGTTTTGAGGAAAAACTTCACTGACGAGATTAATCCGAGATCATAAAGAAACAGAACTTTTTCATTTCTAAAGAGAAGGATTCTTCAACTACTACTAAATAAAGTAAACGAAATGAATTGTTGTGTTTTTTTCTAAATTTGGTAAGCAGGAAGAATTTTCTTTTTTTTTTGTGGGCAAATGAAGCAAGGATATCTCTGAGGGCAAAAACTGTTTTTTTTTAAAGAGCAGATCACCTTTATCATAAATGAAAAGTAGGCGAGTGAGGATTCTTTGAAGATGTCAAAATTCCTCTCAAGACTGAGAATAGAGGAAGGGGAAATCGAAGCATCCAGGACAGGATAGCAATTTCTCTTTTGTTTGGGGAATTGGAATTGTTGAGAAAGTTGAAAAAATTTTCAAAAGATTGCTCCAAGATTTACGGAATCAAGAAGGAATAGGCTGGCCTTAATTTGCTGAAAATGATACATAAGCATTCATTCAACTTCACCTGTTGTGGAAGACTAACCTGCAAGATGAATCAGTTATGAAGGCTAATCTAAAAGGTTAACCTATTTAATCATATGCAGGCAGGCGATGAAGGCGAATAATAATATTTTCCGTTTAATTGGATTTTGGTGCTACATAAAGCCAAAAATCCTCCAATTGTTTATAATAATAACTACTTTTAAATTCATAAAAGAATGGCAGCCAAAGGCAACCAAAGTCACAATGAAAGCTTGGAGACTTGAACAACCTAGAGTGGAGAATCTCCATCTTGTTAATGATGACCCTATCCCTCAAACACTCGAGGATTATGAGGTTCTTATCAAAGTTTTGGCTGTTGGCTTGAACCCTGTTGATTACAAAAGGGTCAAATTCAGACCAAAGGAAAAGTATCCTTTTGTTGTGGGCTTGGATATTGTTGGTATTGTTGAAAAGAGAGGAAGCAAAGTTGATGAAAACAGTTTTGTGGAAGGAGGAACTGTTGTTTTGTTACATGGAAGTTTTGAAAACAGGGTCGGATATTTTGCTGAATTCACACTTCATGATTCAAGATACCTCTCAATTGTTCCAAAAGAAATCTATCAAGGAAAAGATTTGGCTGAAGTCGCTTCTCACTTGGCAGGCTTGCCTTGTGCTTCATTTACTGCTTACCAGATCGTCTTCAATAGGCTCAGACTGTTTCCTCAAGACCGTCATCAAGATTTGAGAGGCTTAAAGAATATTGTGGTGAGTGCTGCATCTGGAGGGTTGGGAGGCTTTGCTCTTCAATTTTTACGAATCTGGAGAGACAGTCTTCCTGAAGAGCAAAGAGAACAAGTGAAACTCATTGCAACTTGCTCAAAGAAGAATGGTGACGATGTGACGAAGCTTGGCGCAACCCACGCCGTTGATTATTCAAGTGAGGATGTTGTCAAGAGACTGCAAGAGCTCACTGATAATAAGGGGGTGGATGTCTTTATCGATAATGTTGGATTTGAAAACAAAAGAATCGAGCTTGAATCATTGGGCTATGAGGGACAACTGATCATTTCTGTTGAATCCGGAGATAACTTTGGAGTGAATGAGCTTTGGAGCAAAGCTCAGTCTGTGCACTCTATTTTTGTCCCCTCAACTTATCTGTCAAGGAATCATGACAAGATGGAGCAACTTCGATTTTTTGGTGATGAAGTGTTGAAGTTTTATGCTCAAAACCAAATTACCTCATTAGTGAGTGAAATTCTTCCATTTGAACGCGTTAAAGACGGCCTCGAAATGCTTGAAGGAAGACATGTCAGAGGTAAATTAGTTGCTAAATTGTGGTCCAAACAGTATGACATTAAATTATTTGTTATCTACCTATTTATTGAAAAAAATGGATTAAAAAACTTCAATTTGAAAAAATGTTTTCGAAAACATGATACTATGATTGGATAAATAGTGATAATCAGAACAAAGTAATCCAAAGAAGTAAAGTAGTAAATATATCAATAGCTGTGAAAAAACAAAGATATAAATTTGTTGATGAGTTCATTAATTGATAGGTATTTTTAAAGCGCTAAAAATACCAAGAGAACTTCATTAAAATGAAAGTTCATTTTGTTTTTTGATACGGGAGCTAATTCTAGCCCACAGGTTTACATCAGAATTGATTCAAAAAGAATAGCAGTTTAGGTTGTAAATAGGGTTATCATCTTCGGTTTTATTGAGCCAAGATATTTTTCATAATCATCTGTAATTCATTCTTGGTATAAACAGGCTGCTTAAACCATTCGGAGCCTTCGATGCTTTCGAGAGTTGGCCTTTCATTGGGGCTATTAGCCCACATTTTGTTGAGGAGATCTTTAAAACTTGAACTGAAAATGATTCTATCATCCATTAAAAGTTGATTTTCTTCCCAAAAGCCTGCATTGTCATTCAAGAACATCTCATATCGAAAAGGCATTGCCTTTGGATTATTGTTTTCTTCAATAAATGGAAAAGCCCCAGCTAATAAAGTATAAAGGCAAATTCCAAGAGAATAGACATCCGCAGCAAAGAAGTCTCGACAATGGCCAGATTTTACTTCTGTGCTTCTGTAGTTTGCTGTGCCTTTTGAAAGGAGTTCAGCTTCCTCGAACTTCTGAGACAAATCAAAGTCAGCAATTTTAAGAAGAAAGTCTTGTCCAAGAAGAAAGTTTTCTAACTTGAGGTCAAGGTGAGCAATACCGTGAGAATGAAGGTATTGAAGGCCTTTGATCATTTGATGAAAAAAGGTTCTGACGAGTTTTTCATCAGAAAGGTTATAGTCAGTGACTAAGTTGAAAAAATCTCCAAAGCAGGCATATTCCATGGAAATGAAATCATGGTTTGGAATTGAAAAATTGAAGAGATTTTCTGGGATGTATTGGATGATATTTTCATGTTGTAAAGAGGAGTGAAAATATTTTTCGCGAAGGAATGCGAGGTGTGAAAAATGATCTTGGTGGGTGATAGTTTTCAGAATATATTTTTTGGAATCAGTGTGATTGTGAATGAGGTAGATGGTGGATTTATTCGAGGTGAATGTTTGTTCAAGTTGAAAGCTTGAGCTGGTTGAATTGTCAGACAGGGAGCTTGACATTGTTCCTTTAAAGTTTTTTAGAGCTTATTTGAGGATTATAAAAATTATTCAACCTTGAGATTATGAGGAATAGAATAAATTTTAATCGTGAAGATGGATTGACTAGCAAAAACTCAGACACACGTCAGAGAGTTTACTGATATATTCAGTTATTGGTTATAAATTTTCGTTTCTGTCCTCAATGCTATTGAACTCCAATTATTCAAAAAACTGTTTTTTTGAATTTTGACTTTTTTTGAGAAACTCTTTGTGGTTTCATTCATCATTCTTGAACAAAAGAGTGGGAAGAGAATGGTAATCTGGGATTTTAGAGGTTGTTAGAGCCTTTGAAAAGGGCCCGAGTTAGTTTGAGTTTTTACTGTCTTTTGTTTTAATTTTTACTTTCGCGCGCACTTGACAACCGGTTTAATCAATAAAATTAGAATTAAAAAGATGAAAATGTCCCTTTCATTATGAGCCCTTTGAAAACCCTCTCTCTCTCTTTCTTGTGGGAGAGAATGTGAATTTTCAAGAGAGTTTGTTAGGAATAGAAGTTTTTTACTGTTAGTTTAAAAATCGAAAATTGGAGAAATTTCTTTCTCTCGTTGACGATGAAAGAAAACCTGAGGGTTGTCTTTTGAATTCGATAAGAGAATCACATTATAAAGAAGAGACATCATCATATTGGAAAATATGAGTGAGTTGACGCCAGAAAAGTGTATTTTCAATAAATTAATTTGAGAATGATAGTAGCTTTTATTGATTTGAGCGCATCCGTAACTGATGCTTTAAACTCGTTCAACAAAAAAGAAACCTTGATTCACTGGTCCCCAAACTGATGTGAGAAATCTGTTTGATTTTCAGTTGAATGAAATGAGAGAGAAATATAATTGGTTATAAAATTCCTGCTGGATAAAATAAGAGAACACAATCTCATACAAGATTACATAAGAATAATCCAAGCTATATTTTTCTCCAAAATTAAGAACTCTAAAATGCTTAATTTCGAGGCGAAAGCTTGTAATGATATTTGGATTAGCAAAGACCCGCCCTTGTTTATTCTCAGAAGAGCCTCTATTTGAATTCAAATTTCGGGAGGAAAAAGGCAAATGAGAAAGATTTAAGGAGTTAAAAAAGTAGTTTTTCAGTTTTTTTCAAAACAAATCAAGATACCGAGATTGAAAATTTGTCTAAACTCATGACAAACTCGGAATTTTCACAGTGAGATTTGATGAGAATAAAAATAGAGAAAAAGGACTAAATTTTGAAGGGGGAATAACACTTTTTCTTTGTTTAATTATAGAAAAAACTCTGGAGCTAGAGAAAAGTGTTGCTTTTTCTTTCGAAAAGCAGATTGGTAGTTTAAAGTTACAAAGTATCTAGCCTAGTTTAATAATTTTTCAACTGAACTGATGATTCGATCCATGTTATTATAAAAATTTTAGATGGCGCTAAATGGATATTATTTCAATATATATTGAAGTGCATCATCATATTAATATTAATAATTTTGGTTCAATTAGAGAAAAGTCCTCGTCAGAATGGCTAACCCCAATCCAGTCCAAATCCCAGGTTGTGTGGTTGAAAAGATCACTAATACCAGCAAATTTGCCATTCTGCTTGTGAAGAAGGTGGCTGAGTCGAAGCACTATATTCTCAAGGTGTTTCCTTCAAGCTACGAATACTCACAGTATGCTTTTTCGACAGAAAAGAATTTTCTTTTGGATCTCAACCATGAGAATATCATTGGATATGCTCGAAATATCGTACTAGAGTCTTATATTTCAAGCCCTCAAATTATTCCAATTGAGTATGCCCCATACGGAGATTTTTTTGAGTTGGCAACCAACCATACTCGGTTTGAAGAAAAAGTTGTCAGGACCTTTTTCCATCAGCTCATTGAAGGGCTTCAATATCTTCACTCCAAAAATATTGCACACCTTGATATTAAGCCTGAAAATTTGCTTCTTGGAGAGAGCTACCAGCTAAAAATAGCAGATTTTGACTTGTCTCAAAACATGGAGGATGAGCGTCTGATCTCCCGGGGAACAGAAAATTACAGAGCTCCTGAAATCTGGAGAGGTTCAAGCAGAAACTTTGCTGCATCTGACATCTACTCTGCTGGGATCTGCTTATACACTCTTTTCACTGGAGCTTTCCCATTTATTGAAGATATGATAGACGACCAAGCTCAGTTAGTGCAATATGACATTTTTCTCAATAATAATCAGCTTTTTTGGAGCGAAAATGAAGAATTATTTGAAGGTGAAGTAGAATTCGACCCAAGTCTCCAAGATTTGCTCAATAAAATGTGGGCAGAGGATCCCTCCCAAAGGATGACAATTGAAGAAATAAAAGCATCTGAATGGTACAACAAGCCCGTCTATTCAAAGGAGGAGCTCAACGCTAAAATGCCCGAAGTTCTAGCTCGCTGCAGGATTAATTAAGGTTGAATTAAAGTTAAGAAATTAAACCGAATCTAAATTTCAAAATCTATCTTTGAAGAATGAAGAAGCTACCTCGATGAAAACGATTTTCTTATTCATACTATTTTTAAACATTCTATGATTACTCACTTTACTATTTATCAGTGTTTGATGGAATATAGAAGTTTTTTTTTAAGATATTGAAAATCAATAACCACCTTTTGAAACTCTTTTCTAATTCTGGTGGGATAACTGAAAAAGTAATTTTAAATATTTGAACCTTTTTTGAAAATTTAAAGTTGATTGAAATATAGACATGTTGAAAATATTTTACAATATGAAAAGACAGAAAAGAGATAATTAAATAATGACAACTAGAATACTTTGTATAGTTTTAGGGACTATTGACAACGATTCTAATTGTCAGTATTGAGGTTAGCTAACGATTAATTAGTTTATTATTGCACAAGGGAAAGTTTTTTGAGATAAATCATTTTTTCTTGCAAGACATTTTGTTCAAGGATTGGTTCATTGTACCATCTTGAAGCTTTGATGTCCTTGAGCTTGAGTCTCTTTTTGGGATCATGAGTGAGCATACCATTAAGCAAATTGATAAAAGACTGGCTAAAGAAGTCTTTACTTCCCACTCTTTCAGCCTTCATTTTCCAAAAGTTTTTATTATCGTATTTGAAAGCACTGTAAAACAATAATTTGGAATCAGTTTCAACAAAAGGGTATTCTTTAGCTTTCAGAGCGTAGAGAATGACTCCCAAAGAGTAGATGTCAGCTGCTTCTAAATCCTTGCATTTGCCGTTAATGACTTCTGGAGCTCTATATCCAATTGTTCCTCCAGAAGTAATCATTTTATCTGAGACTTTTTGAGCTTGATCAAAATCAATTATTTTCAAGAAATAGTTTCTGTCAAGCATCAAGTTTTCTAATTTAAGATCTAAGTGAGCAACACCTTGGGAATGAACATGCTCAATCCCTTGAATCAGCTGGTGGAAATATGTGCGAATAATCATCTCATCTCTGAAAAAATCTTTTTGAACCAAATCAAAAAAGTCACCATAAGGGGCATATTCAGAGAGAATATAGTTGAAGTTTGACTTGTCACACACAAGTGGGCTATATTGAATCACATTCTGGTGGCGGAGTTGTGCAGCCAATAGCTCCTTTTTATATTGTACTGCTGACAATTGATCTTTGGGGAAGGCTTTAAGAGCAAATTCAGTATGGTTGCAATGCTCAAGAGTGGTATAATAAACCCCAAATTTTCCTCTTCCGATTTTTCTATGAATGACAAGGTTTCCTTTGATTTCTGAAGGATTGGTCGTAGGAGGAAAGTCAATAGATATCTTCATTCTAATTGTTGAATAAATTAAATAATTATTATTATTATTAATTTGGAGCGTTGAAAGACAATTTAAGTCGTCGTTTCATCCTTTGAGGGGTGACCAGAATAAATTGGAAGTCTTGCCTTTTGAATTGTCTGTATTAAAAATTTTAAGGTTCTATAGTTTTAAGAAAAATAGAAGGCCAATGTTTGTGGTAATTTGATGGTCAAAGCTTTTTTTGAACTAGATAGTAGAGACATCAAAAACATAGATCACAAGAGAGTTTACTTCGGAAAAGTATTGAATGAAATATGAAGAATTTCAACTTTTTGTTACTAAATATAGTTAATTCACGGTTTTCTATAGTTTAATATGAGACTAAATTATAGATTTGACTTCTTTCACAGAGTTGAAATTCCCACACGTTAAGAATCTCCTTTCTTTCAAAGCGTTAGAATTTTATGGTTCCTCGCGTTTTGAATCCAGTGAAAAATCCTTTTCGGCGGCATTTACCGGGCCCAGCCTTGTAAAAATTTTATTAAATTGAGAGTGAATATTTTACTATATTGAAATTCTATTTCAATGTCAGAAAGTCAGGCCAGGATAATTAAAATTATTTTGGCGAGAGATGAATTTCAGATGTTGTCAGATAAGAATTCGTTGAAAGATATTTTTCATAATTCAAACCATGCACCTCAATTTCTTAAAATAATAATAATAATTTGAATTGAGAAGTAAGGAAGTAAACTTAATAATGATTCTCACCGATAAATGAATACTTATATGATATAGGATTATATTTTATGTATTGAATATCTTACGAAATATATTATCTATAATAATCATCGAGTATTACGATTTAAAATGAATGATGAGATTAAAGGTTGGTTTTTTGGGTGTAGTGATCACTGGATGTGCTATCACCATGTTTTTCACCAGGCTTCTTTTGAGTTTGAACACTGGTTGTTTCGATCTGTTCTGGTTTAGATCTATC
>Ga0182738_1006441_pt1 | contig 12170 bp, 10 predicted proteins | sample eDN5th30CBELigMG_FD_128876 | JGI IMG/M metagenome (GOLD analysis project Ga0182738, IMG submission 128876) | Enriched Miracle-Growth compost microbial communities from Emeryville, California, USA - eDNA 5th pass 30_C BE-Lig MG (version 2)... ...
AGCGCGCTCTGGAACATCAGCCCGCACAGGTGCGAGGCCGAGCCGATGCCGGCGTTGCCCAGGTTGATCTTGCCGCTGTTCTTGGTGATCCACTCGTGCAGCTGCTTGAAGCTGTTGGCTTCCAGTTGCGGCTTGCCGATCACCGTCATGGGCACGTCGTTGATGATGCCCAGGTACTCGAAGTCGGTCTCGTAGTTGTAGGTGAGCTTGCGGTACAGCACCGGGGTGGTGGCCATGCCCACGTGGGTGACCAGCAGGGTGTAGCCGTCGTTGCGCGCGCGGGCGACCTTGGCGGTGCCGATGGTGCTGCCGGCGCCGGCGGCGTTGTCCACCACGATGGTGGTGCCCAGGGCCTTCTGCATGGCCTCGGCCAGGTCGCGCGCGACCTTGTCGGTGGGCCCGCCGGCGGCGAACGGCACCACGAAGGTGATGGGCTTGCCGTCGGGGAAGGTCTGCGCCTGTGCGCCGAAGGCGGACAGGGCGAGGGCGGCGGTCAGGGGAAGGAGACGGATCGGGGACATGGAAGGAATGACTCCAGGTTTCAGGGAAAAACGATGGATGGGCTTCACGGCGCGCGCGGCGGCACGCGGTGCTCGATCGGCTGCGGCCGCCAGGCCGGCTGCAGGTGGCAGCCGCTGGCGCTCTCGCCGGTGAAGCGCGGGACCTGCGCCGCGCAGCGCTGCGCGAGGCTGTCGGGCGTGGGCTTCTCGCCGCGGTCGATCCAGTCGAGCATCGCGTCGAACAGCGCCGGGTATTCGGGATCGCTCAGGTAGCTGTGGCTGCGTTCGTTCGAGAACGCCTGCACCAGCCGGTCGGCGGTGCCGGCGGCCTCGCGGATGCGGCGGTAGCTGTCCTCCAGCTCGACGAAGGCGGTGGGGTCGTCGATGGCGTGCAGCGTGACCGTGGGCAGCGCGGTGCGCCCGGTGGGCAGGCTGTCGGCCGCGAGCGCGCCCTGCGCCTGCGGATCGGCCGCGTAGCGGGCCACGCCGGCGTTGAGCGCGGCGGCCTCCTCCGGCGCCGCGGCGTAGGTCACGCCCACGTTGCCGAAGGGATTGCGCCCGCCCAGGCGCTTCTGCACCACATCCTGGAACAGCCAGGTGCCCCAGTTCAGGTGCGCGACCAGCGTCCGCTCGGGGATGCGCACCGCGGTGAGGATGGTCTTCAACCGCGCGGCCTGCTCCGGCGTGCGCTGCGCCGCCGGCAGACCCACGCCGGTGCAGGCGCGCACGCGCTCGGCGAGTTCCTTGCGCGTGAGCGTCGAGTCCGGCGGCAGGCCCTGCCACAGCGGGTACTGCGGCTCGTCCGCGGCCGGGTGGTTGCGGCACACGTACTGGTAGACCACGCGCAGGTCGAGCCGGAAGTCGTAGGCCGTGTTGCCGCCGCCGAGCACGCCGCTGGTGAGCACCAGGCCGTCGTAGGGGCCCTTCACGCCGCCGGCGGGCGCGTACAGCTCGGCCGCCTTGGCCGCGACGCCCGCACCGTAGCTCTGGCCGTGCAGCAGCGTGCGCCGCGGCGTGCCGAAGTGCGCCACGAAGATGCGCCGCAGCCGCTCGGTGTCCTCGGCGGCCATGGTCACGCCGTAGCCGCCGCGCCGGTAGGTGGAGCCGGCCCAGGCGTAGCCGGCCTTCACCGTCACGGCCCAGCGCTGCAGGTCCTCCTCGCTGCGCTGCGGGCGCGGCGGCCCGGTCTCGGGCCCGCCGTGCGCGTGCATCACCAGCACGCGGTTCCAGTCCTTCGGGACGGCGATCCAGTAGAAGGCGCCCTGCCCGTCCGCGCCGGTGTAGCAGCGCGCGTCGGCCGGCACCGCGGCCGGGCAGGTGGCCGGCCGTGGCGCGGAAGGCGCGGCGGTTCGCGCCGCGGCGGGCAGGGCGAGTCCCGCGGCCGCGAGGGCCGCGGCGAATGCAAGTCTGCGAGGCTGGGTCATCAGTGACGTACTCCGATTTCCAGTGCCGCGTTCGCGCCGGGGTCGGACACGAAGCCGAGGACACCGCTGTTGTAGATGAGGTGGCCGGGCCGGCCGGCGTCGGCCTGCGCCACGCCGGGCGCCGGCACGTCGTAGCTCAGCGACGCCGTCGCGCTGCCGAGCTGCAGGCTGCTGCCGGCGACGGCAGCCTCGCGCTGCTCGCCGTTCACGGCGGCCACGACATAGGCGCCGTCGGCCGTGCCGGCGATGAGGCTCTGCTGTTCCGCGACGAGGCGCATGCCGGTGGTGCCGCCCGGGTCGCGCACCAGGTGCAGCGGCACCGGCTCGCCGTTGACCAGGCCGATCACCATCGAGCCGGTCAGCGTGCCGCCGGTGGTGGTGGCGCTGCCGGTCGGCGAGGTGGTGAACAGGTCGAAGGCGCCGCGGGCGGTGTTGTAGGTGATGTAGCCCTTCTCGGTCTGCGTGCAGTCGGCGTCGTACACCATGAAGCCCGTGCCGCCGGGATCGCGGCAGTACTGGAAGGTGCCTGCGTTGCGCAGCCGGCCCGCTGCCGCGTAGGCCGCCGTGCCGCCGGCGTCCTGCTGCACGCCCACCGCGTTGAAGATGTGCGCCACCGGGTTGAACACGGTCGGCGAAGCGGCGTTCTCGAAGGTGTTCTGGAAGGCCAGCAGGGGCGCGAAGCCGCCGCCGGCGGCCGCGCTCACCCCGCCCAGCAGCACGCCGCCGGGCGCGAAGGTGAACAGCGCGCCGTCCTCGCCGCTGGTGTAGCTGCACTGCCCCTGCTGCGCCAGCGTGCCGCTGCGCTGCGTGCCGGCGGCGCGCTGCGCGCTGGCCTCGATGGTCACGGTGTAGGCCAGGGTCGCGGGGTCGATCTGCACGCGCAGTTCCTCGCCGGCCGTGTTGCCGCCCTTGTACGTGGCGGGCGAGGCGGGCAGGCTCGGGCAGGCCAGCGGATCGCCCACCTCGGTCACGCAGGCGTAGTTGACGGCCGCGTCGAGGCTGCCGCTGCCGCGGTACTTCGGCCAGGCCGGGAAGCGGCACAGCGGGCGCGTGCGGCCGAAGCTGCCGGCCACGGTGTCCATCGCCACCGGCGTGGCGGGCGCCAGGCCCTGCTCCACCCAGGCCTCCAGCGCGGCCAGCGAGTCCCAGCCGGGGATGAACACGCCGGTGCCGTGGCCCATGCCGGGCACGGTGTAGAAGCGCACGTGCTCGTCCACCGTCGCCTGGCCCAGCGTGGAAACCACGCGCTGGTAATAGTCGATGGTGGAGTTCGGGCTGATCACCTCGTCGGCCAGGCCGTGCAGCAGGATGAGCCGGCCGCCGTGCGCGAAGAAGGGCGCGAGGTTCGGATCGCCGGCATCGGTGAGCGCCGACACCTCGGCCACGCGCGCCGTGTAGGGGCCGGGGTCGAGCGGGTCGAAGCCGAGCGTGTCGAAGTTCTCGATGCGGGTGACGAAGTGCTTCACCCACTGGTCGCCGGTGACGTACATGTTGGCGTCGGCCGAGGTGGCCGGGTTCGCCGGCGCCGGCCGCGTGCCGAGGTCGCGCGTGGTGTAGGGGCCGGCCACCAGCGCGCCTTCGAGCAGGTTGTAGCCGCCGGCGCGCGTCACGCCGTGGGCCAGCGCGTAGGCGGTGAATTCCAGCGGCGACTCGATCGCGCGCACGGTCGCGAGCTGCGCGTCCGACAGGCAGCCGTCGCCCGCGTCGGTGCCGCCGCTGCAGCGCAGCGAGGCCAGGATCTGCCCGTTGAGCTGGCGGCAGCTCTCCACGTTGCTCACGATGCCGTCGGCCGCGCCGTCCAGCCGGTCGCAGGCCTGCAGCACGGTGCGCTGCACCAGCAGCGTCTTGGCCACGTTCATCCAGCCCGCACCGCCGTTGGCGTACAGCGCGCGGCCCACCGCCACGTTCGACAGCCGCGTGCCCGTGTAGTTGAGCGCGGGCTCGTTGGCGATCACGCCGTCGTAGTCCGCCGGCCAGCGCTGGATGTAGGCCAGCGCGTCGCGCCCGCCGGTGGAGGTGCCGAGGAAGTAGGCCTTCTTCGGCGCGGTGCCGTAGTAGGCAAGCACCAGCGCCTGCGCCACGTCGCGCGTCTTCTTGAGCGTGAGGCCGCCGTAGTTGGCCAGTTGCTCGTCGTTGGCGGCGAAGCGGCCGTCGGTGATGCTGCCGGACTGATGGCCCGAATCGTCGCCGTAGGTGGCGTAGCCGAGCGCCAGCGGCGCGGGCTTGCCGGGCGGGCCGAAGCGCAGCGGCTCGGTGCCGTCGATGAGCCGGCCGTTGAAGCCGCCGCCGCCGAAGTGGATGGTCTTGCCGTTCCACTGCGCGGGCAGGTTGAGCGCGAACTGGATCGACTGCGCGGCCGGGTCCACCGACTGGATCGTGCCGCGCACACGGCAGTAGGCGCCCAGCAGGTTGGCCGGGTCGTCGACGGCCACCGGCTCGGCGCTCGTCACCGTGGCGCCCTGCGTCGGCAGGCCGATCGCGGACGGCGGCAGCGTGCGGCCGGCCAGCGACGCGCAGCTCACCACCGGCGGCGGGGGCGGCGGCGGGCCGACGGGCGGCTCGCCGTCGTCGCCGCCGCCCGGGCCGGGCTCCGCGCCCGGGCCCGCCGCCGGCGGCAGCGCGGGGAAGAAGGCGGTTCCGCCGCCCCCTCCGCCGCCGCATCCGGCGAGCCACAGGCACAGGCCCAGCGCGGCGCCGCCGGCGCGCAGCAGGGAAAGGGGATGAAGGGTGGCGTGGGAGCGCGCACGGCGCATGGTGTCTGTCTCCGGTATCGCGGCTGGCAGCCGCTCGTTGTGGAAGGGTCCGCGGGGGCGCACGATAGGAGCGGGGTGACATAGGGTCAAATAAAATAATCGGCCACTTTCGATATGAAAAAAGTATGGAGATAAGGGCGCTGCGCTACTTCCTGGCCGTCGCGCAGACGGGCCACATGACGCGCGCCGCCGAGCGGCTGGGCATCCAGCAGCCGCCGCTGAGCGTGCAGATCAAGGCACTGGAGCGCGAGCTGGGCATGGTGCTGTTCCGGCGCCATCCGCGCGGCGTGGCGCTGACCGATGCGGGGCGCGCCTTCCTCGGCGAGGCGCAGCGCCTGCTGCACGACATGGAGGCGATGCGTGAGCGCATGGCGCGCGTGGCGCGCGGCCAGGCCGGCATGCTGGCGGTGGGCTTCACCAGCTCGGCCGCGGCGCACCGCTTCATGCCGGAGGCGCTGCGCGCCTTCCGCCGCACGCACCCCGACGTGGAGCTGCGCATCAGCGAGAACAACGCCGCCGAGATCACCGCCGCGCTGGCCGCCGGCCGGCTGCACTGCGGCCTGCTGCGCATGCCGGTGGCCGCGCCGCCGGGGCTGGTGTTCGAGACGCTGCTGCGCGAGCCGGTGCTCGCCGCCACGCCCAGCGACCACCGCTTCGCCGCGCCCGGGCGCTCGCGCCGGGCGCTGCCGCTGGCGCGGCTGTGCGAGGAGCCGCTGATCCTCGTGCGCAGGCCCGGCGCGCCGGGGCTGTACGCCGAGCTGCTGGCGCTGTGCCATGCGCGCGGCCTGCGCCCGCGCGTGGTGGCCGAGGTCGAACGCATGATGACCAACCTGAACCTCGTGGCCGCCGGCGTGGGGCTGTCGGTGGTGCCGGCCTCGATGGCGGGCGTGCACGCGCACGCCATCGCCTACCTGCCGCTGGCCGACGGCGGCGCGCTCGATGCGCCGCTCACGCTGGCCTCCCGCGCCGAGGAGGACAACCTGCCGGCGCAGCGCTTCGCCGGGCTGCTGCGCGAGCTGGCCGCGCGCGAGGTGCGCCGATGACGGCGGGGCCCGCGCGCCTGCCGCGCCGCAGCTTCGCCGCGGCACTGGCGGCGGCCGCGGCCTGCCCGGGCGCATGGACGCACGCGGCGGACGCGTCCGGCGAAGCCGCCTGGCCCGCGCGGCCGCTGCGGCTCATCGTGGTCTACCCGCCCGGCGGCGTCAGCGACGGCATGGCGCGCGCCCTGGCCGAGCCGCTCGCGCAGGCGCTGGGCGTGCCGGTGGTGGTCGACAACCGCGGCGGCGCCGGCGGCAGCGTCGGCCTCGCCATCCTGGCACGCGCCCCGGCCGACGGCCTCACGCTGGCCTTCTCGGCGATCACGCCGCTCACGCTGCAGCCGCTGGTCGCGCGCGTGCCCTACGACCCGCTGCGCGGCTTCGTGCCGGTGATCGGCGTGATGCACACGCCGGTCCTGGTGGTGGGCACGCCGGCCTTCGCCGGCCGCGGCTTCCACGACCTGATCGACGCGGCGCGGCGCGCGCCCGGCGCGGTGCGCTGGGCCACCTCGGGCGTGGCCACCCTCGGCCACCTGGTGCTGGCGCAGGTGCGCGCGCAGAGCGGCACCGTCATCACGCACGTGCCCTACCACGGCGGCGGGCCGCAGCTCACGGACGCGCTCGGCGGCCAGTTCGAGGTGCTGTCGACCAACGTCGCGGCGCAGCAGCTGCAGTACATCGCCGAGGGCCGCCTGCAGGCGCTGGCGGTGGGCGCGCCGCAGCGCATCGAGGCGCTGCCCGAGGTGCCCACCCTGGCCGAGCTGGGCTACGAGCGGGCCAACCGCGATTCGCTGTTCGGCATCTTCGCGCCCGCCGGCACGCCGCCGGCGGCGGTGCAGCGCCTCAACCGCGAGGTGGACCGGCTGCTGCAGCAGGACGCATCGCTGCGCCAGCGGCTGCGCGAGTCCTACAACCTGCCCGCGGGCGGCAGCAGCGAACGCTTCGCGCGCGAGATCGCGGCGGACCGCCGGCGCAACCGCGCGCTGGTGGCCGGCGGGCGGGCCGTGTTCGAGTGAGCGCCTTTCAGTCCTCGGCGCGCCAGAGGCCGGGATAGTCGAGCACCAGCCCCTCGGGCGACAGCGCCAGCTCGGCGCTGAACTGGAAGCGCGGCGCGGCGTAGGCGCAGCGCGTCGCACTGATGCGCTCGTAGCGCTGCTCCAGCAGTTGCAGCCCGCCCTCGGCCACGTCGACCCAGGCGGCCGGCGCCTCGGCGGCCTCGCCGTCCTGCAGCTTCAGCCGCCGCAGGGGCAGCAGGTTGGTCGCGGGCGTGAAGCCCAGGTCCAGGTCGGCGCAGTGGGCCAGGTCGGTGACCGGCGCGTCGTTGAGCGTCCAGCCCCTGGGGCCGCGGGCGATGGCCATGTCGATGGCGCGCTCGCCCACCCAGCCGCGCACCGTGCCCCACTGCGTGTGCCAGTGCCGGTCGCAGCGCACGCGGTAGTGCAGCTGGGCCACGCGCCCGTCCTCCATGCGGAACGCGGCGGCGCCGTCGATCTGCCAGGCCGTGTCGTTGCGTTCCAGGCGGCAGGCGTCGTGTCCCGGCCTGTCGAGCCGGCGCCAGAGGATGGTGGCCACGGTCTGCATGGCGCGGATGATGGCGCGCACCCGGCAGCGGCGCAATAGCGGGAGCGCCGGGCACGCACCGATTGCATAGGTCCTCCGCGCTATGGACGCGGCACGGCGGGCGGCATTCAATGTCCGCACTCAAGGAGGTCACCATGCCGAGACTCGTGGAATCGCCGGCGATCGCGGCGCTCAAGGAAGTGCTCAAGCTCGCCTTTCCCAAGGTGCGGACCGGAACGCTGGTCGACGTGAAGCCGGGCACGCGCCACACCTCCGGGCTGGCCATCGACATCTTCTACAACTCCCGCAATGCGCAGGAGAAGGCCGCCGCGCTGGCGCTGATCGACGTGCTGGTCAGGCATCACGGCGCGATGAAGTGGTCGGACCTGATCTTCACGAACTTCCACATCGGCGGCGGTGTCGGCGGCTTCGGCGGCGACGGCAGGACGCGGCAGTCCTGGACCGCCGGCGCGCACGACGACCACATCCACCTGGACTGGGTGGACCTGGGCCTGAAGACCGGGGCCAAGGGCAGCGCGGCCTTCATCGACAACCCCTACGAATGGTCGGACCGCGCAAGGAACACCGACTGGCGCCCGGCGCTGCTGTCGGACCTGCAGGCCCTGGCGGCGGGCGGCGCGCCGGCTGCACCGGCCTCGTCGGCAGGCAGCGTGCCGGCCTGGCTGCCGGGCTGGTGGAAGGTCGTGCAGAGCGGCCAGTCGTACTACTACAAGTTCGGCAGCGACGCGACCGTGGCCTGGACGCCCAACCCGCCCTCCTCCGGCGGCGCCGCGATGACCAACCAGCGCAACAAGGCCCGCATCGCCTTCGGGACGGCCGGCAGCATGAAGCTCACCTGGGACCCGGCCGGCGGCATGTCCACCATCGAGGAGTTCCGTCCGAACGGGCAGCGCCAGATGAGCGGCAGCTCCAACCGCGGCGGGCCGCTGGTCGCCAGCCGCCTGTTCTGACCCCGCCGCGGCGGCCCTGCGGACCCGGCGGCCGCCGAACGAAAATCGGTGGGGTGAGCCCACCCGCCCTGCGCCGCATCGCCCACCTCGACATGGACGCCTTCTTCGCGTCCGTGGCGCTCCTGCGCTATCCGCAGCTTAAGGGGCTGCCGCTGGTCATCGGCGGCGGGCGGCGCAGGGTGGACGAGATGCTGGCGCGCGACTGGGCGCACGTGCCCCGGCACGAGATCCCGGCCGAGGCCTTCCCGCTGCTCAGGGACTACGTGGGCCGCGGCGTCATCACCACCGCCACCTACCCGGCGCGGCAGTTCGGCGTGGGCTCCGCCATGGGCATGATGAAGGCGGCGAAGCTGTGCCCGCAGGCGATCACGCTGCCGGTGGACTTCGACGAGGTGCGCCGCATCTCGCGCCAGTTCAAGGCCGTCATCGTCGGCATCGCGCCGGTGATGCAGGACCGCGGCGTGGACGAGGTGTACATCGACTTCACCGACGTGCCCGGCGGCCAGCGCGAGGGCGGGCGCGTGCTGGCGCGGCTGATCCAGAAATCCATCTTCGAGGCCACGGGGCTGACCTGCTCCATCGGCGTGGCACCCAACAAGCTGCTGGCCAAGCTGGCCAGCGAGATGAACAAGCCCAACGGCATCACCATCCTGTACGAGCACGACCTGCAGCAGAAGATCTGGCCCCTGCCCGCGCGCAAGGTCAACGGCATCGGGCCCAAGGCCGACGCCAAGCTGGAGCGCCTGGGCGTGCGCACCGTGGGCGAGCTGGCCGCATGCAGCCGCGAGTGGCTGGTCACGCATTTCGGCAAGGCCAGCGGCGCGTGGATGCACGACATGGCCTGGGGCCGCGACGAACGGCCGGTGGTGACCGAGAGCGAGCCCGTCTCGATGAGCCGCGAGACCACCTTCGAGCGCGACCTGCACGCGGTGCGCGACCGCGCCGAGCTGGGCGCCATCTTCACCGACCTGTGCGAGCGCGTGGCCGAGGACCTGCAGCGCAAGGGCTACGTCGGCCGCACCATCGGCATCAAGCTGCGCTACGACGACTTCAAGACAGCCACGCGCGACCAGAGCATCGCGCAGTACACGGCCGACGCGAAGCTGATCCGCCGCACCGCCGGCCTGGCCCTCAAGCGCGTGCCGCTCGAGAAGCCGCTGCGCCTGCTGGGCGTGCGCGTCGGCTCGCTGGTGCGCGCGGACAGCCCCGAGGCGCAGGCGCCGGCCGTGCCGGCGCGGCCGGCGCCCCGCGCCCAGCCAACGCGCGATGCCGATGCACTCACCGGCTCGCTCTTCTGACGCGCTGCGCGCGGCGCCGGCGCGCCGGCGGCTCCTGAAGGGCGCCGCGCGGGCGCTGGCCCTGGTGCTCGCGCTGCCGCTGCTGTACCTGGCCGCCGCCTGCGCGGCGATGCTGTGGCCGCACGGTGAAGCCGGCGACGCCGCGCCGGCCGGCATCGAGGCCTACGTCATCAGCAACGGCGTGCACACCGACATCGTGGTGCCGCTGGCGGCTGCCGGCATCGACTGGCGCGCGCACTTCCCGCCCACCGACGCACGCGCGGCGCCGGCCGACACGGCCTTCGTCGCCATCGGCTGGGGCGACCGCGCCTTCTACCTGAACACGCCCACCTGGGCCGACCTGACGCTGCGCCACGCCGTCGATGCCGCGCTCGGCCGCAACGCCGCGCTGCTGCACGTCACCTGGCTGACGCGCGCCCAGATGCCGCCCGGCGCCACCTGGCGCGTGCCGCTCAGCCGCGCGCAGTACCAGCGGCTGGCCGGCGATCTGCGCGCCATGCTGCCCGGCGGCCGCGCGGTGCACATCGCCGGCGCCGGCTACGCGGACAACGACGCGTTCTACGAGGCCACCGGCCGCTACCACCTCTTCGAGACCTGCAACACCTGGACCGGCCGCCTGCTGCGCCGCGCCGGCGTGCCGGTGGCGCCGTGGACGCCGTTCGACTTCAACGTGACCTGGCGCCTGCCGCGGGCCGCGTCAGCCGCTGCGCCGGCGGCCGTTCCGGCGCGCTGACTCGGCGCGCGCGGCAGGGGCCGCCGACAACGCCGCCTGCAGTGCCTCCAGCCCCATCAGCGCATCGACGTGGCGGGTGAAGTGGGCGAGGTAGCCGGGCGCGAGTTCCTGCATCAGGCCGAGCGAGCGGTGCACCAGCTGATGGGAGTTGAGCGGCCCGGCATGGGCGGGCGCCTGGGCCAGCGCCTTCGTCAGGCGGCGCTCGGCATGCACGCGCGTGAAAGTGCGGCGGAAGGCGCGCATGGCCTTCAGCTCGCGCGGGGCGGCGGATGCGTCGCCCTCTTCGGGCGGCGCGAGCCCGGCGAGCAGGTCGGCCAGCGGGCCGGGCGACGGCGTGCTGGCCTCCTCCGCGCCGCGCGCAGCAGGCCCTGCGCCCTGCGCCAGCCGCTGCGCGTAGTCGGCCACCAGCGCCGCCAGCCGCAGGTCGATGCGGCGCCGCGCCTCGCCGGCGTAGGCGGCGCCGCGCCGGGCCATGGCCTCGATCATGCGAAAGCGCACCGGGTCCAGCCGCTGCGCGCCCTGCGCGCGCCAGGCCGCCAGCGTGGCCTGGACGTCCGTCGCCCCGGTGCCGCTCACCGCTTCACTCCTTGGCCGGCTCGTTGACCGGCCGCGCCGTCGGCGCGATCTCCACGCGGCGGTTCTTCGCGCGGCCCTCGGCGTCGGCGTTGGAGGCCACGGCCTGCTCGGAGCCGAAGGCGGCGGCGAAGACGGAGGACGACGGGACGCCCGCCTCGATCAGCGCGCGCGTCACCGTGAGCGCGCGCTGCGCCGACAGCTCCCAGTTGTCCGCGAAGCGCTTGGCGTCGCTGCGCATCGGGCGGTCGTCGGTGAAGCCGCTGACCATCAGGATCTCGTCGCGCGACTTCAGGTACGCCGCCAGCGGGCCGGACAGGCTGGCGAGCAACTGCCGGCCCTCGGGCTGCAGCTCGTCGGAGTTGAAGGCGAACAGCACGCTGCCGCTGATGCCGATGCGGCCGTTGTTCAGCGTGACGCGGCCAGCGGCCAGCGGGCCGGCGAGCGCCTGCTCCAGCGCCTGGCGGCGCTGCGACTCGACCTCGCGCCGGTGCACCTCGGTCTCCAGCTTCGTCGCCAGGTCGAGCTGCACGCCCAGCGCGTAGATGAGGATGAGCACGAAGGCGCCCAGCAGCCCGGCCATCAGGTCGCCGAAGACGGCCCAGACCGTGGCGTCGCTGGCGCCGGCCGGCGCCCCGCCGTCGAACTGCTCGTCGCCGGCCAGCATCACGCGGCGGCGGCCTGGCGGGCCGCGATCTGCTGCAGGTCCTCGACGATCTGCTTCTGCGACATGACGCTCAGGTCGATGACCTCGCGCGCCTGCGCCACGTAGTAGGCGAGCTGCTCGTCGCTGCGGGCCAGCGACTTGTCCAGGGCCTGCTCGATGCGTTCGAGCTGCGCGCCCAGCCGCTCGCTGGTCTCGCTGAACTGCTGCATGGCGGCGCCGAAGGCCTCGCCCAGGCTGGCGACCTCGACGGCGCCGGCGCTGATCTGCGCGGCGGTCTCGCCCATGCGTTCGGCCTGCGCCTGCACCTGCTCGCCGAAGCGGCTGCCCACGCGCTCCATCAGCTCGGCGGAGGTGCCGACCAGCGCGTCGATGGCGCTGCGCTGCTCGGTGCTGGCGTGGTTCACGGCGTCCAGCAGGGTGGAGAGGGTCTCGAGGATGCGCGCGCGCTCCTCCAGCATGGTGTTGTCGCGAACCAGGCTGTCGTCGAGCTTGCCGCGCAGTTCGGCCACCACCTCGGCGGCGACGCGCGGCGCCTCGGCGGCCGCCTCCACCAGCCGGCCGATCTCGGCCAGCGTGTTCTTCGCCTGCGCCTCGGTCTGGGCGGCGACGGCGCGCGTGCCCTCGGCCAGCGCGTCGACGATGGCCTGCTGGCGC
>Ga0182738_1006443_pt1 | contig 12169 bp, 8 predicted proteins | sample eDN5th30CBELigMG_FD_128876 | JGI IMG/M metagenome (GOLD analysis project Ga0182738, IMG submission 128876) | Enriched Miracle-Growth compost microbial communities from Emeryville, California, USA - eDNA 5th pass 30_C BE-Lig MG (version 2)... ...
ATCTGGAAGCGATTGAAATCATTGCTGTGAACCTGCTCGGCGAAGCGGCGGGCGACTGGCGGATGGTGGCGGTGGACGTGGATGGCTGCGACCTCGTGGCCGGCGAGCGGCATCGCCGGCTGGACTTCCCGGCACCCGTCAACGAGCCGGGTGGGGTACGGGAAGCACTGGTGGAGGCGGCGCGGCGAGCGCGCGGTTCGTCTCTAAAACGTGAATGATTGCGGGCGCTGAGATGCCTGTGTCGTCATGCAATATGACGAGTGCACGAACATTGACCACATCCTGGGCGCTGCCCTAGGGTCCATCCGCCTGCGCCGGCCATGCCCATGCGGTACGCTGTTGTACGAGATGCGGATCCCGGCGTGGGCAATTCAATGGCCACTACCCCGGTGGAATTGCTCCCCGGAGGCATAGCGCCTTGATTGGAGAAGAGACTCGTATGACTGCGCCGACTGCCGCGTCCACCGGGCCCCTCGCCGGGACCGGCGTGACCTCCACCGCCGACATCCATGCCAACCTGACCGCCGCCGGACTCTACGCGCATGCGCTGCGGCGCGGCGAAGGCCGGCTCTCGGCGGACGGCGCCTTCATCGCCGTGACCGGTCAGCACACCGGCCGCTCGGTGCAGGACAAGTTCGTGGCCGATGACCCGGAGGTCTCCAAGGAGATCTGGTGGGGCAAGGTCAACCAGAAGCTCGACCCGGCCAAGTTCGACGCCTTCTCCGCCCGCGTGCGCAACTGGCTGGGCCAGCAGCCCGAGCTCTTCACCGAGGACCTGTATGCCGGCGCCGACCCCGCGCACCGCATCAAGGTGCGCCTGGTGACGACCCATGCCTGGCACGCCCTCTTCGCCCGCAACATGTTCATCCGCCCGCCCGTCGAGGAGCTGGACAGCTTCGAGCCGGACTTCGTGATCCTGCACGCGCCGGGCATGGAAGCGGACCCCGAGGTGGATGGCGGCCGCGCCGGCTCGCCGACCATGATCGCGCTCTCCTTCGCCAAGAAGGTGATCGCCATCGCCGGCACCAGCTACGCGGGCGAGATCAAGAAGAGCATCTTCACGGTCATGAACTGGCTGCTGCCGGCCAAGGGCGTGCTGCCCATGCACTGCTCCGCCAATGTCGGCAAGGGCGGCGACACGGCGCTGTTCTTCGGCCTCTCCGGCACCGGCAAGACCACCCTCTCCTCCGACCCCGAGCGCGCGCTGATCGGCGACGACGAGCATGGCTGGTCGGACAAGGGCGTCTTCAACTTCGAGGGCGGCTGCTACGCCAAGGTCATCAAGCTCTCCAAGGAAGCCGAGCCGCAGATCTGGGACGCCTCCCACCGCTTCGGTTCCGTGCTGGAGAACGTGATCGCCGATGCGCGCGGCAATCTCGACCTCAATGACGGCTCGCTGACCGAGAACACCCGCTCCTGCTACCCGATCGAGTTCATCCCGAACACGGTCGAGGGCGGCATGGCCGGCCTGCCGAAGAACGTGGTGATGCTGACGGCCGACGCCTTCGGCGTGCTGCCGCCGATCGCCAAGCTGACGCCGGCGCAGGCGATGTACCACTTCCTCTCCGGCTACACCGCCAAGGTGGCGGGCACCGAGAAGGGGTTGGGCAAGGAGCCGCAGGCGACCTTCTCCACCTGCTTCGGCGCCCCCTTCCTGCCGCGCCACCCGGAAGTCTACGGCAAGATGCTGGCCGAGCTGATCGCCAAGCACGGCGCCCAGGTCTGGCTGGTGAACACGGGCTGGACCGGCGGCGCCTATGGCACCGGGCAGCGCATGTCCATCAAGCACACCCGCGCCCTGCTGCGCGCGGCGCTGGACGGCTCGCTGAACAACGCGACCTTCGCCACCGACCCGTTCTTCGGCCTCGCCGTGCCGCAGGACGTGCCGGGCATCCCGGCCAACGTGCTGAACCCGCGCGACGCCTGGGCCGACAAGGCCGCCTACGACAAGACCGCCAAGCACCTGGTCTCCCTGTTCGAGAAGAACTTCGAGACCTTTGCCGGGGCGGTCAGCGATGACGTGAAGGCCGCGGCCCTGCGCGCCGCCGCCTGACCGGCAGCATCCTTCGCGATTGAAGAGGGCGGGGCCGGACACGGCTCCGCCCTTTTTCTTTGCGCGCTCCCTGGGGAAGGCGCCGCCTTCCCCAGGCCCCATCCGCCGGGGTGGCCGTGCCACCCCGGACCCCACCTCCAACGGCTTTGGCACAGGCAGCACTGGCAGGGCAGGAGCCGGAGCTTGACTTTTATGCCTGAATAGGAATAAAGTCCGAAAGAAGGAGGTGGCGCATGGACCTTGTTCCCGTCACCGAGGCCGGCCTCAAGCGCGCCATGGCGGATAAACGCTATTGGCAGAGCGGACATCCCGAGCGCCCCGCCTATGTCGGCTGGGTCACGGAAGGCTGGCAGGCTATAGGATCATAGTCCTATTGCGGTGGAACCGGTGGGCTGGTTTTCGTCCGGGCCTATGACCGCAGCCGGAATGGGAAGGCGGAGCATGTCTCCGCCTATGTGCGAGGCGCGGGAACGTCCGGCAGGGGGACGAGCCAGCCCGCTGCCGTGCTTCCGGTTGCCGCGGGGCGCTATCCCGGAAGTGGCCGGAGCGCCCTCGATGGTCCGCCTGGGCCGCAGGATCTCGATGCAGGTGGCGGCGGGTTCCGGCCCTCACCGCCGCCGGTCACGCCGCCGCTCAGGGCACCCAGCGCTGCCGGCCCGTTGCGGCCATCACCCAGCACTGTGGAGGAACTGACGGCGGCTACGCCACGCGTGCAGGCGCGAGCCGAGGGTCGGTACACAGGAACGCCTGAATACGACCGAGGCGGCGGTGTGGCGCAGCGGCAGGCCGACTTGGAGGCACTGGGTGGTAAGTTTGTCGATGAGCCGTCACCCGGCGTGTACCGGTACATGCTCCAAGATGGGAGGCAGGCGATGATACGTGACGGCACCAAGAGCGACAAAATTACCATGGAAATACAGGTCCCGAGGCCGAATAGCCGAAAAGCGGACCCAACTCATAAATTTCGCTACGGAGCCGTTGAATGAACCAGCCCTCCACCTTGCGCTCGCTCAACTCCGATCTGGACGGTGACATCCCTCGTGCTGGCGATGACGCGGAGCAGCGCCGCCTCGCTCTACTGGCCTGGGAGATGGTGGAGATCTGGACCATTCCCACTCCACGCCGCCGGGCCTTCACCCGCTTCTCCGCTGACTGGCTCCGCCACAAAGACTGGCGGGTGACCGTTATTCCGAGCCGCCTCAGGCCAGAGGATCAGGTGCGCATCGACGGCGCCATCCAGGCCCTGGGCCACGATCACTGGCTCGGCACGGCGGTCGACCCTCGGATACCGGAGCTGACTGCGGTGTGGAAGTGGGGCTTTGCGGAGGACGACATGAACTGGTTCCACACCTCCCATACCGGTACCTGGGTGATGGGCTTCACGGCAGAGCGCGACTTCGCCTTCCTAGGCGATGGCGACGGGCTCTCCACCTTGGCCGGTCCCACGACCTTCCTGCGCGCCGCTCTGGGCGACCTACGGGAATGGTGGATGGAATTCGAGGAAGATATGCGCATCCCGGAATCCGAGCGAGATCCTTCCGCCAAGGCCTATTTTGACGCCTTCATCGCCCACTACGAACCCTTCATCGCCCGTGCGTGAGGCTGGCGCCCTCTGATGTCGGGGCCCGGGGTGGTTCAACCACCCCGGCGGGGGTGTCCAGAGGGGGCGGCGCCCCCTCTGGCCCAGGCTTGGTCTTGAGAAGCCGACGAAAAAACTCGTGGCGTCCTGGCGCGCTGCGGTCCATAAGGCGCACCGGGCGGCCTGCAAGCCGGGCGCCCGGACCCGCGAGCGTGCGGGATGTCAGCGTCTGCACCGGGCGCCTCCCGAGACTGTCCTGGGGTGTTCCCCTTGGATTCGGGGCGGCGGGGCGGCGTTTCCGGCCACATGGTGCGACCCGCGGTGCTCCCGCGGCCAGCCATGCCGCCCGAGACGCCGGTGGGCCTTCTTCACGGGGCCTTCACATCCGGTCTGGGCCTGGGCGTCCCGTGCCGCTCTTTCGGCCCCCGGCCAAGCCGGGGAGGGCAGGGCCCGCCGCCAGGGATGGCGTGGGCCGCGATGCTAAGGACGATCCATGTTCGACAATTACTTCCGCAAGGACATCGCCTGGGGTGGCAAGACCCTGACGCTGGAGACGGGCAAGGTCGCCCGCCAGGCGGATGGCGCGGTGATGGCGCGGCTCGGCGACACCATCGTGCTCTGCACGGTGGTCGGCGCCCGCTCGGTGAAGCCGGGGCAGGACTTCTTCCCGCTCACCGTGAACTACCAGGAGAAGGCCTTCGCCGCCGGCAAGATCCCGGGCGGCTTCTTCAAGCGCGAGGGCCGGCCCTCCGAGGCGGAGACGCTGATCTCCCGCCTGATCGACCGGCCGATCCGCCCGCTCTTCCCCGAGGGCTTCCGCAACGAGGTGCAGGTCATCGCGACGGTGCTGTCGCATGACATGGAGAACAGCCCGGACATCGTCGCGCTGGTCGGCTGCTCGGCCGCGCTGACGCTCTCGGGCATTCCCTTCTTCGGCCCGGTGGGCGCGGCGCGCGTCGGCCTGATCGAGGGCGCCTATGTGCTGAACCCGACGCTGGAGCAGATGAAGTCCAGCAAGCTCGACCTGGTCGTCGCCGGCACCGCCGAGGGCGTGCTGATGGTCGAGTCCGAGGCGCATGAGCTGTCCGAGGACGACATGCTGGGCGCCGTGACCTTCGGCCACCAGGGCTTCCAGCCGGTGATCGAGGGCATCATCGACCTGGCCGAGCGCGCCGCCAAGGAGCCGTGGGACCTGCCGGAGCCCTCCGAGGAGGAGGCGGCGCTGAAGGCCAAGCTGGCCGATCTGGGCAGTGCCTCGATCGCCGAGGCCTACAAGGAGACCCAGAAGCTCGTCCGCCAGGGCAAGGTGAGCGAGGCCAAGAAGGCGATCCTGGCGCAGCTGACGCCGGAGGAGGCCGAGAAGGCCAAGGGCCTGCTGAAGGAGCTGGAGGCGGACGTCGTCCGCAACGCCATCCTCGACACCGGCATGCGCATCGACGGGCGCGACACCAAGACCGTGCGGCCGATCCTGGCCGAGGTCGGCGTGCTGCCGCGCGCGCATGGCTCGGCGCTGTTCACCCGTGGCGAGACGCAGGCCTTCTGCGTGGCCACGCTGGGCACCGGGCAGGATGAGCAGATCATCGACCAGCTCGCGGGCGAGTACCGCGAGAACTTCATGCTGCACTACAACTTCCCGCCCTACTCGGTGAACGAGACGGGCCGGATGGGCAGCCCGGGCCGGCGCGAGATCGGCCACGGCAAGCTGGCCTGGCGGGCCCTCCACCCGCTGCTGCCGGAGAAGTCGACCTTCCCCTACACGCTGCGCGTGGTCTCCGAGATCACGGAGTCGAACGGCTCCTCCTCGATGGCCACCGTCTGCGGCACCTCGCTCTCCCTGATGGACGCCGGCGTGCCGCTGAAGCGCCCCTGCGCCGGCATCGCCATGGGCCTGATCAAGGAGGAGAAGGGCTTCGCCGTGCTGTCCGACATCCTCGGCGACGAGGACCATCTCGGCGACATGGACTTCAAGGTGGCCGGCACCGAGCAGGGCATCACCGCCCTGCAGATGGACATCAAGATCACGTCCATCACGCCGGAGATCATGAAGATCGCCCTGGAGCAGGCCAAGGGCGGCCGACTGCACATCCTGGGCGAGATGGCCAAGGGCCTGACCGGCGCCCGCAGCGACGTGGCCGCCAACGCCCCCAAGATCACCGTGATCAATGTCCCCAAGGACAAGATCCGCGAGGTGATCGGCACGGGCGGCAAGGTGATCCGCGACATCGTCGAGACCACCGGCACCAAGATCGACATCGAGGATGACGGGACGATCAAGATCGCCTCGACCAGCCCCGAGGCGACCCAGGCGGCGATCGACCGCATCCGCGGCATCACCGCCGAGCCGGAAATCGGCGCGATCTACAACGGCACCGTGGTGAAGACCGCCGATTTCGGCGCCTTCGTGAACTTCCTCGGCGCCCGGGACGGCCTCGTGCACATCAGCGAGCTGGCCAATGAGCGCGTCGCCAAGACCACGGACGTGGTCAAGCAGGGCGACAAGGTGAAGGTGAAGGTGCTGGGCTTCGACGACCGCGGGAAGGTGAAGCTTTCCATGCGGGTTGTGGACCAGGCCAGCGGTGCCGACATCAGTGAGCAGGTCGGCGCCCGCCGTCCGCGCGAGCAGGGCGAGGGCGGCGAGGGTGATGAGCGGCGCGAGCGCCGCCCGCGCCGCGATCGCGGCCACGCTGCCGATTAACGTCGGTTTGAGGCCGCGGCGGGTTGCCCTCGCGGCCTCACGGCGTATTTCCAAGAATTTCAGGGTGAGCCCTAAGAAGCTGGTGTGGGCAGCCCTAAATGACGATACTGTGAAACTCGGTTTCTGAGGGCGGTAGGCTGCGGTGAAGGCAATCAACGCGATCCGGATGGGCGGTGTGGACGTGCTTCCGCTGGTGGAAGGCGGCAAAGGTGTCGCCGTGTCCACAGGAGCCTCCTGCGGGGAATGGGCGGGTGCCGGCGGCATCGGCACCTTCTCCGGCGTCAATGCCGACAGCTACGACGCCGAAGGCAACCTCGTCGATCAGGTCTATCACGGCCGCACCCGCCGCGAGCGGCACGAGGAGCTGGTGGCCTATGGCATCGCCGGCGGCATCGCGCAGGCGCGCGAGGCCTATGAGCGGGCCAATGGCCAGGGCCGCATCCACATGAACGTGCTGTGGGAGATGGGCGGCGCCGAGCGCGTGCTGCGCGGCGTGCTGGAAGGCGCGCGGGGGCTGATCAACGGCGTCACCTGCGGTGCGGGCATGCCCTACAAGCTCGCCGAGATCGCCCGCGAGTTCAACGTCTTCTACTATCCGATCGTCTCCTCCAGCCGCGCCTTCTCGGCGCTGTGGAAGCGCTCCTACAGCAAGGTCTCCGAGCTGCTCGGCGGCGTGGTCTACGAGGATCCCTGGCTGGCCGGAGGCCATAACGGCCTCTCCAACTCCGAGGACCCGAACAAGCCCGAGGCGCCCTATGCGCGCGTGCTGAAGCTGCGCGAGCAGATGCGCCAGTTCGGCCTGGGCGAGGTGCCGATCATCATGGCCGGCGGCGTCTGGTGGCTGGAGGAGTGGGAGGACTGGATCGACAACCCGGAGCTGGGTCCGATCGCCTTCCAGTTCGGCACCCGCCCGCTCGTCACCAAGGAAAGCCCGATCAGCGAGGCCTGGAAGCAGAAGCTGCTCTCCCTCCAGCCGGGCGACGTGCTGCTGCAGCCCTTCTCGCCCACCGGCTTCTACTCCTCGGCGGTGCGCAACGACTTCCTGCGGGACCTGGAGGCGCGCAACGAGCGGCAGGTGGCGGTCAGCCCCGAGCCGGTCGGCGAGCACACGGCCGAGTATGGCGTCGGGCCGCGCAAGCGGCTGGTCTGGCTGGCCCCGGGCGATCTGGAGCGCGTGCATCACTGGGAGGCGCAGGGCTTCACCGAGGCGCTGCGCACGCCGGACAGCACGCTGGTCTTCGTCACGCCCGAGAGCGCCAAGCAGATCCTGAAGGACCAGACGGACTGCATGGGCTGCCTGAGCCACTGCCGCTTCTCGAACTGGACGCAGCACGGGCCGGACTATACCAACGGCAAGAAGGCCGATCCGCGCTCCTTCTGCATCCAGAAGACGCTGCAGGACATCGCGCATGACGGCGACATCGACCACAACCTGATGTTCGCCGGCCACAACGCCTACCGCTTCGGCTCCGACCCCTTCTACTCGAACGGCTTCATCCCGACGGTGAAGCAGCTGGTCGAGCGGATCATGTCCGGCCGCTGAGGCCGCCCATGCGCGCCCCGCTCCGGGGCGCGCAACTTCCCTTCGATGCCGAAACGAGCTAAGGCATGGCGCGGCGCCCAGGCGCTGTTGGGGGGAAAGACCATGGCTCGTACGATCGAGACCTTTCTGTGCCAGCCGGCGGTGGAAGCCATCGCCCGCATCCTGCTGACCTTCCCCTTCTGGGGCAGCGGACTGGCCAAGCTCATCGACTTCCAGGGCGGGGTGGCGGAGATGGCCATGTTCGGGCTCAACCCGCCCGCGGCCTTCAACATCGCCGTCATCATCACCCAGCTCGGCGGCTCCGCGCTGATCATCCTCAACCGCTGGACCTGGCTGGGGGCGGGGGCGCTGGGCGTCTTCACCGCGCTGACCATCCCGCTGGTGCACCACTTCTGGAGCCTGGAGGGCGAGCGCGGCATCGTGGCCTTCCACACCGCGACGGAGCATGTCGGCATGATCGGCGCGCTGGTGGTGGTCTCGATCCTGGCGGCGCGGCGCAACCGCAGCCGCAGCGGGGCGCGGATGATGGGCGTTCCGGCCGAGTAAGGCTGGGGGGAAGGAATTCCCCCCAGGGGCCCCCATCTTCTTTTTGTCAGTCAGGAAAAAGATGGGGTCCGGGGGAATGCCTTCCCCCGGGCTTCTTCTACGTCAGGCGCCCGGCGCCTTGTGGATCGGGTCCACCCAGGGGACGTTCTCCGGCTTTTCCACCGGCTCGATGTCCAGGTTCACCACCACCGCCTCGTTGTCGCTGCGCACCAGCACGCATTCCAGCGTCTCGTCGGTGGAGGCGTTGATCTCCTGGTGCGGCACATAGGGCGGCACGTAGATGAAGTCGCCCGGCCCGGCCTCGGCGGTGAACTCGAGATGCTCGCCCCAGCGCATGCGGGCGCGGCCCTTCAGCACATAGATCACGCTTTCCAGCGGCCCGTGGTGGTGCGCGCCGGTCTTGGCATTGGCGTGGATGTGGACGGTGCCGGCCCAGATCTTCTGCGCGCCGACGCGGGCCAGGTTGATCGCCGCCTGGCGGTTCATGCCCGGCGTCTGCGCCGTGTTGGCGTCCAGCTGGTCGCCCGGGATCACCCGGACGCCGCTGTGCTTCCAGCCATCCTGCGGGGTGCCGGCCGGCAGGTCGGAATGGTCGTGGCCGTCATGCGGCATGGGCGGTTCTCCCGTTCTGGCGCGTGCGATGCCGGATCATGTCGCGCCGTTATCCGGACGCGTCAAGCGGAGGAGGGGCGGCGCGGTTGTCATCGCCCTGCCATGCAAGCGTCATCGGGCTGTCGCCGCCGTGGACTAAGCCCTCGCGCCATCGAGGCCGGAAGACGGGATGCCCATGGCGCGCCGGAAGAACGTATTGCTGATCGTGGTGGACCAGTGGCGGGCGGATTTCGTGCCGGCCCTGGGCGCGGATTTCCTGCGCACGCCGAACCTGGACCGGCTCTGCCGCGAAGGCGTGACCTTCCGCAACCACGTCACCACCACCGTGCCCTGCGGCCCGGCGCGGGCCAGCCTGTTGACCGGCCTCTACCTGATGAACCACCGCGCCGTGCAGAACACGGTGCCGCTCGATGCCCGGCACATGAACCTGGGCAAGGCGCTGCGGCAGATCGGCTATGACCCGGCGCTGATCGGCTACACCACCACCACGCCCGACCCGCGCACGACCGGCGCGCGCGACCCGCGCTTCACCACGCTGGGCGACCTGATGGAAGGCTTCCGCGCCGTTGGCGCCTTCGAGCCGAGCATGGACGGCTATTTCGGCTGGCTGGCGCAGAAGGGCTACGAACTGCCGGAGAAGCGCGAGAACATCTGGCTGCCGGAGGGCGAGGATTCAGTGCCCGGCGCCACCGACCGCCCGAGCCGCATCCCGTCCGAGCTGTCGGATACCGCCTATTTCACCGAGCGGGCGCTCACCTACCTGAAGGGCAAGGGCGAGAAGCCCTGGTTCCTGCATCTCGGCTATTGGCGGCCGCATCCGCCCTTCATCGCCCCGGCGCCCTACAACACGATGTACAGCCCGGCCGAGATGCCGGCGCTGCACCGGCGCGAGACCTGGCAGCAGGAGGCGGCGCAGCACCCGCTGCTCGACTTCTACCTGAAGGGCATCAGCCAGGGCTCCTTCTTCCACGGCGCGGGCGGCGCCGCCTCGGAGCTCGACGAGGCCGAGATCCGGCAGATGCGCGCCACCTATGCCGGGCTGATCACCGAGGTGGACGAGGCGCTCGGCCAGGTCTTCGCCTATCTCGACGAGACCGGGCAGTGGGACAACACGCTGGTCATCTTCACTTCCGACCATGGCGAGCAGCTTGGCGACCATTACCTGCTCGGCAAGATCGGCTACCACGACGAGAGCTTCCGCATCCCGCTGGTGGTGAAGGACCCGGAGAGCAAGCTCGGCGCTGGCCGCATCGAGGGCAGCTTCACCGAAAGCGTCGATGTGCTGCCGACCATCCTGGACTGGCTGGGTGGCCAGCCGCCGCGCGCCTGCGACGGCCATTCCCTGGTGCCGCTGGTGCAGGGTCAAAAGCCCGCCGACTGGCGCGACCATCTCTTCTACGAATACGACTTCCGCGACGTGCACTACTCGCAGCCCGAGACGGCGCTCGGCCTCTCGATGGACGAGAGCGCGCTCTGCGTCGTGCAGGACGCGCGCTGGAAATACGTCCATTTCGCAGCCCTTCCGCCGCTGCTCTTCGACCTGGAGCGCGACCCCGACCAGTTCACCAACCTCGCGGAAGATCCGGCCTATGCCGCGGTCGTGGCGGAATACGCGCAGAAGGCGCTCTCCCACCGCATGCGCCACGCCGAACGCACCCTGACGCATTACCGCGCCACGCCGCGCGGCCTCGAGGAGCGCAACCCATGATTCTCACTCCCCGCCGTTCCCTTCTTCTTGGCGCCGGCGCGGCGCTGGGTGCCAGCGCGCTGCCCCGCTTCGCCATTGCCCAGGCGGACCAGCGGCCGAGCATCACCATCGCCGTGCAGAAGATCAGCAACAGCAACACGCTGGAAGTGCTGCGCGAGCAGTCCAACGTGGGCGAACGCGCCTTCTCGATGCTCTGGGAAGGGCTGATCGGGCGCGACCTGCTGGGCGGGCTGAAGCCGGTTCCGCGCCTCGCCACGGCCTGGCGCCGGATCAGCGACAGCGTGGTCGAGCTGGACCTGCGGCAGGGCGTGAAGTTCCACAACGGCGACGAGATGACGGCGGAGGACGTCGTCTTCTCCTTTGGCCCGGAGCGGATGTTCGGCGACACCAGACCGACCGCCATGGGCAAGACCATCGAGATCGGCGGCGACCGCATCCCGACCCGCGCCGGGCGCGACCTGCCGCCGGAGGTGCCGGCCGTCGCGCGCCGTTCCTGGCCGGCGCTGGAGCGCATCGAGATCGTCGACAAGTACAAGCTGCGCTTCCACAACGCGACGCCGGACGTCACGCTGGAAGGCCGCCTGTCGCGCTCCGGCAGCGAGATCATCAGCAAGCGCGCCTTCATCGAGGCCGAGACCTGGTTCGACTGGGCGCGCAAACCGGTGCTCACCGGCCCCTACAAGGTGGCGGAGTTCACCGCCGACCAGTCCCTCCTCCTGGCCGCGCATGACGCGTACTGGGGCGAGCGGCCGCCGCTGAAGTCGATCCGGCTGATCGAGATTCCCGAGGTCTCCTCGCGCATCAACATGCTGCGCTCGGGCGAGGTGCAGTTCGCCTGCGACATCCCGCCGGACCAGATCGGCACCATCGAGGGCGACAAGCGGCTGCAGGTGCAGGGCGGCACCATCCTGAACCATCGCCTGACCTGCTTCGACAAGACGCACCCGCAGCTGACCGATGCCCGCGTGCGCCGCGCCTTCACCCATGCAATCGACCGGCAGGCCATTGTGGAGACCCTCTGGGCCGGCCGCACCGAGGTGCCGAAGGGGCTGCAATGGCCCTATTACGACGACATGTTCGTCGCGGACTGGTCGGTGCCGGAATACGACCCGGCCGAGGCGCAGCGCCTGCTGAAGGAAGCCGGCTACAAGGGCGACCCGATCCCCTACCGCCTGCTGAACAACTACTACACCAGCCAGGTGCCGACGGCGCAGGTGCTGGTCGAGATGTGGAAGCAGGTCGGCCTCAACGTGCAGATCGAGATGAAGGAGAACTGGTCGCAGATCCTCTCGCGCGAGCCGGGCCGGGCGGTGCGCGACTGGTCGAACAGCGCGCCCTTCAACGACCCCGTCTCCTCCATCGTCAACCAGCATGGGCCGAACGGCCAGCAGCAGCAGGTCGGCGAATGGACCAACGAGGAGATGAACCGCCTC
>Ga0182738_1006444_pt1 | contig 12165 bp, 11 predicted proteins | sample eDN5th30CBELigMG_FD_128876 | JGI IMG/M metagenome (GOLD analysis project Ga0182738, IMG submission 128876) | Enriched Miracle-Growth compost microbial communities from Emeryville, California, USA - eDNA 5th pass 30_C BE-Lig MG (version 2)... ...
GCGCCCTATCGGGGCGCCTATCTCTTCCTGGGAAGCAGCAGCAACCAAGCCTCATCGACCTGGCAGGTGCGGTCGCTGCAGTACAACGACGGCGTGAGAACCTTCGCCTTCGAGTGAGCCGCAGGGCCCCGGGAGCGCCGTCGCCGCGCCGGGGCCTTCAGCCGGGCCGGGTCCGTGGAGATGCGGCCTGCGCCGCCCGTCACGGGCGCCCGCGTGCGACCGGGCCATGCCGCCGAAGCGGCCTGGCGCGCGACGGCCGCAGGGAGAGCGGCGCTGGGAGACAATGACTGCCCATCGAGAGAATCGCTGCCGCCGTGGGCTTTTCCGGCGCCGCCGCCGGCCCATCGCACGCGTTGTCCGCCTGAAGTCCCATGAGCCACGTCCTCGCGCTCGTCGCCGTACTGCGGCTTGGCATGCGTTCCTGGTTCAGCCGCTGCCCGCGCCGGCAGCCGCCCGCCGCGCCGCGCGTGGCGGTGCTCTGGCTGGCCCTGCTGGGCGGCCTGGCCCTCGCGCCGCATGCCATCGCGGATGCGTCCGGCGATGGGCCGCACGTGGCGCGCCTGCAGGCATTGCCCGGCGGCCAGCCGCTGGCCAGCAAGCTCCAGTACTTCGAGGATGCCGGCCGCGCGCTCGCCATCGCCGACGTCCTCGGCGCGCGGCAGCAGGCGCGCTTCGCCCTCGCCGACGATCCCCTGGTGGGCAAGGAGGCCGACCGCGTGCTGTGGTTCAAGCTGACGCTGCAGCTCGACCGGCCGCAGGACGCCGGGCGCGAATGGGCGCTGGTGGTGCCCACCGTGTCCACGCACGACCTGCAGTTCTACGGCCCCTTCGACCGGAACCGGCGTGCCATCGCGCCACCGGTGACCACGGGCATGCGCCATCCGTGGAGCACGCGCCCGCTGAGTTCCGAGCAGATGGCGTGGCGCTTCCAGTTGCCCGACCAGCAGCCCTACACCGTCTACTTCCGCGTCGATTCCACGTTCGCGCGCATCTACGACGTCCGGGCCTGGGACCCGGTCGACTACCTCCAGGCGACGCAGGACAAGCGCATGTTCGACGGCATCAGCTACGGCGTGCTGCTCGGCCTCGTGGTGTTCGGCCTGGTGCTGCTGCTGGTGTTCGGCGAGCCGCTGCACCTGTACTACCTGCTGTCCTGCGCGTGCGCGCTGCTGGCCATCGCCGGCTTCAACGGACACACGCTGCGCTATCCGTTCGCGGACTGGCCCGCGGCGGCGAGCGCTGCCTACACGGTGGCGCCCGGGCTCTGGGCGATCTGCAAGCTGCAGTTCGGCCGCCATCTCCTGCGCCTGCAGCACTACGCGCCGCGCCTGGATGCCGTCGTGCGCTGGATGGCCTGGCTGCTCGCCGCGGCGGTCGTCTACGCGCTGTGGGGCTCCCATCCGCTGCTGATGTTCCGGCTGGTCCAGGTCTCCGTCGTCGCCTCCACCGTCGTCCTGGTGGCGGGCGCGGCGATGGCCGTGCGCCGCCGCTACTGGCCGGCGGTGCTGTACTGCATCGGCGTGGCCGTCCTGCTGGCGGGCATCTCGGCCATCGTCGTGGCCAGTTGGGGCTGGGTGGCCTGGGCGCCCAGCCAGATGAACGTGACGCAGGCCGCGCTGGTGGCTGAACTGGTCGTCTTCGCCATCGCCATGGCTTCGCGCCTGCGGCTGGTGCTGCGCTCCGAGCAGGCCCTTGCGGTGCGGACCCGGCAACTGGTGGCCGCGCTGGGCACGGATGCGCTGACCGGGGCGGCGAGCCGTTCGGGCCTGCAGAGCAAGGCAGACGAATGGCTGGCGCAGCAACGTCCCTTCGCCCTGCTGCTGTTCGATCTCGACGGCTTCAAGACCGTCAACGACCGGCATGGCCATGCCGCGGGCGACGCCGTCCTGGCCGAGCTCACCGCCAGGCTGCGGCGCCAGCTCGGCCCGGACGATCTGGTCGCCCGCTTGGGAGGCGACGAGTTCGCCGTGCTCGTGCCGGGGCGGCACGCCGGGCCGGCGCTGGCCGAACTGGCCAGCCGCCTGATCGGCGCGGCGGACTCGCCGATCGACTACGAGGGCCGCGCCCTGCAGGTCGGCATGAGCGTGGGCATCGCCCGCCATCCCGGCGACGGGAACAGCCTCGCCATGCTGCTGCGTGCGGCGGACGCGGCCATGTACCAGAGCAAGCAGCGGCGCGAGGGGCCGGCCTACAGCTTTGCCGGCGGCGCGGTGCACGCGGCGCCCGGCCCGGCAGGCAGCGGGCAGGCCCTGTGAAGGGCCTGCCTTCGATGCCCTCGCGGCCGCCCCGCCGGGCGTCGCCTGGGCCTGTCCTATGCGCCACGATGCCGCGAGACGTATTCGGCGATCCAGTCCTCGGCTTCACGCCGAAGCGCCAGCCGTGCGCCGTCGCCGTCGCCTTCGCGGCCCGATGACGCATGGACGATCCTGCACAGGGTGATGTGACGCAGCGCGATGGTGGCCACCAGGGTCCCACCGGTCCCCTCGTCGATGTCCACCGTCCATCCGGGCTCGAGTTCGCGCGGCGTTCGGCGTCTCTTTTTCCAGAACTGCATGCGGCCCCCCGTCAGATCCGCTGCTGCAGGACGGCGCCGGACGGCGCCACGCAGCCGACGAGGCCGCGGGACAGGGCGAGCGAGGCGCGAGCGGGCTGACGACTGCGCGGCCCCATGCCCCTCACCCTGGTGTGATGCTCGGATGGTCGGGGTTGGGGCGGTCGCCCGGCTCCAGCTCGTCCGGCGTGTCGGGGGGTTCTTTCTCGTGAGGCCTCGGATCCGGCCGGGGCGGTGCAGGCGGGCTCTCGCCTGGCTGGGTCAGCGTCGGATCGGGGTCGCCGGAAGGGGTTGCCATAGATGTTCTCCATGCTGAAGCAGCGGGCGGACGTGCGCTGTTCGCGATCCGCCGAGCGGCCAGTGTGCCGGCCGGGGCGTTCGGCCTCTTGTAGGCGGCTGCGCCCTTTGGACCGCCGGTCCCGGCCCACTGCGCAGTGGGCGGCCGGAGGTGCGGGCTGTCCCGGTTCGGGCATCGCGGTGCCGGGCGTGACCAACGTGGCGCTGCTGTGGCACGTGGCCACGGCTGCAGGGCATCGCCTGGGAAGTGACGGGTGCGCGGGGTTCCCTTCGCGCCGGGGTGATGCCGCGAGGCGTCAGGAGCGGTCGGCCCGGGCGCGGGGCAGCGGGCCGTGCCTCAGCAGCGTACCCACGGCGTCGGGCGAAGGCCCAACCCGCTGCACCGCCTCGCGCAACACGGCTTCGGTGACGCCGAAGCGGCCCATCCAGATGCTGACGTCGTCGTGCACCTCCAGGTCGATGCGGTCGGGACGCGTCAGGCGGATGTAGGGGAACACGTCGTGGGTCCGGGTGGGCATGGTCTTGTCTCCTGCAGACATCCTGGGCGCCCGGCCGAGCCGCCGGCACAAGCCGGAATCGCCGCGCCGCGTCAGTCCCGGCCTACAGGCCCTCGTGCGCGGAGCGCGGCGCGGCGACCAGCACGGCGCAGGGCAGCCGCCTCAGCAGCACGGACAACGCCACTGACCCCGGCCCGTGGGTTCCGCCGCCGAGCACGTCGCGCCACGGCGCGGGCCCTGCAAGCGCCAGCGTGGTGCCCTGCCAGGCGGAGGCATCCCACCGTGCATCGCCCTCTTCTTCACCGGCAGCGCCGGCCTGCCGTGCATGGAATCGGGCCGTGACGACGACGACCGCCGCGCCGTCGCCGGCCACGCGTGCATAGGCGATCACCGCGTCGGCGGCAGGCCCTGCGCAGGCCAGCGCCTCATGGCTTCCGGCGAGCAGCGCCGGCGCCTCGACGCGCAGCCGCAGCAGGCGCGAGACGATCCACAGCTTGGCCTCGGGCAGCGTCGCGGGCGACAGCACGGGCGGCGCCCCGGCCTCGTCGGCCGCCGCCAGCATCGCGGCACGCCGCGCGTAGTCCACCGGACGGCGGTTGTCGGGATCGACCAGGCTGAAGTCCATCAGCTCGTTGCCCTGGTACAGGTCGGGCACGCCCGGCGAGGTGTACTTCAGCGCCATCAGCGCCAGGCTGTTGAGGCCGCCGTGCCAGGCGAGGCGGCGGGCCAGGGGCACGAGGTCGGCGGTGAACGCGCCGTTCTCCAGCGCGCCGCGCACGAAGCCCTCCAGCGCGGCTTCGTAGGCCTCGCGCGGCTGCACCCAGCTGGTGTGCCGCTTGGCCTCGCGCGCGGCCTTGCGCAGGTAGGCCGCCATGCGCTCGGCCCACGCGGCGGCATCGCCCCCCTCCTCCCAGGTGCCGAGCAGCGTCTGGTAGAGCAGGTACTCGTCGGCGGCCGAAGGCTGCGCGCCGCCGTGCCGTGCCGCCAGCCGCCGGCGCAGCGGCGCGTTCAGCGTGCGCCAGCGGCGCAGCGCCAGGCGCCACGCCGCCGGCATCTGCGACAGCACGGCGATGCGCATGCGCACGTCCTCGGAGCGCTTGTTGTCGTGCGTGGAGGTGGCCAGCATGGTGTGCGGCCAGCGCCGGGCCCGGTCGGCGCTGGCGGCGTGGAACGCCTCCAGCGTGAAGCCGAAGCGGTCCGGCTCGCCGCCCACCTCGTTGAGCGCGGCCAGCGGAAACCAGCGATAGAAGGCGGTGTCTTCCACGCCCTTGGCCGCCACCGGCGCACTGAACTGCTGGAAGCGCGCGGCGAAGCGCTGCACCTGCTCGCGCAGCGCCTGCGGGACCTCGCCGCCGGCCGGCGCCTCGCCGCGCAGCGCCAGCCGGACGAATTGGAAGATGCTGTCGTCCGCCAGCTCGCTGCGCGCGCGCGCCGCGTCCACCGCTTCGTCGATCAGGCGCCGGTCCTGCGGCGAGGCGCCCCGCTCGGGCGTGACGTAGGTGCGGTACACGGGCATGCACGCCGCCACGCCGGCCAGCGCGCGGCGCAGGTTGTTCAAAGTGAAGTCGCGTGTGCGCCGGTCGGCGCGGGCGATGCGCAGCAGCATGGCGGCCAGCATGGTCATGTCGGACGCCAGCGGGTTGGCGACGACGCTGCGCTTGGCCTCGATGGCGATCTCGGAGAAGGGCCGCTTCTCGCCGGTGAAGGTGCGCCAGATGCGCCCGAAGGCGGCCTCGGCGGCGGTGTCGACCAGGACGCCGCCGGCGACGTTGGCGAAGCGGTAGCCGGTGGTGCCGTGGATGGCCCACTCTCCGGGCACCTCCTCATGGCCGGTGGCGATCTTCTCGGCCACCACGTACAGCGGCCGCCCGGGCCGGCCCTCGGCATCGATGCCGGGCGGCGGGCGGCCGGCGCGGCGGGCGTAGCCTTCCTGCAGGCGCGCGAAGTACTGCGCCGGGTCGCGCAGGCCGTCGGGGTGGTCGATGCGCAGGCCGTCCACCCACCCTCGCGCGGCCAGGTCCAGCGCGAGGCCCTGGGTGGCCTCGAAGACCTCCGGCCGCTCGATGCGCAGCGCCGCCAGCTCGTTGATGTCGAAGAAGCGCCGGTAGTTGATCTCGTCCGAGGCCACCCGCCAGAAGGCGAGCCGGTAGTGCTGCGCCTCCAGCAGCGTGTGCAGCGCGTCGCGCTCGCCCGGGCGGTTCCAGGCCGCGAGCGCTGCCCGCACCGCGCGCTCCAGCGCGGGCTCCACCGGCCGTTGCCTCAGGGCACGAACGGCATCGGCCGGTTCGCAGGCCATGCCCTCGGCGCGGGCCAGCACCTGCGCGTAGGTGGCCGGCGCCAGCGGGAAGCGCTGCGACTGGTAGCACACGACAAGGCGGCCCGCATCGGCGTCGAGGTCCAGCACCAGTTCCCCCGCATCGAGCACGCGGCCGTAGGCGTCGCCCAGCACCGGCAGCAGCACCTTGCCGCGCAGGTCGGCGTCCATCGGCTCCCAGTCGATGTCGAAGTACCCGGCGTAGGCGGAGGCCGGGCCGTTCTCCAGCACGTCGGTCCACCAGGGGTTGTCGGCGCCGAGCACGCCCATGTGGTTGGGCACCAGGTCGAGCAGTTGGCCCAGGCCGTGCGCGCGCAGCGCCTGCGAGAAGCGGCAGTAGCCTTCGTGTCCCCCCAGCTCGGGGTTGATCTCGCCGTGCGCCACCACGTCGTAGCCGTGGGTGCTTCCGGGCCGCGCACGCTGGATGGGCGAGCAGTAGACATGGCTCACGCCCAGGCGCTGCAGGTACGGCAGGATGGCGACGGCGTCGTCGAAGGTGAAGCCGGCGTGGAACTGCAGGCGGTACGTGGCGCGCGGTATGCGGGCGGCCGGCAGCGTGTCGGGGGATTCATGCATGGGCAGCCTCCGCGAGCGCGACGCACAGGCCGCCGGGTGCCAGCGTCAGGCCGCCGGCCGGGTGGCGCCGGCATCCCTGCCGGTGGATGACGCGGCCGGTGGGCGCGGCCGCGCGCCGGGGGGAGTCGCCGAAGTGGGCGACCATCTGCAGGTCCGCCGCGCGGCCGCGGCCGACCAGGGTCCACTGGAGGTAGAGCACGTCGCCCTGCACCTTCCATCGCCCGGAGCCGGGCCGCGACGGCAGGTGCGGCACGATGCAGCGCGCCCGCAGGGCCAGCAGCGCGCGCACCGCCGCCAGCGCCTCGCGGTGGCCGGGGCGCCCGCGCTCGGCGCGGTCCAGGTGCGAGGCGGCAAAGCTGCTCTCGGCATTCGGATCAGGGATGCGCGCCCGCACCTCGGCCTGCGCGAAGGCGGCGAAACGACTGAACTCCTCGCGCCGGCCGTTCGACACCGCCTCGGCCAGTTCCGGCCCGAAATCGCAGAAGAACAGGAAGGGCGTGCGCGCCGCCCATTCCTCGCCCATGAAGAGCATCGGCACGTGCGGCGACAGCAGCAGCATGGCGCGCGCAAGCCGCACGGTCTCGGGCCGCGCCAGGGCATCGATGCGCTCGCCGAAGGCGCGGTTGCCGATCTGGTCGTGCGTCTGCAGGTAGGAGACGAAGGCGGTGTGCGGCAGGCCGCCGGTGGGCTCGCCGCGCCTTTCGCCGCCACGGTACACGGAGGACCGGCTGCCGTCGTACACGAAGCCCTGCGCCAGCGCCTGCCCGAGCAGCGCCAGGGGCTCCTCGGCGAAGTCCGCGTAGTAGCCGTCGGTCTCGCCGGTGGCCAGCACGTGCAGCGCATGGTGCAGGTCGTCGTTCCACTGCGCGGTGGCGGCGAGCGGCCGGCCGTCCGCGTCGCGCGCGAGCCACTGCGACTGGTTGAGGTCGTTCTCCAGCACGAGGTGGATGGCGCGCTCGCGGCCCGGGCCCTGCTGCACGGCCTCGGCCAGTTCCGCGACGAGGTGGCGCGGCGAGTCGTCGCGGATGGCGTGCACGGCGTCCAGGCGCAGCCCGTCGAAGCGGAACTCCTCCAGCCAGTACAGGGCGTTGTGGACGAAGAAGCTGCGCACCGTGGGCGCCTCTTCCGCGTCGAAGTTGAGGGCCGCACCCCACGGCGTGCGGCGTGCCGGATGGAAGAAGGCGGGGCTGTGCGCGTGCAGGTAGTTGCCTTCCGGGCCGAAGTGGTTGTAGACCACGTCCAGCAGCACCATCAGGCCCAGGCCGTGGGCCGCGTCGACGAACGCCTTGAGCTGCGCCGGCGAACCATAGGAGGATTCCGGCGCGAAGGGCAGCACGCCGTCGTAGCCCCAGCCGCGCGCGCGGGGAAAGTCGGCCAGCGGCATCAGCTCGACGGCAGTGATGCCCAGCGCGGCCAGTTCCGCCAGCTTCGCGCGGGCCGCGTCGAAGCTGCCCTCGGGCGTGAAGGTGCCGACGTGCAGTTCGTAGATCACGGCCTCCTCCCACGCACGGCCGCGCCAGCCGCCGTGCCGCCACTCGAAAGCCAGCGGATCGACCACCTCGCTGGGGCCGTGCACGTCCTGCGGGTTGCGGCGCGACGCCGGATCAGGCACGTGCAGGCCGTCGGGCAGCACGAAGCGGTACAGGGCGCCGGCCGACGCCTCGGGCACGTGGCGGGCGAACCATCCGCCTGGCTGCGCGGCGAGCGGCAGGGCCGTCCAGGCATCCGCGGCGCCGGCCGGCTGCCATTCCAACCCTACCTCTGCCACACCCGGCGCCCACAGGCGGAAGTCCACGCCCCCGCCCGCCGGCAGGGCCGCACCGAAAGGCATGGCATGACGGAATCTCATGAGCCCCAGTGTGATGCAGGAGGCGCCGTGCCGGTTCGGGCGCCGCGCCCGCCGAGACCGCGTTCCGATGTCGCCCGGATTCGATGGCGCTGTAGGAGTTCAACCCCGTTTTCAACGCGGGGTTTGCAAAGAGGGGCGGGGCTGTGCAAGCATTCGCGGTGCGCTTCCTCTGTCGCCAGGAATGCGCGGACAACGTGCGTCGTTCGTCGATGGTCAACGAGTCAAGGAGGTAATGCCATGGCCATGGAACTGCTCAGCCGGATTGCGCGCTCCCGGCTGCCACTGACGCTGAATGAGCCCGAGGATGTCGATGGCGTGCGGCTTCTGCGCGCGGCCGGCCTCGTCATCGCGCTGGTGCCGGCCCCGTCCGATCCCCTGATGCTCTCGGGCAAGGCCACCGGGGCCCAGGTCCTTGCCATCACGCAAAAGGGGCTGGAGGAACTGGCAAGCGTGCGCATGAGCTACCCGGAAAGAAAGGATCCTGCGCCCGGCTGGCGCACCTGGATGCCGAGGTTGCGGCCAGGCCGCCATCGCGGCGCGGAACCGCGCCCGGGCGCCTGAGCCGGACGGCCCGCCGCGCGCGTCGCTTCGGCGGCGGGCTTGAACAGTTCAAGATTCGACCGCGGTCCCCTCCGCAACAAGAGGTGGTGGGCCGCCTGCAATCGCCCCGGCGCCGCACTAGCCGTCGATGGGAACGCCGCCGGCAAAGCGGGCGGCCCACTGGTCCCACAGTTCGCGGTCGACCGCTCGCCAGCATGCGCCCCAGCCGCCCAGGGCGCCCATCTGGGTGGCCCAGCCGCCGAGCAGGCTCCTCTGGAAGTTCACCCACAGAGCCAGCCAGTCGTCTCCGAGCGGCACTGAGACATCGTCGTCGCGGGCCATCACGATCTCCTGCAGCATCAATGCACGAAGCATAGGAAGCGGGGCCGCGCCCGGCTTGACGGGCGTCAATGGCACCCCACGAACGGCACGGCGCCCGCCCGCATGGCTTGCTTGACGCATGTCAACTCGGGGGCGGACCCGCGGTCCTACATTGATCTCCAGCGCAGGAACTGGAGATGACGATGAGCAACGCCCTGGTGATCTTCTACTCGTACACGGGGACCTCCCGCCGCGTGGCGGAACTGCTGTGCAGCCAGCAGAACTGGCGCATGGCGGAGGTCCTGGAGACCCGGCCGCGACGCGGCGCGACCGGCACCCTGCGCTGCGTGCTCGATTCGGCGCTGCGGCGTCGGCCGCGCGTGCGCTACGAAGGGCCGTCGCCCAAAGGCTTCGATGCCGTGGTGCTGGTGTCTCCCATCTGGATGCAGCGCCTGGCCGGTCCGATGCGCAGCTTCATTGCCGAACGCCGGGCCGACCTGCCCCCTGCCGCCGTGGTGAGCGTCATGGGCGGAACCGGCGCGCCGGATGCCATCGCGGAAGTCTCCCGACTGATCGGGCGCGCGCCCCTGCTGAGCACCTCGCTGTCGATGCGCAGCATCGACGACGGCAGCTGCGCTGCCCAACTGCAGGCCTTCGGGACGGCCATCCGCAGTGCCGAGGAATCCAGCGACGTCGTGCGCCCCGCGGTGCTGTCGCCCTCTGCCACTTGAAGGCCCGCCGCGGCAGCGGGCCGCCCCGACGCCCGGCCCCGCCTCCGGCTGCCCCGATGCCCGACGCCCGCCACACGCCAGCGACGAACCGGCGCCTGGCCGCGTTGGCCTGCATCTGGCTCCTGGGCGCATGCCTCCTCGTCGGCTGCTCTGCCGTTCCTGATGCGCCGAGGCGCCCCTCGGCCGATACGGCACCGGAGGCAGCCTTCTCCGCGCTCGTGGCCAGCCGCAGCGCCAGCGTGGTCGACATCAGCACGCTGCGCATCGGGCGCGACGCCTCGGAGGCCGACATCGACCTGGAATTCGCGCCGGAACTGGACTTCGCGGACCGGCTGGCCTGGCCGCTGCCCGCCACGGTCAGGGTCAGCCAGATCCGCGATCTCGCGTCCGGCGTCATCCTCACCAGCGACGGCGTGATCCTCACCAGCGCCCACGTGGTGGCGGGCATCGACGAGGCGCACGTCCGCCTCGACGACGGACGCCGGCTTCCCGCCAGGGTGCTCGGCGCCGACGCGCGCAGCGACGTCGCGCTGCTGAAGATCGAGGCCAAGGGCCTGCAGCCGGCCGTCATCGGCACCTCCTCGACCATCCGGCCCGGCGACTGGGTGGCGGCCATCGGCGCACCCTTCGGCTTCCATGGCAGCGTCACCTCCGGCGTCGTCAGCGCCATCGACCGCTTCATCGACGGGGCGGGCGACATCCCCTTCATCCAGACCGATGCGGCCATCAACCCCGGGAGTTCGGGCAGCCCGCTGTTCAACGCGCGCGGCGAGGTGGTCGCCATCAACTCGCTGATCTTCAGCGGCAACGGGGGCTACATGGGCCTGTCGTTCGCCGTGCCGATCGACCTCGCCATGAAGGTGGCGGCGCAGTTGCAGGCCGACGGCCGGGTGCATCGTTCGCGCCTGGGCGCGGAATTCCAGGAAGTGACGCCGGCGCTGGCCGAGGCCTTCGGCCAGGACGGGCACGCCGGCGGGGCGCTCACCGTCCGGGTGGCGGCCGGCGGCCCTGCGCAGGCAGCCGGGCTGGCGCGGGGCGACATCGTCACGGCATTGGACGGCGCGCCGGTCGGCCACTTCACCGGCCTGCTGCGGCAGATCGCCGCGCGCCCGGCCGGCAGCCTCGCCCGCCTGGCAGTCTGGCGGGAGGGCGCGCAGCGGACGATCTCCGTCACGCTCGCCGAGGAAGCGGCTTCCAGGAAGCCCGCACCACCACCGTCCGAGCTGCCATCGGCTGGAAACGATGAACTCGGCCTGAGCCTGAGCGAACTCACGCCCGCGCAGCGACGCCTCCTGGGCAGCGACGGCGGGCTGCTGGTCCGCGACGCCGTCGGGGCGGCGCGCAGCGAGGGCATCCGCGCCGGCGACCTGATCGTCGCGGTCAACGGGGTGCGGCTGGACCGCCTCGAGGACTTCCGACGCGGCCTGAAGACCGCGCGACCGGGGCGGCACGTCGCGCTGCTGGTCCTGCGCGAGCACCGGATGGCCTACGTGGCGATCCGGCTGCCGGCGGTGCGGGGCGCGCCGCCGTGACCGGCAGCCTCGCTCACCGGCAGGGCGCAGCGACCACCCGCGGCACCTTGCCGCTGCGAAGGGCCCGGGCGGCTTCGCCGCTGCGGCAGTCGATGCGGATCCCCTCCGCGCCCTGGCTGCGCAGGAAGTCGCCCAGCGCACGGCGGGCCCGGTGCAGCGCCTCGTCGCCTTCCACGCCCTGCAGGCCCGTGGACAGCAGCAGATCGCCCGGCCCCTGCTGCACGAGCTGGAAGTCGTACAGGCCGGCCTGCTCCTCCAGCACGGTGCTCAAGGCCAGCGGCAGCACATCCACCGTGCGGTGCGCGCGGCCGCGCAGGCGCAGGGTGTCGTCGCTGCGGCCCTGCACCTCGATCACGGGCAGGCAGGAGCCGCATGTGCACGCGCAAGCGTGGACGACGACCCGATCGCCGAGGTCGTAGCGGATCAGCGGCTGGACGTGGTTGGCCAGGTTCGTCAGCAAGGTGGTCGCGCCGGGCTGGCCCGGCGGCACCGGCCGGCCCTGCGCGTCCACGCATTCGAGGATCGCCCAGTCGCTGTTCAGGTGCAGATGCCCGTGCTCGCACTGAAAAGCCAGCGACAGGAACTCCGACGCGCCGTAGCTGTTGGCGACCTGGCAGCCGAAGGCGTCCCCGATGAAGCGGCGCTCGGCCTGCGAGAGATCCTCGCCCCCGGTCCACACCTCGCGCACCGGCAACCGCAGCCGCCCTGCCCTGCGCTCCCGCGCGAGCAGCATCGCCGCGCTGGGGTAGGTGGCCAGGACGGTGGGCGCGAAGTCCTCCAGCGCGGCGACGATGCGCTCGACAGGCCACAGGAAGGACACGCTCCGCAGCCGGCCGGCGAGCAGGGGGTTGAGGCGGCGAAGGCGCTCGATCGACACCGTGCTGGCGAAGTGCCCGTCGATGGCGCCGACGAAGGCCACGCGCTCGCCGAGCCACCACGGATCCAGCATCCGCTGCA
>Ga0182738_1006445_pt1 | contig 12164 bp, 9 predicted proteins | sample eDN5th30CBELigMG_FD_128876 | JGI IMG/M metagenome (GOLD analysis project Ga0182738, IMG submission 128876) | Enriched Miracle-Growth compost microbial communities from Emeryville, California, USA - eDNA 5th pass 30_C BE-Lig MG (version 2)... ...
CCATCTTGGTGTGCAGCCCGCGTGCTGCACGGTAAAACCGGACATACGATCGCAGTCGCCTCGACACCTACTCGAACTTTTCTCTTGCAGACAGGGGGCCGTCCACATACGCGCTCCCGGCAAGAGCGACGCATTACTTCGATTCGCTCGGAGCATCCGCAGCACCCGCCTCCAGCAGCCTCTGCATCTCTGCGAAGCCCAGCATCTGCGGCATCCAGGCGAAGGAGCCCTGCTCCTTCATCGCGCGCCCGGCGTTGACGAAAGTGGCCAGCGCGAGACGCGACAGCGCACCGCCGACACTGATGCGCCTGGCGCCCGCTTTGGCCAATTGCGCGGCCGTGATGGCAGGATCGAGCCAGCCGGTAACGACATTCACCGGGCGGTTGACGGCGCCGACGACCTGCCGGACCTCGGCGAGAGTGCGCAGGCCGGGCGCGTAGAGCACGTCGGCGCCGGCCTCGGCGTAGGCTTGAAGGCGGCGGATCGTGTCAGCCATGTCGGTGCGGCCGCGAATCAGGTTCTCGGCGCGGGCCGTCAGCAGGAACGGCACCGGCTGGGCACGGGCGACCACGACCGCCGCCCGCACGCGGGCCACCGAGAGCTCGAAATCGTAGATCGGATCCGTCGGATCTGCGGTCGCGTCCTCGATCGAACCGCCGGCGGCGCCCGCTTCCGCGGCGAGCCGGATCGCCTCGGCTGCTTCCTCGGGCGCATGAGCGAAGCCGTTCTCCAGGTCTACATTCACCGGCAAGTCCGTCGCATCGACGATGGCGCGGCAGTTCTCGATCACCTCAGAGCGGCTGACCCGACTGTCGGGACGACCGAGCATGTTGGCCAGCCCCAGGCTGGTGCTGGCGAGTGCCTCGAAGCCCAACGCCGCCAGCAGACGGGCGGTGCCTGCGTCCCAGGGATTGGGAATGATGAAGGCGCCCGGCCTATCGTGCAGGGCGCGGAAGGTTGCGGCTTTGTCGGCTGGGCTCGGCATCGGGTGTCTCCTGTCGGAAAATCGCTCGCCGCAACCTGAGGGCCTGATTATGCTTTGTGAAATGCATAGTTCTTTGAGAGAGCATCTGGATTCCTGATCCATGGACCTCGAGGAAGTCCGCACGTTCCTGACCATCGCCGAGACCGGAGGCTTCACGCGCGCCGGACAGCGCCTGCATCGATCGCAGCCCGCCATCAGTCGCCGCCTCGACCAGCTCGAGCTCAAGCTCGGCGCGAGGCTGTTCGATCGGATTCGCGGCCGCGCCCGGCTCACCGAAGCGGGCCGAGCCTTTCTGCCTCACGCCGAGGCGGCACTCGCCGCGTTGAACGATGGGCAGCAGGCGGTGCGTGATCTGCAGACGGGCCTGCGGGGTGCCGTCTCGCTCGCGCTGGTGGGAACCCTGGCCGACACCCACATCGTCGACACGCTGCGGCGCTTTGCGCGCAAGGCCGGCAACGTGCGTCTCGAATTGCGCACGGCATCGAGCGCGGAAATCACCGACCTGGTAAGGCGCGGCGAAGCAACGCTCGGCTTGCGCTACTTCGCGAGCGGCCGGGCGGATCTCGTCGAGATCGGGGCCGGCGGCGAAGCCATGGTCGTGGTGGCGGGTCGCGGCCACCGGCTGGCCGGCCGCCGCCTGCGCACGTCCAGGGAGCTGGCCGGCGAGCGATGGATCGGATTTCCACCATCGCCCGGCGACCGCGATTCATCGGGCCATCTTCTGACGCGGCAACTCATCCGCGCCGGCCTGGATCGTGCCGACCTTACGTTGATCGACAGCCTGACGGCCCAGAAGCGGCTGGCGCAGGCCGGCTTTGGCCTGGCACTCGTGCCGGAGAGCAGCGTGCGGGACGAGCTGCGGCAAGGGACGCTCGTGGAACTCGACGTGCCTGCCATGCGGGTGACAATTCCGATAACGGCGCTGCATCGCCGGAAAGGCTATCTGTCCCCGGCGGCCAAGGCGCTGCTCGACCTGCTCACGACGTGACGGCGCGCTCCAGGAACCTCTCGAGCGCCAGGTTGCACCACGGCCGGTTGCCCGCATCGCCATGGAAGCCGACATGCCCCCCCGTTGACGGCATGACCGGCAGAAGCCAGGGGTTATCGGACCACCTGAACTCGCGATAATGCTCGATCGGAATCCACGGATCGTCGCACGCCGCCAGAACCAGTGTCGGCACCCTGATCTCGGGCATGAAGTTCAGCGGGGCGCACAGGCTGTAATAGTCCTTCGCGCCGCGGAATCCGTACCGGGGCGAGATGAAGCGATCGTCGTGCTCGAACACGCTGCGCGCCGAGCGTACGATCGCGCGTTCGGCATCGGAGAGGCGCGCGCCCGGCGCCAGCGCTTCGGCCTTCATGCCGTTCAGGATGTAGTTGTGATAGAACCAGTTGCGCGGCCGCATCATGTGCTTGGCGGTGCGCACCAGATCGATCGGCGAGCAGATCGTCGCCGCCGCACGCAACGGCGAGAACGAACCCTCCTCGCCGAGATACTTCAGCAGCATGGTGCCGCCCAGCGAATAGCCGATCGCCACGATCCCGTCGCGGGTCAGCTCTTCCGGCAGCTGCATCAGGACACGGCGGAAATCCGCCGTCCGGCCGACGTGATAGTGCTCGCCGCAATAGGCGCGCGAGGGGCCCGCGCCACGCACGTTCAACCGCAACACGGCATAGCCCAGGTCGAGCAGATGGCGGGCCGCGCTCAGGATGTACACGCTGTCCTCGCAGCCGGTCAGGCCATGGACCAGCGTGACGAACGGGCGGCCGGCGACGGCCTTGGCCGGGCGATCGAGCATGCCGAGCAGGATGTCGCCCGTGCGATCGGCCATCGGGAAACAGACGCGCTCGCTGGTGTGCGGCGTCATGTCGGAGCCCGGCGATTGCAGGAGCAGGGACAGGGTCTGGAGATCGGCCCCCCACCACGGGAAGCGTGGCTTGAAGGGCGGCAAGTCCAGGGAATCGATGGACGGGGGCACGCCGACTCCGTATTCACAGTTGATCGGTCATGAAAACGCGGACTTACGGGGAGAGTTCCAGCGCGGTGGGTGCCATTTGCGCCATCGCCGCAGCAGCGGTGTTCAGCACCGGTGGCCTCCTCGTCCGGCAGATCGATCTTCCTGCCTGGGACGTGTCGTTCTGGCGATCGGCCCTGATGACCATCACCATCCTGCCGCTGCTCGTGTGGCGACGCCGCGAGGTCTGGATCGACGCGCGGAATGCCGGCGGCGCCTTGTTCGCCAGCGCGATCGGGCTGGCCGGCAGCATGATCGCCTTCATCCTCGCCCTCGGCCTGGCGCCGGTCGCCAACGTGCTGATCGTGTTCGGCGCCACGCCGTTCATCACCGCGCTGGTCGCCCGCCTCGTCCTCGGCGAGCCGCTGCATCGCCATACGCTACTCGCGATGGCTGCCGCGACCGTGGGCCTCGCCATGTCGGTCGCGGGGTCGCTGGCGGCCGGTGCGCTTGCTGGCATGGCCGTCGCCTTCATCGTCGTGCTCTGCATGAGTGCCAATTACGTGATCGTTCGCCGGCACCGCCACGTCAGCATGACCCCGGCGCTCCTCCTGGCCGGCGTGATCTCCGCCCTGATCTCGGCGCCCTTCGCCAATCCCTCGACCGCCGGTGCGGCGGAGTTCCCCTGGCTGCTGGCGCTGGGGCCGGGACAGCTCGCGGGCGGGCTCCTGCTCTACATGGCGGCGCTCAAGCGCATTCCGGCCGGCCGCGCCGCGCTGCTCGGCCTGCTCGAGCTCGTCCTGGGCCCGATCTGGGTGTGGCTGATCGATGGCGAAAGACCCGGCGACCTGACTTTGCTGGGAGGCGCCATCGTGATCGGATCGGCGGCGGCCAACGTGTGGCTGGATTCGCGCCAGCCCACTGGCTAAGACCGTCGCATGACCCAGACTTCCAGCGGCCCTCTCTCGGGCATCACCGTCATCGACCTGTCGCGCATCCTGGCCGGTCCCTACTGCACCTTCCTGATGGCCGAGATGGGCGCCCGGGTGATCAAGGTCGAACCGCCCAGGGGCGGCGACGACGCCCGTGCCTACGGCCCCTTCGTGAACGGCAAATCGACCTATTTCGCCTCGATCAACCGCGGCAAGGAATCGATCGCCCTCGACCTCAAGAACGACGAGCACCGCGGCATCTTCGAGAAGCTGCTGGAAAAGGCCGACGTCGTGGTCGAGAACTTCCGGCCGGGCACGATGGAGAAGCTGGGCTACGGCTGGGAGACGCTGCATCCCAGGTATCCCAGGCTGATCTACGCCTCCGCCTCGGGCTTCGGCCATACCGGCCCGAACTCGAAGGACCCTGCCTACGACATGGTCATGCAGGGCATGGGCGGCATCATGAGCATCACCGGCAACGAGGGACAGCCGCCGTCGCGGGTCGGCATGTCGATCGGCGACATCGGCGCCGGCCTCTACACGGCGGTCGCGGTTAACGCCGCGCTGGTCCATCGGACGAAGACCGGCGAGAGCACCAAGGTCGACATCGCCATGTTCGACTGCCAGCTCGCGCTGCTGGAGAATGCGATCATGCGCTACACGGTCGAGGGCGAGATCCCCGGCCCGCTCGGCGCGCGCCATCCGACGATCACGCCCTTCCAGGCTTTCAAGACCGCCGACGGGGCGATCATCATCGCGGCCGGCAACGACAGCCTGTTCGTCAAGATGTGCGGCGCGCTCGGCCTCGAAGGGCTTGCGTCGAGCCCCGACTACAAGACCAATGCGCTGCGCCAGAAGCATCACAAGCAGCTCGAGCTCGCGATCGAATCGGTGCTCAAGGGCCGGCCCACGGCACACTGGATCGAGGTCGTCTCCAAGGCCGGCGTGCCGTGCGGCCCGATCAACAACATCGAGCAGGCGATCGCCCACCCGCAGGTCGCCGCGCGCAACATGCTGGTCGAGGTGCCCGACGGCAGCGGCGGCACGCTGAAGCTCGCCGGCAATCCGCTCAAGATGTCGGCCTTTGCCGATCCCACCACCCGCCGCGCCGCTCCCGACCTCGACGCCGACCGCGCCGCCATCCTCTCGTACATCGGCGGCTAACTCGGTGCGGGCGCTCGTCCGCCTCACCGCCGGGCTGGCGAAGCTGCTGGCCGGCATCGTGCTGGCCGTGCTCGTCTTCTGCGCCGGCGCCTATTTCCAGGTGCGCGGCGCCCTGCCCGCCTATGCCGGGCGTCTCGACGCCACGGGACTGAAGGCGCCGGTCGAGATCGTGCGCGACAGGCACGCGATCCCGCACATCATCGCCGGATCGATCGAGGACGCCGCCTTCGGCCTGGGTTTCGTGCATGCCCAGGACCGCTTCTGGCAGATGGAGCTGATGCGCCGGCTCGGACAAGGCCGGCTGTCCGAGATCGTGCCGCCGGCGATCGTCGGCAGCGGCATCGTCGATACCGATCGCACGATGCGGGGGCTCGGGCTCTACCGTGCGGCGTCCGACAGCGTCGGCGCGCTCTCGCCCGCGATCCGCAGCATTCTCGAGGCCTATTCCGCCGGCGTGAATGCCTGGCTCGCCTCCGACAACCAGCAGTTCGGCCTCGAGCTCACCCTGGTCAAGCTGCTGTCGCTCGGGCGCTACCGGCCGGACGCCTGGCAGCCGGCCGATTCGATGGTCTGGGCCAAGATCATGGCGCTCGGGCTGGACGGCAACTGGCGCAGCGAGCTGTTGCGCCTGCGTCTCGCCAGGAAGATCGGCGACGAGGCCACCAGGTTCATGATGGACTCGCCGGGCGAGGGCCGCGACGCCACGCTGTCGCTCGTCAACGAGGCGCTCAACGGCATTGACCTCGACCGCCTCTATCGTGCCACCGACAACCTGGCGACGCGCAAGCGCGAGGCCTCGAACGAATGGGTGCTGTCCGGCGCGCATTCGGTCTCGGGCAAGCCGCTGCTCGCCAACGACCCGCACCTGTCGCTCGGCTTTCCCGGCACGTGGTATCTTGCGCGCCTGGTCGGGCCGGGCTTCGACATCCGGGGCGCCACCTCGCCGGGTTCGCCCGGTGTCGTGCTCGGCCACAACGGCACGATCGGCTGGGGCTTCACCACCACCAATCTCGACAGCCAGGACCTGTTCGTCGAGCGGGTCGATCCGACCGATCCGGGCCGCTATCTCACCCCGGACGGCGCGCGCCCGTTCGCCGTGCGCGAGGAGACCATCAACGTCCTGTGGGGCGATCCCGTGCGCCTGCGCGTGCGCAGCACCCGACATGGCGTCGTGATCGACGATTTTGCGTCCAAGGCCGACGAGTATTCGCCCGCCGGCCATGTGCTGGCGCTCCAGGCGACGGCGCTCGACGGCGGCGACACCTCGCTCGAAGGCCTGCTGCGCATAAGCCAGGCGCAGAACTGGAACGACTTCCTCGCCGCCGCGCGCCGCGTCATCACGCCGATGCAGAATGTGGTCTATGCCGACACCGCCGGAAATATCGGCCTGGTGTCGCCGGCGCGCGTGCCGATCCGGCGCAAGGGCGATGGCTCCCTGCCCGTGCCGGGATGGACCGGCGAATACGATTGGGCGAGCTTCGTGCCGTTCGACGACCTGCCGCGGGTCTACAATCCGGCGAGCGGCATCATCGTCAATGCCAACGGCCGGCTGGTGCCTGACGACTATCGCTACTTCATCACCCGCGACTGGGCGGCCCCGTACCGCCAGCGCCGCGCCAACCAGCTGCTGCGCGAGGTCGAGCGCCATCCGGTTTACGGCATGATCGCCATCCAGGCCGACAACCTCTCGTCCGACGCCGCCGAGATGGTGCCGCTGCTGACCAAGCCCGAGGCCCGCAACCCGCGCGCCGCCAAGGTGCGCGAGATGATGGGCCGCTGGAACCGCTTCATGCTGGCGCGCCGGCCGGAGCCTCTGATCTACGATGCCTGGACCTGGGAGCTGCAACGCGGCCTGCTCGCCGACCGGCTGGGCGACGACCTCTATCGCGACCTCGCTGCGCCCAACCTGCTGCTGATCCAGCGCATCCTGCGCGACAAGCCCGAGTGGTGCGACAATCCCGGGACCAGCACGGTCGAGAGCTGCGACGACGTGATCGCGGCGGCCCTCGAACGCGCGCTCGACTGGATCGCGCGCCGTCAAGGCCCGGACGTCGAGAGCTGGCAGTGGGGCATCGAGCATCCGGCCGCCTACCGCCATCCGTTGTTCGACACCATACCGCTGCTGCGCGACGCGGCGTCGGTTCGCTTTGCCTCCGACGGGGGAGCGAACACGCTCAATCGTGCCAACCCCAGCTATCGCGGACCGATGCCGTTCGAGGCGGTGCATGGCGCCGGCTACCGCGCGGTCTACGATTTCAGCGACCTCGACAACAGCCGCTTCGCGATCCCGCTCGGCCAATCGGGCAACATGATGTCGCGCTGGTCGCACAACTTCCTCGATGGCTGGAAGGCGCTGCGCTATGTCGAGATTTCGGGAACGCGCGCCGAGCTCGTCCGCAGCGCCGCCGGCATCATCACGCTCAGTCCCGATCGCCCATTGACGCGCAGGCCGTGAGCGCCAATATGCGCGCCATGTTCGCGTTCGCCCGCACCTTCACCTCTCGAATGCGCCGTGCCCCCCGGCAGGATGGGACGGAACGCTGACGCGCGGGCGCCAACAAGCCTGATCGCTCTCTCCGGCCCTTCCTGCACGAAGGGCTTTTTCATGTCCGTCAACGGCACGACCGGAGAGTTCAATGACCAGATTCCTGATCACCAGCGCCTTGCCCTACGTCAACGGCGTCAAGCATCTCGGCAACCTCGCGGGCTCGCTGCTGCCCGCCGACATCCATGCCCGCTTCCGGCGACAGACCGGCCACGAGGTGCTGTTCCTCTGCGGCACCGACGAGCACGGCACGCCGTCCGAGCTGGCGGCGCAGGCGGCAGGCCTGCCGGTCGCCGACTATTGCGCGCGGCAGCATGCAGCGCAGGCCGACATCTATCGCCGCTTCGGCCTGTCCTTCGACCATTTCTCGCGCACCTCGGGCGAGGCCAACCGCAAGCTGACGCAGGAGATCTTCCTGGCACTCGACGCGGCGGGCTTCATCGAGGCGCGAACCATCCGGCAAGCCTACTCGCCGGCCGACGGCCGTTTCCTGCCGGACCGCTATGTCGTCGGCGCCTGTCCCCATTGCGGCAGCGCCAACGCGCGCGGCGACCAGTGCGAGGCTTGCACCCGCCTGCTCGATCCCGATGATCTTGTAGGACCCCGCTCCGCAATCTCCGACGCTGCCGATATCGAGTTCCGCGAGACGCGCCATCTGTTCCTGACGCTCTCCGCGCTCGAAGGGCGCCTGCGCGCCTGGCTCGCGACGCGCCGCGACTGGCCGCCGCTGGTCCAGTCGATCGCCCGGAAGTGGCTCGACGAAGGGCTTCGGGATCGCTGCATCACGCGCGATCTGTCGTGGGGCGTGCCGGTGCCGAAGCGTGGCTTCAGGGGCAAGGTCTTCTACGTCTGGTTCGACGCGCCGATCGGCTACATCGCGGCCGGAGTGGAATGCAGCGATGACTGGCGGAAGTGGTGGCAGTCGGACGACGTCCGATACCTGCAGTTCCTCGCCAAGGACAACGTGCCCTTCCATGCGATCAGCTTCCCGGCAGCCCTGCTCGGCTCCGGACTGCCGCTCAAGCTGGTCGACGTGATCAAGGGCTTCAACTGGCTGACCTTCGAGGGCGGCAAGTTCTCGACCAGCGGCCGGCGCGGCATATTCACCGACGCGGCGCTCGACGCGTGCCCGGCCGACTGCTGGCGCTGGTGGCTCGCCGCCAATGCACCGGAGAGCAGCGACACCGACTTCACCGTCGAGCGCTTCGTCGACGGCGTGAACAAGGACCTGGGCGGCGCCTTCGGCAACCTCGTCAATCGATGCCTGTCCTTCGCCGCGACGCGCTTCGATGCAACCGTGCCGCAGCCTGGTGAGCCAGGTCCTTTGGAACGGCAGCTCGCGATCGGCCTGGAGGCTCGGCTCGCCAGCCTGCGCGCCCATCACGAAGCGCTGGCCTTCCGCAAGGCCACCGAAGAGGTACGCGCGATCTGGAAGCTGGCGAACGCCTATTTGAGCGAGGCGGCGCCCTGGACCGCGATCAAGACCGACAAGGTGCGGGCGGCCACGATCGTCCATACCGGCCTCGACCTCGTGAGGACCGCAGCTCTTGTCGGCTGGCCGTTCATTCCCTTTGCCGCCGAGCAGGTGCTGGACTGCCTCGGCGAACCGGTGACCTGGCCAGCAAGCACCGGCAGCCTGCCGCCGGGACGTCGGTTCCGCGTGCCGCCCGTGCTGTTCCCGGCGATCAGCGCGGCTTGTCTCCGGCCAGGGTGATGCGATGCATGACCCGTCGGAAGCCGTGATAGTCGTTGATCGGATTGTGCATGGCGCAGCGATTGTCCCAGAAGGCGAGCGAGCCGATCTTCCAGCTGAAGCGGCAGGTGAATTCCGGTCTGGTCTGGTGGTCCCAGAGGAACTGCAGCAGCGGCAGGCTCTCCTTCTCGGTCCAGCCCTTGATGTGGGTAGTATGCGCCACCGACGTATAGAGTGCCTTGCGGCCGGTTTCCGGATGGGTGCGCACCAGCGGATGCTCGGCTTCGAGGTTCTTCGGTGTCGCGCCAGCGCCGGCCTGCTTCAGCGCATCCTCGCGGGTCTTGGAAACGTCGGCCTTGGATGATGCGCTGACGCCGATCAGAGCGTCGAGCGTCTGCTTCAACCCGTCAGACAGCGTTTCGTAGGCGAGATACTGGTTGGCGAACAGCGTGTCGCCGCCATAGGGCGGCACCTCGCGCGCCAGCAGCATGCTGCCCATCGGCGGATTCTGAAGGTAGGTCGTGTCGGAATGCCAGATGCCGCCGAAGTTGTTGCGCTCGTGCTCCAGCTTGACGACCGGCGTGATGAAGGGCGACTCGGGCAGTCCCTTGAGCTGCGGATACTCGACCGGTTCGCCGAACTTCTTCGCGAAGGCGAGCTGGTGCAGCGGCGTCGCCTTCTGGTCGCGCAGGAAGATCACCAGGTGCTCGAGCAGCGCGTGGCGCACTTCCGACACCACCTCGGGGTCGAGATCCTGCGCCATGTCGACACCCGAAATTTCCGCGCCCAGCGCGCCCGAGACCGGCCTCACCTCGATGTGGCGATAGTTCTTCATCGTCTCATCCCTTGGCCCATGACGGAGCCCTCTTGCCCTTGAAAGCTGCAATGCCTTCCTTCGCCTGCGGCCGCCGCAGCAGCCCGACCAGGCTCTCGGCCGCATCGTCGAGCACGGCGCGATCATCTTTCGTGGCGCAGGACAGCATCAGACGCTTCACGGTCGCCACCGCCTGCGGCTCCTGCCGCAACACGTCGTCGAGTACCGCCTTGAGCACCCGATTGATATCGGCGGTGCCGGCACAAAGATGACCGCCGACACCGAGCCGCCTTGCTTCCGCGGCATCGATGACACGCCCGGTGACGGCGAGATCGCGCGCGGGACCTGCCCCGATCCGCCGCGCCACGAAGGGAATGATCTGCGAGGGGATGAAGCCGACCTTCGGCTCGGGCATGCCGAAGCGCGCGCTCTCATGCAGGATGACGACGTCGGAGCAGCACGCCATGCCGAAGCCGCCGCCCACGGCCGAGCCCTCCACGATCGCCACCGTGGCCTGGGGCAGGTTGTTCAGCGCGAGCAGCGCGTCGCCGAACTGGCGATAGGCCGAGATCAGCGGGTCGGCTGCCCCATCGGCCGGCGGCGGCGGCATGTCGGCCATGGCATCGAGATCGCCGCCGGCCGAGAAATGCCCGCCGGCACCGCGGAGCACGAGCACGCGGCAGGCCGGATCGTCGCGGACGCAAACGAACGCATCCTCCAGCTCCAGCATCATGGCGTGGGTGAGCGCGTTGCGCCTGTCGGGCCGGTTCAGCGTCAGCCGCGCGACCGCCCCGCCTCGTGCGAGCGTGATGTTGGCGTAATCGGCCATGCCGACTTCTTACCATCGTCCTTTCGCCTGCTGCGAGTTATCTTGCCGGCAAACCGAAACGGCGCCCTTGGTATGAGACGTCTTCGCGCCGAGCTTCTCCCTGCGCGAAGCGCGCAGCGAGGAGACGACTGACAGCGGATCTTCGGCCCGGCCCTGACGATGATCCCGGTCAAGAACGCCGAGCAGGCGCTGACCGTGGCCAGCGACACGGTCTGCGGCCTCGCCCCGGCGGCATCGCCACGCCGCTCGGCGGCTACAGGCAGTCGGGCCATTGGCCGGCGAGGATGACGCCTCGGCGACGGCGTCGATATCGAGCTTCGCCTGCAACTCGTCCATCACGACGGCCTTGTCCTCCGGCGAGAGGCTGAGCCTGTCCATCTCGCCGCCGCCGCCCTGAATCTGTTCTGGCAAGCGTCTGGCATCCTGCCTTGACTACTCCCGAGGACTCCCAACATTCACATGATGTGAAATAAAAATAACACGGCCAAACGACGGAATGTCGGAAGCGCTTCCGGGCCTCTTGCCGGACCGGCGGGTATGGCCTGTAGCCCCATCGCCTGCCATGCGGTTTCGATCCCTTGCGCGCCGCGGCCGAAAATAGTCGACTTCCGTCAGAAGCGATCGAGGAGGAAGCCATGCAGTTTGGATATTTCACGATGCCGTCCCATCCGCCCGAGAGACCGCTCAAGGACGGCCATGAATGGGACCTGCAGGTGATCCGCTGGCTCGACGGGCTGGGCTTCACCGAATGCTGGATCGGCGAGCATCACACCGCCCCGTGGGAGCCGCATCCTTCGCCCGACCTGCTGGTCGCGCAGGCGTTGATGCAGACCACGAATATCCGCTTGGGCCCGGGCGGCTTCCTGCTGCCCTACCACCACCCGGCGGAGCTTGCGAACCGGGTCGCCATGCTCGACCACATCTCGGGCGGCCGGCTCAATTTCGGCGTCGCCGCCTCGGGCCTGCCGAGCGACTGGGCGATGTTCAACGTCGACGGCATGTCGGGCGTCAACCGCGACATGACCCGCGAGGCGCTCGACATCATCCTGAAGCTGTGGAGTTCGCCCGAACCGTTCGACTACAAGGGCAAGTTCTGGCACGTCACCAAGCCGGACACGATGTTCGGGTTCCTGAAGCCGCACATCAAGCCGTTGCAGAGCCCGCATCCGCCGATCGGCGTCGCGGGCCTCAGCAAGAACTCCGACACGCTGAAGCTCGCCGGAGAGAAGGGCTTCCTGCCGATGAGC
>Ga0182738_1006446_pt1 | contig 12160 bp, 10 predicted proteins | sample eDN5th30CBELigMG_FD_128876 | JGI IMG/M metagenome (GOLD analysis project Ga0182738, IMG submission 128876) | Enriched Miracle-Growth compost microbial communities from Emeryville, California, USA - eDNA 5th pass 30_C BE-Lig MG (version 2)... ...
GTCCCCGCCCGACATCGTGATGGTCGTGCCCCCGATGCCCGGGAAGACGCCTCCGGCGGATGCGCGTACGACGCCGCCGCTCAGCATGACCGCACCGGGGAAACCAGAGAATCCCGGTCCTATCGCCGAGCCCGCGGAGAGCTGGACGCGCACGGTCGAGGTGACGTCTCCCCCGGAGATGGTGATCGTGCCGGTGCGCCCCTCGAAGCCGCCGCCGATCCCGGCCCCGTTCCCACTCGATGCCTTCACCGTCCCGCCGGTGATCGTCACGTCGGTTCCGTACGACCCCTCGCCGCCGCCGACCCCCGCACCACGCTCGACGACGCCGTGACGTCGCCCCCGCTGATGAGCACGGAGCCGCCGCCGGTGGTGTCGAAGCTCGCTCCGATGCCCGCACCGGAGCCCCCGGCCGCGATGACGGTGCCGCCGCTGATCTCGATCGTCGGGTTGTTCGATCCACCGATGCCGATAGTGGAACCCCTGGCCTCGATCGTCCCGCCCTCGATACGGATGGTGGCCGTTCCGCCGGCGATCCCGTTGATGCCCGACGTCGTGGTGAGTGTTCCTCCTCCGGCGCCATCGCGGATCACCAGTGTGGCTTGAGTCACGGCGATGCCGGTGCCGCTCGTGGTGATCTCGAGGTCGTGCCCGTTCAGATCGAGGGTCGCGGTGGTGCCGGCGCCGACGATGAGCGGCGTGCTCGCGTCCGCGACGATGTCGGCCCCGAGCTGGATGACATCGGTCGGCGCGGCGAGCTCTGCCCGCAGGGCTTCCGGCGTCGTCACGGTCACGTCGGCCTGTGCCGCGGTCGCGGGCACCAGGGAAAGCGTCGCCGCTGCGATGAGCGCGACGAGCGCGCTGCTGAATACTCGTCGGCCCCCGCCCATTTGAGGGAGTCTAGCCAGAGCATGCCGCTGGACGGAAGGAAAAAATCCCAGTTCGGATGCCTCAATCGTCGCCCTGTCGGGAGATAGACCATGCTGAGCATGTCCGGCAGCAGAGTCCGAACGACCCCGCCGGGTGGGTGTGGCAAGCTCGACCACATGACTGCCGGGCGGGATCTGGACGGCGCGGCGAGCGAGGCGATGGCAGCGGTCGAGCAGCGCGCGCTGCCCGGGGCGTCCGTGCCCGCATCAGCGCGCGTCGTCCTGCATTTCCACCCCGATGCCGATCCGCTCGGCGCACCCGTCTTGAGGCAGATCGTCGCTGAGCGGCGGTACGTCTCGCAGTTCGTGACAGGAACGAGCAATGGCGGCCTGACGGCGTTTCCGGGCGGGGACCGCCACGCGTGGGAGCGCCGCATCTTCGCCGGCGCCTACGACACGAGCGACCCCGCGGATCGCCCTGTCTACGGAGCCCTGAGCCTCGACGGGGATCCGTACGGCGCCGCGCCGCGGTTCGGGTCCGCGTATCTCCGGCTGCGCCCCGAGGTGCTCGCCCGCGCGTCCTTCGCCTACCCGGACAGCGTCTTCGAGCCCACGGCCTTCGGAACGGCGGACCGTTTCGGCCTGATCGAGGCTTTCCTGCAGGCCGCGCCGGCCGATCCGCTCAACCATTACATCGAGGCCCACGTGCACGGACGGGTGCTCGTTCCCGACGACGTCGAAGCCGTCGTCATGGACCCGTCCTTCGACGACGAGCCGACGCTGGCGGCGGTCGAGGGGCTGGGCATCCCGCTGGAGCGGCATCCGGGCTACTCCGTCGCGGTCGCCGACCTGCGCGAGCACCCGGAATATCGCGGCGCAGAGACACTGGCGGTCGCGGAGCGCATCGCGGAGGACGGACAGCTGACCCCGGCCGTCATCGGACGTGCGCGGCAACGACGTCTCGCCGACCCCCAGACCCTCAAGCGCGTCTGGCACTGCCTCGCCCGGTTCGGCAGAGGAGACAACACACAGGCAGGATGACGAGATCGCCGAGACGCCGCTCCGGACCTCACGCCCGCCCGAGCTGGTCCCGCCACCGCGTGAGGTACATCCGCTCCGCCGAGTTCCCGGCCAGCTCGATCGCCCGCTCGTACGCCGCCTGCGCCTCCGCGCTGCGCCCGAGCCGTCGCAGCAGATCCGCGCGCGTCGCGTGCAGCGCGTGATAGCCGTCGAGCACCGCGGCGACCCGCTCGACCTCGGCGAGCGCGACATCCGGCCCGTCGACCTCCGCGAGCGCGACCGCCCGATTGAGCCGCACGATCGGCGACGCATCGATCCGCAGGAGCCGGTCGTAGAGCGCGACGATCTGCGACCAGTCCGTGTCGCGCGACGACCGCGCATCCGTGTGGACGGCGTTGATCGCGGCGAGCAGCTGATACTGCCCCGGCGGCGGACCGCCCGCGGCGACCGCCGCGATCCGCTCTCGCACCAGGGCGTGTCCCTCCGCGATGAGCGCGCGGTCCCACGCGCCGTGATCCTGCTCCTCGAGCGTCACCAGCTCGCCCGTCCGTGACACCCGCGCCGCGCGCCGCGCGTCGGTGAGCAGCATGAGCGCGAGCAGCCCGGTCACCTCGCCCTCGTCGGGAAGCAGCTCGTGCAGCAGCCGCCCCAGGCGGATCGCCTCGTCGACGAGGTCCGGGCGCAGCGGATCGTCGCCCGCCGTCGCGAGGTACCCCTCGTTGAAGACGAGGTAGATCACCGCCAGCACCCCCGCCAGCCGCTCGTGCAGGTCACCCGGCGACGGCATCCGGTAGGGGATCTGCGCCGTACGGATCTTCGTCTTGGCGCGGGTGATCCGCTGCGCCATCGTCGACTCCGGCACGAGGAACGCCCGCGCGATCTCCGCCACCGAGAGCCCGCCCATCATCCGCAGCGTGAGCGCGACGCGCGCCTCGACGGCGAGCGCCGGATGACAGCACGTGAAGATCAGGCGCAGGCGATCGTCGCCGACCGGACCAGTCGGCTCGGGGGAGACATCCTCAGACAGCATGTGGGCCGCCCGGTACTTGCGGTGACGCTGGGCTTCGCGGCGCACGCGATCGAGCGCCTTGCGCGTCGCGGTCGTGGTGAGCCATCCGCCCGGGTTGGGCGGAACGCCGTCGCGGCCCCACCGCTCGACCGCGGCGACGAACGCCTCTGCCGCGGCATCCTCGGCCAGGTCGAGGTCGCCGAAGCGGCGGGCGAGACCGGCCACCACCCGCGCCCACTCGTCGCGGTGGGCACGGGCGACGGCCGCGTCAGCGTCGGGCTCGATCACGGCTCCCGTTCACGCGCCGTCCTCGGCGAAGTGCTCCACGACCTCGTCCATGTCGGAGGGGAAGCGATGCACCTCCTGCGGCCAGTCCAGCGCGACGGCGAGCTTGCCGGCCCAGTAGCGCGCGGCGTCGTCGTCCGCGACATCCACCACCGTGAAGCCGCCGAGGTGCTCCTTGCTCTCGACGAACGGACCGTCGGTGAACACCGGCTCGCCGTTGCGACTCACGACGCTGAACACGGCGGAGGATGCGTCGATGCCGCCGTCCGCGTAGAGGAAGACGCCGGCTGCGGTCATCTCCTCCAGCACCGCGCGGGACGCCTCGCTCTTCTGGCGCAACTGCTCGGCGGTGTGCGGGGGCACCCACTCATCGTTGAAGGCGATCAGGTACTTCGGCATTGCCGTCTCCTCTCGTCGGAGGGCCCTCGTGGCTCCTCGGTCGTGGACCCCGGATGGGTCGCATGCAGACATCCACGAACGGCGAGCGCCGATTACGACACTATCCCCGAGATTTCTCCGGCCGACAGGGGAAGATCGCGGAGCGCGAAACCGCGAGGGCCACGGGAAATTGCCTGCTAACCAGGGAATTGAGGCGCTTTACTTGCGACATGCCCGGCACCGTCGCCCTGCCCGCTGCGGTGATCGCAGACTCCCCCTCTCCCGATCCCAGGCGCCACGGGGTCGATCCCTCCGGGCGGCGGCGCCGATGGGCGGTGGTCGGGCTGCTCGCGGTCGTCGTCGTGCTCACCGCATGCACCGACGACACGGCGGTGAGCGACCCGACGACCGGGCCGACGGCGACGAACGACCCCCAGGCCGCGACCACCCCGGACGGGCACCGGGTTCCCGCCGTCATCGCCTCCGGGAAGACGGCCCTGCTCGTCCTCGAGGTCACCGCCGACACGCGCGACCAGCTCCCGGCCTCCGTCTCCCATCAGATCTCCGCGTCGTTCGGACCGGCGGAGACCGGCGGCGGGGGGATCGCGGTGCTGTGGGCCGACACCGTGTCGCAGACCGGTGGAGACGTGACCCTCTCCACGGACTAGCCGGTCGTCATCGGCGCACCGCTGAGCGGATCAGGATGGCTGGTCTCGGCCGCCTGCTGCACACTCAACGTGCACCGCAACGTCCTCCTGCCCGTGGGCGGCAGGATCAACGGCGGAGAGCGGTACGCCATCGACGTAAGCCAGATCGACGTCGCCTCCGTCCGCGAGAACGGCTTCACCGGCGATGCCGTCGTGCACGGGGATCCGTCGGTCAACGAGGACTACCGCGCGTACGGCGCCGCGGTGCTCGCCGTCGCCGACGCCACCGTCGTCGCCGTGCACAGCACCGACCCCGACACCGTCCCGGGCACGCTGCCGCTCGGTCCCGGCTTCACCCTCGCCAACCTCGGCGGGAACGTCGTCGCGTTGCAGATCGCGCCCGACCTCTTCGCCGTCTACAACCACCTGGCGCCCGACTCGCCCACGGTGAAGGTCGGCGACCGCGTGACGAAGGGGCAGAAGATCGCCCTGCTCGGCAACTCCGGCAACACCTCGGCCGCGCACCTGCACTTCCAGGTGAGCCGCACGCCGCTCATCTTCTCGTCGGACAGCGTCCCGTACGAGATCGAGGAGTTCACGCTGGCCGGGCAGATCGACGGGGTGACGGGCGCGCTCACCGACCAGACCGGCTCCGGAGTCCGGAAGGATGCGCTGCCGCTGGCGCTGAACGTCATCGACTTCCCGTAGGCCGCGGCCCGCGCCACGGGCACGCCGCGTCGCGGAGGCGGTTGCGCCCGCCGCGCGGCCCGCGCAGGCTGGGCACGTGCGCGATCGAGCGGATGTCGCCGCCCACCGCACCGGCCCGTCCACTGCCCGGCGCGTGCTCCTCGTCGTCTGCGGCGCGCTCATCGTCGTCCTCGCCGCAGGGTGCGGGGTGATGGCTGTCGAGGGCGCCCGCGGTCCGACGACGCTGCTCGGGCGGATGGCCTCCGCGTGGGAGGGCGTGTTCGTCGTCGCGACGGTGCTCCTCACGGCGGCGATGCTGTGGACCGGCGCGAGCCTGCGGGCCGCCGCCCCGTGGATCCTCGCCGCGACGACCGCGGCGACGCTGCTCACGGCATCCGTCGTCGCGCTCGCGCGTCTCGCCGGAGCGGTCGAGATCACGTTCCCCGTCGCGACCTGGGTGCCGGGGATCGTCCTCCTGTCGCTGTGGGGCTGGGCGGCAGGTCGTTCCGCCGTCCGGCGCGGCCTGCTCCCGAAGCCCCTGGCGACCACGGCGCTCGTCCTCGCCGTGCTGCAGGTCGTCGTCATCCTCCTGGGCGTGGCCGTGTTCGCGCTCAACGACGGCCGCAACGTCGGCCTCAACGTGCTGGCCGGATTCGTCGTCCCGGTGATCCTGGGCGGCCTCGGCGCGTGGTGGATCGGCCTCGGCATCCTCTGGCGGCCCCGCCGCGCGTGACGGCATCCCGCCCCGTTTACCGCCGTGCGCAAACATCCGTCCCCCATCGGGAAACCGCCCCCGCGTAGGCTCGTTCGGTGAGCGTCAACACCGAGAGAGCCTGGAACCGCTTCTACGCCGAGGGGACGCCTGTCGACATCGAGCCGGCGACCGGCTCCCTCATCGACCTCCTCACGGACCGCGCCGCGCAGTACGCCGACCGGCCCGCGACGACGTTCTTCGGCGCGAGCCTCACCTACCGCGAGCTCGCCGACCGCGTCTCGCGCGTCGCGAACGGACTGCGCCTGCTCGGCGTCCACGAGGGCGATCGCGTCGCGCTCGTTATGCCCAACGCGCCGCAGCACGTCATCGCCTTCTACGCGGTGCTGCGTCTGGGCGCGGTCGTCGTCGAGCACAACCCGCTCTACACCCGCGACGAGCTCGAGGTGCAGTTCCGCGACCACGGCGCCACCCACGTCATCGCGTGGGACAAGGTCGTCCCCGTCATCCAGTCGCTGCCCGAAGAGCTCGGCATCCGCCGCATCGTCTCCGTCGACATCACCCGCGCCATGCCCTTCACGACGCGGCTCGCCCTGTCGCTGCCGATCGCGAAGGCCCGCGAGTCCCGCGCCAAGCTCACGGCGAAGACCACCGGGACGATCCCGTTTGCGCAGCTCGAGAAGTCGCCGCCCGTCGACCCCACGCTCCCCGGCCCGAAGGTGACGGATGTCGCGTGCCTGCAGTACACGTCGGGCACCACCGGCACCCCCAAGGGCGCCATGATCACGCACGGCAACCTGTGGTCGAACGCACGGCAGGGCGCCGCGTGGATGCCGAAGTTCCAGCACGGCGAGGGCCGCATCTACGGCCTGCTGCCCATGTTCCACTCGTTCGGTCTGCTGCTGTCGGTCATCTACGCCGTCGAGACCGGCTCCAACGCCGTCCTCTTCCCCACGTTCGATCCCGACCTCGTCTCGAAGGCGGCGGAGAAGTTCCCGCCCACCTTCATCCCGGCGGTCCCGCCGATGTTCGATCGGATGGCGCGGGTCGCCCGCGAGGGCAAGCTCGACCTCAGCGGCGTGGTCTACTCGATCTCCGGTGCGATGACGCTGACCCCCGCCGTCGTGAAGCGCTGGGAGGACCTCGCGGGCAGCATGCTCAACGAGGGCTACGGCCTCACCGAGACGAGCCCCGTCGCGCTCGCGAACCCGTTCAGCGACGACCGCCGCATCGGCACGATCGGCATCCCGTTCCCCTCGACCGACATCCGCGTCGTCGACCCCGAGGAGCCGACCCGCGAGGTGCCCCTCGGCGAGACCGGCGAGCTCCTCATCAAGGGCCCGCAGGTCTTCCAGGGCTACTGGAACCGCCCGGAGGAGACGGCGCAGACGCTGCTGGAGGGCGGCTGGCTGCGCACCGGCGACCTCGTCGCGCAGGACGAGGACGGCTTCGTCACGGTGGTCGACCGCAAGAAGGAGATCATCATCACGGGCGGCTTCAACGTCGCGCCCAGCGAGGTCGAGAAGGTGATCCTCAGCGCTCCCGGCGTCGCGGCGGCCGCGGTCGTCGGCGTCCCGCGCGGCGGCGGCGCCGAGGTGGTCACGGCGGTCGTCGTGCCCGAGCCCGGCACGACCTTCGACGAGGATGCCGTGCGCGAGCTCGTGCGCTCCCAGCTCGCCGAGTACAAGCGTCCGACCTCGTACCGCGTGTGGGAGGAGCTGCCCACCTCCCTCATCGGCAAGGTGCTGCGCCGCCGCGTGCGCGACACCCTCATCGCCGACCGCAACGCCGTGCGGGCGCTGCCGACCGAGGAGTGACGCGGGACGGCGCCGCGTCCGGGCGGCGGGCCGCGTCACGGGATAATGGCGGGGTGCCGCCCCTTCCGCGCGAGATCGCCGATCACGAGTTCGTCCTCCTGACCACCTTCCGCAAGACGGGCGTCCCGGTCGCGACCCCGGTCTGGATCGCCCCGGACGGCGACGAGTGCCTCATCACGACGGGGGCCGCCTCCGGAAAGGTCAAGCGGCTGCGGCACACCCCGCGGGTGACGCTCACCCCGTGCGACGCGCGCGGGCGGGTGGCTCCGGATGCCGTCACGATCGAGGCGACCACCTCCGTCCACGACGACCCGCAGACGATGGCCCGGCTCGACCGCGCGCTGACGGCGAAGTACGGCGCCAAGTACAAGATGATCCGCGGCGCCCAGAAGCTGCGGCGCGCGAAGCCCGAGTCCGTCGCGCTCGTGGTCACCGCAGCGAGCTAGCGGCAGGCCTTCGCCTTCGCGATCATCGACTTCGAGGGCTGACCGTACGCCTGCACGCCGTTCGCGTCGTTGCGGAAGCCCTTGCCGATCGCCCACGCCGTCGCCCACTCCTCGTTGGCGTCGCGGCTGCGCCAGTCGAACATGTCGCTGCACTTGGCGGAGATCGCGTGTCCCACCTCGTGCGCGATGAGCGCCTTCGAGAACGCGTTCGGCCACTCCCGGGCGACGGAGTTGGTGAACGTGATCGTCGAGGTGCCGCCGTACGCGGAGCTCCAGCTCGTCTCGCCCGCGATCGTGCCCGGCCGGCCGTAGCCGTTGACGATCTCCTTCCAGTCGAAGTCGAGCAGCACGCCACCGGCGAGCGACCGAGCGAACTCCTCGACGGCGAGGCGCTTCTTGTACAGCGGGCCCTTCTTCTCGGCGAGCTCGGCGCGCTGGGACTTCTCGACCGCGGCGACCGCGGACGTGTACGCGGTGAGCCGCGCGAGGGCCTGATCGTCGAGCGCGTTCGTGCGCGCGGCATCCGCCGAGGCGCGTCGCAGTTCGACGATCGACCCGGTCTGCGCGCTGATGTTCGCCTTCTCGTGACGCTCGGCCGCGGGGCTGATCGCACCGAAGACGGCGAGCGCGGCGTCTTCGAGCGCGAGCCGTCGGTCCGCCAGCGCGTCCTGCGCGTCGCGGGTCGCTCGGCGCAGGTCGTCCGCCTCGTCCGCCGCCCGCTCGAGGCGCTCGCGGGCCGGGACGAGATCCCACAGCCAGAACGGCTTGTCGGCGTCGACGTCGGGGGCGGGCTGGGCGGCCGCCTCCTCGGCGGCGGTGAGAGCGGATGCCGCCTCCGCCGACGCCGCGGCGAGGGACTCCACCACGGCGGGGTCGACGCCGCCGGCCGGTGCCAGCGCGACGATCTGCGCGGCGATCTCCGCCTCCGAGTGCGCCGCGGTGATCTCGGTGCCGGACGCGACCTGCGCGCGACGCAGCTCCCCGTCGGCGGAGCTCCACAGCGCCGCGGTGGTGTCGTACGACTGCGCCGCGAGCGCCTGCGCGACGGCGAAGCCGGCGAGGGCGAGGACGAGCACGACACCCGCGACGAGGGCGGCGATGGCGCCGCCGCTCAGTCCTCGGCGCGGGCCGGGAGCGGCGGGGTCTGCCGGAGCCGGGGCGGGCTCTGCCGGAGTCGGGGCCGGGGCGGGCTGTGCGACCGGCGGCGCGGGCTGTGCGACCGGCGGCACGGCCGGAGCCGGCCCGGGCTGTGCGGGCGAGGCGGGTACGTGCGCGGGCCGGGGCGGCACCGGCACGGCCGGCACGGGCGGCGCCGTCTCGGCCGGCGGCGTGTCCTGGCCCGCAGGGTCGGCGCTCTGATGCCCGTTCGTCTCCGCGTCCACGCTGCTCCCCCGATGCGAATGCGTCCCGGCCAGACTATTCGGTCGTGACCATGTCGCGCCCCGCGACGAGGGTGAGCGCACGCCGACAAGCCCTGGACGGGCAGCCCGCGCTGAGGCGGGCCACCCGTCAGGGGCGGCGTGCGAGTTCGTGACGCGTGGGCACGGCGCGGTAGCCGTCGCGGGCGATCTCGGTGAAGGTCGCGACTCCGACGAAGACCACGAGGGCGACGAGGGCGACGAGCACGACGGCAGCGATGATGATTTCCATGATGGGCCTCCCGGACCGTCTGTTGACGGTCCCCACATTCCTCGCTGAGGTAATGCGGCCACATGCGGCATCCACCGTACTTTTCCGCGGACCCGCGGGCCTCGCGTGAGGTAGCGGCGTGAGGCTCAGCGGCGCGTGCTGGCGGCGAGGAACGCGGCCTCCGTGCGGCTCGTGGCGCCCGTCTTGCGGAGGATGTTCGAGACGTGCACGCTCGCCGTCTTGGTGCTGATGAACAGCTGCTCGGCGATCTGCCCGTTGGTCAGTCCCCGGGCGACCAGATCCAGGACCTGGCGCTCGCGCTCGGTGAGCAGCGCGTCGAGGGATGCCGCGTCCCCCGCGGCATCGCGGTGCTCTCCGCCGGTGGCACCCACCCGGCGCTCCAGCTCGCGCACACGGTCGACGATGAGTCCGCCGCCGATCGCGGCGGCGCTCTCCCGCGCCGCCTGCGCGGCCGCTCGCGCGCCCGCCCGGTCACCCGCGTTGGCGAGCGCCTCGGCCTGACGGAACGCGGCGTACGGGGCGAGGCGCGCAGGGGCGACTCCGTCACGCGTCGCCTCCACGGCTGCCGCCCACAGCGCGGGGTCGGTCCCCGTCCCGCGCGGGCCGCCGAGCTCGGCGTCGACGAGCGCGGCGTGCGCGGGCGCCGTGGGCCACATGCGTGCCGTGTCGAGTGCGGCGCGCACGGCCGCCTCGAGGTCCTCGTGGGTCCGTGGCGCGCCGTCGGGTCCGGTGAGGGCGGGACCCGTCGTGCGCGCAGCGGCGAGCACCCGGGCGGCGAACGCGATGAGCGGCAGGTCGTACGCGGGGAACGGCCGATACTCGGGGTCGAGGATCAGCGACACGGCGTCCCACGCCTCGCGCACCTCGCCACGGACGAAGGCGAGCTCGCCGCTGACCAGGGCGAGGCCGCGCGCCGCCTGGGCGTCGAGGCGGCCCTGCTGCCGGAGCGAGCCCTGCCATCCGCGCAGGAGCCGCTCGGCCTGCTCGCGGTCGCCCGCCCACAGGGCGGCCTGGATCTTGAGCCGCCGCAGCGGTGCGCTGAAGCCGATCGGAGCGTCGAGCTCGAGGGCGCGGTCGAGCATCTCGTCGGCGCGCGCGGTCTCGCCGAGGGCGTAGAGGGGCCCGATCACGTTCGAGAGGAGCACCGCGCCGCTGGTCCGCTCGACGCCGCGCTGCCGTGCGCGCTCCGCGCCCTCCTCGGCCGTGCGCACCGCCTCCTCGTATCGGCCGATGAGGTGGAGGGCGTCGGACTGGTTGACCCAGTAGCGCAGGCGCGCGGAGTCGTTGCCGGCCGCGTACTCCTTCGCCCGCGCCAGATCCGCGAGGCCCTCCTCGATGTCGCCGGAGGCGAGACGCGAGAACCCGCGGATGTTGGAGGCGACCGACATGCGCGGCGGATTGTCGACCGCGGTGGCCTCGGCGAACGCGCCGTCCGCCATCTCGATCGCCTCGTCGAAGCGCGCGACGAGCATGAGGCGAGCGGCCAGCTCGCCGAGGACGTTGGCACGCAGGACGCTCGGCGGCTCGCCGTCGAGCACGAGAAGCGCCTCGCGCAGGAGCTCGATGGATCCCGGCAGGCCGATGTTCGCGAGATAGGAGGCCTTGTTGCGCAGCAGGAGCGCGTAGGCGGACCTGTCGGCGGGGTCGCACAGCGCGATGGCCTCGTCGATGAGACGGATCGCCCTCTCACTCTCGCCGGCGTTGCGCAGCACGTAGGAGGTGTCGCCCAGCAGGTCGACCTTGGTGCGCCCGGCCAGCTCTGCGGCATCCGGGACCTGGTCCCACAGCTCGATGGCGCGCTCGCCCATGGACGCGGCGGTCGCGAACGCGAAGGACGCGCGCGCCTGCTCATAGGCGGCGATCGAGGCGACGAACGCCTCGCGCACGTTGTGCGCCGCCATCCAGTGGTACGAGATCGCGGTCGCGTCGGCGCCGCCCGCGGCCCCGTCGGCCTCGAGCGCCTGCGCGTAGCGGGTGTGGAAGCGCACGCGCTCGCCAGGCAGCAGCTGATCGTGGATGGCATCGCGGACCAGGGCGTGACGGAAGGCGTACGCGGTGCCGTCGACGACGAGGATGGCGGCCGCGATCGCCTCGCCCGCGGCGATGTCGATGGCGTCGGGCGACTCGTCGCACACCGCCATGAGCAGCTCGTGCTCGACGCGGACGCCGCCCGCGGCGATGAGGCGCAGCATCCGTCGGGTCGGCTCGGCCAGCTGGTCGTAGCGGGCCAGGAGGATGCCGCGCAGGGTCTCGGGGACGGCGTCGAGATTGCCCACGCCGCTGCAGCACACGAGCTCCTCGACGAAGAACGGCACGCCCTCGGTGCGCGCGTGGACCTGCGTGAGCTCGTCCTCGCTGAGCGGCTGCCCGGCGATCGCCGTGGCCATGTCGCGCACCTGCCGCCGGTCGAGCCGCGCGAGCTCGAGACGCGACACGCGGCGGTTGCGGTCGAGCTCCGGCAGCAGGGCCCGCAGGGCGCTGTCGTGTCCCAACTCGTCGCTGCGGAAGGTGAGGACCAGGAGCAGGTGCGCCGTCTCGAGCACCCGGATGAGGAAGCGCAGCAGGCCGAGGCTCTGCGGGTCGACCCAGTGCAGGTCCTCGATGACGAGGACCACGGGCCGCACGGCCGACACGTTCTCGAAC
>Ga0182738_1006448_pt1 | contig 12158 bp, 12 predicted proteins | sample eDN5th30CBELigMG_FD_128876 | JGI IMG/M metagenome (GOLD analysis project Ga0182738, IMG submission 128876) | Enriched Miracle-Growth compost microbial communities from Emeryville, California, USA - eDNA 5th pass 30_C BE-Lig MG (version 2)... ...
GTGTTCTACCAACGTCTGGGCATCGACGTCGACCACATCAAAACCTGCATCCCCTGAAGACCAAATCCATCAAACCCAATGTTTTCACCCGCCAAAGCAAAAAACCGGCGCTGTCCAACTAGCCAAACGCCGGGAATGGGTGGAATCCCAGCCATCCCTGGCGGGCCAGCTCGCGGCGATGGGCCGCGAAGCTGTGAAAGACGTGCGTTCCAGCGTTCATGAGTCGTTCTTCGGACGGCCCGAACACGCGGCGGAACCCGGTTCGCCGGGCAACCCCACGCAGTACATGGTCAACCAGGACCTGGGCACTGTGCATGGGAAGTACGACCACTCGCAAGACCAGACCATGTCGGCTGAGGTCGAGCAACAACAACAGAACAAGGAGATGGAGCGATGATCCAGAGCTTTTTCAACGATGTGATGTTTGCCTTGACCATGCTGATGATGATTCCTGTGGGACTCTTCTACCTCATCATCATGTTTGTCGCGTTCAATGCTGAAGCAAAACGCAAGCAACGCGAGCAGGAAGCCAAAGACCGGGAAAAGGCGGCGGAGTCCGTGGCGGCTTCCGTCGTGGTGTCGAAAGACGATGGACGTGTCATCGCACAGTTAGCGCCGGAACCGCAATCCGTCATGCCGGCTGTCGCACCGCCTCTCAAGGGCGGCGACAGCATCGCGTCGAACGCGGCGAAGCAATTCGCCGGGAGAGCTGCGGCAGGCATCGCGTGGCACCTCCTCAAGATTTGGCTTCGCCCGAAACACTAACGGGTTTTTGGACCACTCCTGATTTCACTTACCAGAAAGGAAACGGCGCATCATGCACACGCCGGTCAAGTTTTACTGCCAGAACTGCGGTTGCCCCATCGTGGCCGATGGGACCGCCGCCGGGGAGTCCTTCCAGTGCTTCAAATGCCCTGAGATGGTCACGATCCCGCCGCAGAGGGCACTGGCGCGAACCGATCAAGTCGCCCCCATCGCCGAATGCCGTACTGATGCGAACGGGATCGTCATGGCGCAGAGCCTGGCATCCCACGCGCCGCCGGACGGCGTAACTCCTATCGAGCTTCGGCTGCCGGGGGGACAACTCGGCCTGAAGGCCAACGTCGATCAGAAGACCAGCAACGCGATGGCCACGACGTTTCTGGGCGCATTGCTGGTCGCATTCGGTGCCATGCTGGCCGTCATGCTCGGCGGCAAGCATAGGGCTTAAAGGGCAGTTTTCTGGCGTTCCAGGGGGAGCATCCGCTCCCCCGTATTTTCGACCAAGCGAGGTGAATCATGAAGAACAAAGACTGGATGCTGACCGACGAGGAGCTGGCGAATCCCGATCAGTTCTGGGTCGAGATCAAGCCGGGAACCGAGCATTTGTTCCAGGATGAAGATCATTTGACTCACGCGGAAATGCAGCAACTTCTTCGCGAATGGCGCGATGATGCCGCGCAGCGTCCGCTCTGGGAAAAGGGCGTGCAGCATGAGGACGAATCCGACCACATGCTCGATGACCGAAACGGGCAACAGCGTTTGCATGAGCGTGACCGGAGCCATGAACGATGAGCATCGACACCATCCCCAAACGCAGTGCGGGCGGGGCAATCACCCGCCCGCACTGCGAGGAGATGAGGACCATGACGCTGATTGAAGACCGTCTGACACGCATCGAAGCCATGCTGGTCTTGCTGGTTCAAAGCCAGCAGGTGAGAGAGTGGTACTCCGTTGAGGAGTTCGCCCGCCTTGTTGGCCGTAGCGAATTCACCTGCCGCCAATGGTGCCGCCTGGGACGGATCAAAGCCCGCAAGAAAGTCAGCGGGCGAGGGGCACATGCCGCTTGGGCGATTGCCCACAGCGAACTCGAACGCTTCCGTCGCGAAGGGCTATTGCCCGCGAAGCAGCACTGAACCTGAGAACCTTCCTTGTTCCATCCTGGCGGACTTCTTTTAACGAAAGTTGTGGTTCCCCATGTCCCGCAGCAATCGACAATCCGATTGCCAGAAACCGGAGGAAGCCCCCACGCTTCTCCTTCCGGCGGGGACACCGGCTTGGATCACGCCGGAACTGGTCGAGGCAACCATCCGCACCTGGCAGCCCTATTACAAAACACCGCTGACGATTGATGACGCCATCGAAATCATCCGTAACGCTGGGCTTTTGTTCCAAGCGTTATCAACAAAGAGGCCATTGTAACAAACGCATTGTCTCACGTTTTCCATTGGCCGAAAATGAATCACGGCTTGCCAGGTTCGATGACTCCACCGTCCCAAGTGATGCGGCATTGAGAAAGAGAGCGTTTGAGTTCTTCAATGCCTGCGCCGGTCACCTTCGTTTTCTCTAACTCCAGTTTTTTTAGCTTCTGGAAGCTCTTGAGCATGTCTACACCAGCATCAGTAAGACTTGTCTCGCTGAGAAGCAGGTCTTCAAGCTCAGTACATTCCCGTAAGTGAGCCAAGCCAGCGTCCGTAACGTTTGTTTTTCCCAGCGAGAGGTACTTCAGTTTCCGACATTGTTGGAGCGGGAGCAATCCCTGGTCAGACACATCCGTATAGCGCAGATTGAGAAGTTCCAGGCTTTCCAGATGGGTGAAGTGCGAAAGCCACTTATCGGAAAAAGCTGTGTTCCCTCCAAAGTTCAAATGCTTAAACGGCTTGTCGGCTAATGGAAGGAAATCCTCCAGGGAGATTCGGGTGAACCAAAGGCTGACATGTTCCAGGTACTTGCATTCAGCGAGATACTTCAGGCCGGGACCAGTCACTTTTGTACCACTGACATCAATGGCCTTGAGGTCTCGGCACTGCTGAAAATGCGCCAGCCCCTGGTCAGAAACAGAGGTCTGCATCAGCCAGAGGGCAATGATATGTTTGCAATCTGCGAAGATTCTCAGTTGTTCGTCGCTAACCGCTTTACGACCGGTCAGGGAAACGCTGGAAAGTGCAAAAGGAGACTTGGGAAGCAGGTCTCCGCTTCGAATATCAAGATCGCTGCCTTGAATTCGAATAATCCCACCTTGTGAAAGAACGTATTGTGCGGCTTGGCGATCCGCATCGTAGACGTGCTGGGCCTTTCCTCCCTTCCAGACCCCACCGTTCCAGTGGATTTCGCAATTTGGAAGCTGTTTTGAGAATGCGTCGATGCCTTTGGCTGTGACGTTGGTCTGAGTCAACGTCAGGTAACGCAGCCCCTTGTTCTTGGCTAACAGTTGAAGGCCTGCATCCGTAACCGAAGACTTATCCAGTCGTAAGTGATAAAGTTTTCGGAAGTCCTTGATGTCCGCTAAGCCTCGATCTGAGATCGTGGGGCTTTCGAATTCAAGGATTCCAAGCTCCGGCCATGTCATCGCGACCTGAAACGCAGCATCTGAAACCGGGGTCTCTCTGAGGTCAACATGGACGAGAGAGGGATGCCCGATCAGATGTGTTAAGCCACGATCACTAATCCTGCAACGGATCAGCCCCAACAACCTGAGTTTGGGAAGCCGAGCGACGATGGCCAGGCCGTCATCTGTCACTTGAGTGTCGTTGAGCCACAAGACCCTTAAGTCCTTGAAGTCTTGAATCGCATTCAGACTGTTGTTGTCAATTTTCTGATACGCCAGTCCCAGGTCGGTCAACCCTCGGTTTTCTTGAAAACATTGTAGTGTTGTCGCATTCACGTGCGATGCCGCACTCAGTTCGAGCGACTGAATGTGTGTCGTTCCGGTGAAGGCTTTGAAACCGGCTTCTGTCGTTTTCTTGTTCTGAAGGAGATTGACTGAGGTGAGATGAAACGGAGCCGTGGGCAAATCGCGAAGCGAGACAATCTCGTTAGTGATCCCATTGACCTGCACTTTTCCGCCAATTGACAGCACGTACTCGGCAGCCTTCCGGTCGGGATCGGCAGGCAGGGTTGAGCGGGAGAGACGTTCGCCGGGATGCTCCCAACGGGGACAGGTCAGGCGATCCCCGTTCAGAATGAAGTCGCGGGAAGTAACTCCCAACATGGTGATGGAATATGTCTTTGCCTCGATTTTCTCCCATGACATGGGGAATGTTTCTGGGGGGCCACTTCCTTTGTTTTTGTTCTTGATCGCCTTCAGTACATCCGGGTGAAAGCGTCCTTCGCCGGTACCATTCGCTTGGAACTTAGCAGTGTACGGCCACGGTCCCATCAGCATGCTCCACGTTCCGACAATCGGATCATCCGCACCGTTCGAGGTGACTGGTTGTAAACCGGAGTTCCGATTGCTTGTGGACGAGGAACTGAAGGTCGGTACGGAAACCGCTTCGGCTGAGATGGCGGATGGAGAGTTTCCATCGGGCAATCTCGACTCTCGGGATGTCGGCGGAAGAGTGACGGAACCAGTCTGGTTCCACAGCCCCAGGCCGATCAACAATGCTACTATCACAACGGACGGGATCGCCCAGAGCCGCCGCTTTGGCCAGGTGAGCCAGCGTATGAGACGGCCTGTGAAAAGACTCGCGGATTTTGATGGGGAAATTCTCGGCACCATCCTGGTGGCTGCCGTTTTCGACTCTTGGTGTTCCAAGGCTTCCAAGACCTCATGGATTGAAGAAAACCGCCCTTGAGGTTTCTTGGCATGAAGTTTGGCAATCACCGACAATAGCCATTGCGGAGTTTCCGGAATGATTTCCCGAATGGGACGGGGCTGTTCTTCGACAACCCGTTTCAACACGGCCACGGCGGTGGCTGCCCGGAAAGGCGGTCGGCCGCTGCACATGACGTACAGAACGCTGCCCAAGCTGAACAGATCGGACCGATGATCGACTTCCAACCCTTGAGCCTGTTCCGGCGACATATAGAGCGGCGTTCCCGAAATCGCCCCGCTTTGGGTCAGGCTAGCGTCATCGGTAGAGCGAGCCAGGCCGAAGTCCGTAATCTTCGGTCGTCCAGATCCGTTCTCAATCAGGATATTAGCGGGTTTGATATCCCGATGGATGAGCCCCAGGGCGTGAGCGGCTTCCAACCCTCTGGCAATCTGACGGCCAATCGACAGCACGTCCTGAATGTCCAGCGGCCCGGTCTCGTTGATCTTGTCCTGTAAGGTCTGGCCGTCGATGAACTCCATGACCAAAAATGGAAACGGCTTTTCTTCAACGGCATAAATGCTGACGACGTTTTCGTGACGGATCGCTGCGGTCGTGCGGGCTTCGCGCAGGAACCGTTTGCGGGCAGGGGAGGTGACCGCCAGTTCGGGCGTCATCATCTTGATGGCCACCACGCGATGCAACTTCTCGTCGAAGGCCTTCAAGACAATTCCACAACCGCCCCGGCCCACGATTTCCAGGACTTCATAATGCAGAAGCCGCCCCAGGGAACCTGGCTTGGATGACGGCGTTAGAAACGATAAGTCGATCTCGTCACGTAGACTTTGGTTGTCGCCAGCCTGCCGATCCTGAGGGTTTCCATCAGCAATCTGCTGTAAGGCGGGAACATCAAGGAATTTCCCAGATTTCTCGTGGGCAGCCAACAGTGCATTGACCTTGCGGTGTAATTCTTGGTCCACGCCGCAGGCTTGGGCCACATAATCCGCTCGCTGTTGTAAGTCTTCGACATCAATCGCAGCCAGGAAAATCTCTTGAATTTGCATTGCCGTTGTCGCTTGCGTGATTGCTAAGGTACCCCTGAAAAGTCACCGGTGATGAAAGAGCCAGACGCTAACGGTCGGCCTGGCGCACCCACGGTTTCGCACCTGGTAGCAATGCACGATCGCCATCCACTGAGATTCCGTCAAAAGTCGCTCCGCCTTTGATCGTGAAACAATATGTGCCATCCTTCTTTCTTTCCCAGGTAATCATATTGGTTTGGAACGCAGAGCGATCTTCGCCACTCTTGGCTTTCATGGCAGCAATCGTGCGAGGGTCGAAGCTCAACATCCCAACTCCATTTTTTCGAATTTCGACCGTGGCTGGCCATGGTCCGACCGCAATGCTCCATTTCCCAATAAATGGGTCGTCTTCTCCTTTCGGACGATCCTTCTTGCCGGCCTCTTCAGCGTCCAACCGCGCCAGCCACGGCGTCACGTCGTTGCCATGCGATGCCGCTTCATTGAGAAGTTTTCGGGCTGCCTTCCTGTCGGCAATCCGGTCGAAGGCCAAGAAGAGACCGAGCGTCAACGGGGCATTGTCCAGAGTGGTCAGATCGGCTTCGGCCAGTTCCACCCAGGTGCCAGACGGCAGATCGGCAACCAACTTTCGAGTCTCACGCCCCAGGGACTTCGATTTCAAAACAAGGGAATCACCTCGGGAGCTTTTCTGATAGCCCGCCACCGTGTATTCGATCCCAGAAATCTCGATTGTACTGCCTGCCTCTAACTTGGCGGCTTGTTCCAGAACAAGCCGTTCCAAGACCTGAAGTCCATCGATGGCTTTCTTGTCGGCTTCAATCTGCTGGCCGTAATCCCGCAGGTCGCGTTCTTCGGCCAGCGCATCGAGCTTGGCGATGGCACTGCCGTATTCACGCCGACGCAGTAATTCGGAAACATCATCCCATGCTGTTTGGTAGGCATCCTTGGGCTTTTCCTCCTGGGAGAACACCGGGGTGCTGCTGACCACGAGAAGCACCAGAATCATCAGAAAACGGCTTAAAATGGACTGCACAACAAGCCTCCGCAGGGAATGGGGTTCAGGATCAGGAACCGACAATGGTTCCCTCCTGAATCCAATGCGCCGTTTCCGGGCGAGGCTTGCCAAAGAATTTTCAGGAAACTTTCCCGAGGTTCTCGTCTCCCTCAATTTCGTCACGCAGCCAGGCGCGGGCAAAGGCCCACGAACGACTGGCCGTGCGGGGAGAAATCCCCAGCATCTGGGCTGCTTCCGGAAGCGTCAGCCCGGCGAAATAGAGCAGTTGCACGAGTTCCGCAGCTCGGGGATCAACGCTGGCCAGTTTTTGCAGGGCATCATCCAAGGCGAGCAGATCCTCCTGGGGTTCGGGCAGTGTCACTGCGATGTCGTGATCGAATCCTGTACGAATCAATCCGCCGCCTCGCTTTTGGCGTCCCTTGCGGCGAGCGTTCTCGACGAGGATGCGGCGGATGGCGACAGCCGCAGCGGCAAAGAAATGCCCCTGATGATCCCACACCTCCGGATTCGCTCCTCCCAAAAGACGCAGGTAAGCCTCATGGACGAGGGCGGTCGGTTGCAGGGTCTGGCCCGGTTGCTCTTTGGCGAGGTATGCGGCCGCCAGCTTCCTCAATTCTTCATAAACCAGCGGCAGCAACTGCTCGGCAGCACGCGGATCACCGGCCTTGATCGCCCCCATAATCCGGGTGAATTCGCTCATGGACTGCCCAGCCTTTCTGCTTGCTCCCAAATAGGTGCCTCTCCCGTCAGATTTCGGAGGCCCATGAGATCATAACTTCTTTGGATACAGCCTGCATTGGCGTTCGCCCAAAGTCTCCCATACTGGTTACAATTGGGAGTACGTCCTCGGCTCTTTACTCTCGGACTTGTCTCGGAGACCTCCCATGAAACAGTTCGCCGCTTTGGCCCGCGTCAGCAGCCGGGAACAGGAACGCGAAGGGTTTTCGCTCGAAGTGCAGGAGGAAGCCCTCCACCGTTATGCGACCCAAGCAGGCGGGGAGATCGTCAAGTTCTTTAAGATCGCCGAGACGGCGAGCAAGGGAGAACAACGCAAGACATTCCGCGAGCTGATCGCCTATGCCAAGAAGAATGCCTTTGCCCTCGACGGTTTGCTCTTTCCGAAACCTGTTCGATTATGTCGAGCTCGAACGGCTCGAATCAGAATACAACCTGCCGTTCATCTCCATCTCGCAGCCGACCGAAAACACACCCGCCGGTCGCATGATGCGGCGAACGCTCGCCAATATGGCTTCGTTCTACACCGAGCAAATGTCCGTTGATGTCCGTGAAGGAATTGCCCGCCGTGTGCGTGAAGGCTGGTTCTGCGGCCCGGCACCGTATGGCTATCGCAATGTTCGCAAGGACGGGAGAGGGGTGGTCGAAACCGATCCGCTGGAGTCGGATAACGTCAAGCGGATGTTCCACCTCTACGCCTACGAGAACCTGACGCTCGATGGCGTGGTCGAGAAAATCAACTCGGAAGGTCGGGTGTACCGGCCTTCACAACCACGGTTCCCTCGCACTTCGATCCACACGATGCTGAAAGACCGATGCTACATCGGAGAAATCCAGCACAAGGGGCAGTGGTATGCCGGTAAGCACGAACCGCTGATCGACCGGGCGACCTGGAATCGTGTGCAGGCTCTGCTTGGCGGAAGCGTCCACCATGCCACCACCCTGACCTACGCGGGGCAGTTCATGACCTGCGGCCATTGCGGTCATCCCGTTACCGGTGAACTGGTCAAGAAGAAGCGGAAGGACGGCGGCGTTAACGAACACGTCTATTATCGCTGTGCCCGCTATGCCAAGGGCGACCATCCCCGCATCCGCGTGAAGGAAGCCGACATCGAAGCCCAGGTATTGGCTCTCTTCGACAAGATGAAGGTCGAAGACGAGTCGGTCCGCGACTGGTTTCGCATGGTTCTGGCGTCACAGACCCGCGACGCCCAGGCCGACAGCCGCGCTCAACGGTCTGAACTCGCTCGGCAGGAGACACTAATCATTCAGCAGCAGGACCGGCTGCTCAACATGCGGCTGGCTGACGACATCGACCAGGAACTGTTCGCCAAGAAGCACACCCAGCTACGCGACCGGCTGGCATCCATCAAGCTGCAACTGGACGTGCTCGACCGCTCCCACGACGAAACGGCCGAACTGGCAGCCAAAGTGTTTGAACTCTCGCAAACCCTGAAGGAACAATGGCTTACCGCCGATTATGTCACGAAAAGGCGATTGCTCGAAATCGTCTGTTTGAACTGTGTCCTCGACAACGTAACCCTTTGCCCAGAAATGAGAAAGCCCTTCGACGTCCTCGTCGAAGGGCGGTTTCTAGAAACAAGCGGAGAGAGGGGGATACTCTGCAGGGCTTTTCGCAAACCATGTCTGAAACGGCACTTAAGACGCAAGTGTCAATTGGTGTCAGGATTTACGAATTGTCAGCCTGAGTCAGGAGTGGTCATGGTTTCTCATCGGTAGTCAGTCTGAATGGCACACTGTGCCGTTCAGTGGGGCGGAGTCTCCCGAGGAGATTCCATGACGATCCGACTTGACCCACCCATCATCCCCAAGAATGGTCACACGATTGAGGTCATTGTCCCCGGTCGTGTGAGCGATCCTGGTCCCGGAAAACAGGACATCCGTTCCCTGGACGATCAGTTGAAGCTGGCGAAGGAATGGATTGAGCTCCGAAGCGACTCTCCCATCAAGATCACTGAGGTGGTGGGACAGGGAAGCGGGGAGAATCTGGAACGTCAGGAGTTTCTCCATCTGATCTCACCGGTCGAAACCGGTGGATATGACCTGGTCCTGACTGAGGATCTGGGGCGAATTGTTCGACGACTCCAGGCTCATATGTTTGCGGAACTCTGTGTCGACCAGGAAACTCGTCTCATCTCCATCAACGACTATGTCGACACGGCTGTTCCCGGCTGGCAGGATCGGTCCATCTTTGCTGCCTGGCATCACGAGCGTTCCAACCGCGACACATCGGATCGGATCAAACGCACTCGCCGCAGCCGGTTCGATCAGGGAGGGACCTGTCAACTCCCCATTTTCGGCTATCTCAAGCCCCCTGGATCGAAGTCGGATCTCGACTGGACGAAAGATCCCGTTGCGGAAGGCATCTATCGCGAATGGTTTCGGAAACTGGATGGAGCGGATCCCAACCATCTTGGCGCGTGTCCTGATGGTGCTCTCTATTCGGAGATTGCTGACTGGCTCAATTCAATGGGTACCCCCACCGGCCCCTATTGTCGACAGAAAAAATGGGATGGCCCGATGGTCAGCCGGGTCACGCACAACTGGCTGTTGAAGGGAGTTCGCTTTTGCAACAAGCGGAAATCTCGCCGCGGAGGCGACGGCAAGTACCGCTCTGTCAAAGCGGATCCAGAGGAATTGCGCACTCGTCGTGTTCCGGGATTGGCCTTCTTTGAGGAAGCCTATTATGACCGTGTTGTCGCCAAGGCGGATGCCAGAAACTCGCGATATCGTCGACGCGGGAAAAACGGCCGCGATCCTCGCCGGAACGTCTCCCGACGTCGGACACGCTGGCCAGGCCAACATCTGGTTTGTGGAATTTGCGGAAGAATCCTGGTTTTTGGCGCCCATGGGCAAAAAGATCAGTTGGTCTGTCGTGGCGCCCTGAACCATGAATGCTGGAACGTCGTTTCCTGTGATTCCAAACGGGCTGCCACAGCGATCGCCGGTGCGGTGCTGGAAGAGATTGAGGTCTGGCCCGACTACGATGCGGAACTAATTGCGAAAGTCCGGGAGGAAATGGAAAATCACGAAGCCGCCCAAAGCCAAGCGTTGGCTGAACTTCGTCGCCGCGAGGAAAAGTTGATGCGTCAAGAGAGGAACGTCCGGCACTCACTCAGGGAATTTGGCCCGACACCGCTTGTTCAAAGTGAAATCTCGGCATTGGAGCAGGAAATGGCAGAACTTCGTGCCGAAACTGCGAAACTTGAACAGCAGCAACCTCCCCCTGCTGCTCTTCCCGATCTCGAAGAACTCCGACAGCTTGCCCGTGATCAAATCCGAGTATTGGCTATGGAATCCATCGAATTCGGTCACCTCATGCGACAGCTTCTGCCTCAGATTGAATGCTTTCCATATGAATCCATCGACGGGGGGATTCCGGTTCTCCGAGCCTCTGTGAGAATCAATCTGACAGGCCTGCTGCCAGACCGTATCGAGGCCGATTCCTACAAGGAACTCGGCTCTCTCTCCCGCAGTCGATTGGTCGATTTGTTTAAGAGCCCACAGCGAATCGGTCTTCGCGAGAAGATCATGAAACAAATTGATACACAGAAGCAGCGGGATTTGGCCCAATCACTGGGGATCAAGCAGGCCGTCATCAGCCGAGCCAAAAAGTTGACGCAGCGGATGGAAGAACTCGGGCGCAGCGATCCTTTTGTCCCGATTCGCCAACCGATTGAGCGGGGAAAGAAGTATCGACGACAAAATCATCTCCGGTTTTGCCACACTCCGCTCTCCGGATACGAAGAGCCGAAATTCCCTGCGGAATAGCAGAAGCAGAACAACAATCGCATTGAAATCCGAGGCCCGATCATCATTGATGACCGGGCCTTTTCTCATGGGCAAGCAGGAACTCCACATGTCCCGCAGAACTCAACGAAGATCCCCTGACGGGATCGTTCACAAGAACAATTCCTTATCTCTACTCTTGACGCTCTTAGCGAAAGCCGTCGCACAGGAGATCAAAAAGCAGCCTCCGTCCCTCGCGAACGCTCGTCGAAGTCGATCTCCTCGGCAGCAAAAGAAATAACTACCCCAACACTTCCTCAATCATTCCTTACAAGTTTCTCCACGCATCACAATTGAACAATGAACCATCTGTTCGTCGTGGCGGGCTGCTCCATAGACAGCCCGCCATGACACCTTTTCGTTCAACGGGGGTGATTGAATTCCAGTTGCGGCGTTGCCTGAAAATACTGATCTGGTCCTGTCCTCAGCATGGGATTTTAGGGAAGGAAGCGAAATCTCATCTGCAATCTCTGCGGGCTGACTTCGTGGTCGGCCCAAACCAAGGCATTTTTTTAGTATTTGCAGAAACCAGCAATGGAGTCACCATTTGTGACCTGGTTTGAAAACTGGGGTTACCTTGGTCTGGTACCCCTGCGGGCAGGCGGACCGTTGCTGCCAGCAATCAATGACTTCACCAGTTCTGTCGGCGGAATGCCTGACCAGTGCTCTGGAGACTTCCGATTCGACCCCGTTGAGCTTGTTGACAGCCCACACCTGCCCGGGAAAGATCTGAACAACTTCTTGAGTTGCGCTTCTGGCTGAGCTCTGCCAGACTTTACGGCATGACGGCGCAGCGGACAAAGACAGCCCCGGAAACTCAAAAGGACTGGCCCCAGCAGGTCACCCGCAGCAAGTACGTCCGGGTGTTGCGGCAGCAACTGGATCAGTTGCAATGTGAGGATCAGCATGGCAACTTTCAGACGGATATGAAGTGCCGAACTTTCCGGAGTCCGATTCGGAGTGAATCGCTGAACTGGCTCTCACTGATTTCAATTTTGTTTTCGCCGTATCTCACTCTCGCGAGATACGGCGTTCTTTTTTGTA
>Ga0182738_1006449_pt1 | contig 12155 bp, 9 predicted proteins | sample eDN5th30CBELigMG_FD_128876 | JGI IMG/M metagenome (GOLD analysis project Ga0182738, IMG submission 128876) | Enriched Miracle-Growth compost microbial communities from Emeryville, California, USA - eDNA 5th pass 30_C BE-Lig MG (version 2)... ...
CCCGCCTCAAAAGCCACGCGGGCGGCCCCCGAAAAATCCTCAGTTCTCCTTGACGTCCACGTCGGCATAAGTGGGGAATTTTACTTCGGCACTTCTGGGGAAAATTCACGCGGCATTGACAGTTAGCGAACAGATTGCCGCGGAAGACGAGGCTAACCACCTTGCGCATCACGATATTCTGACCGGCCTGCCGAACCGGATGCAATTCTACAAGGTGTTGACCGAAGCTCTGAACGCGGCTGATAAGGAGCCTCTGTTCGCCTTCTATCTCGACCTGGACGGCTTCAAGCCCGTCAATGACACCTTTGGGCACGCTGCTGGCGATGAGGTGCTCAAGATGGTCGCCGACCGGCTGAGGACAGAAGCACAAGGCGAGATGATCGCACGCCTCGGCGGCGATGAGTTCGCGATCCTGATGCGCGGAGACTACGAGCGCGCAGCCGACCTGGCCAACCGCTGCATTGCCACCTGCGAGCATCCGTTTAACAACTGCCGCAACAACTAAGGCTGCCAGACGATTGCTGACCCGGCTTCTGAAGAAGCAGGGTATCGCACCGAAGCGAATGATGACAGACAAGTCGCGCTACTATGGAGCGGCCCGACGGCATGTTATGCCGCAGGTCGAACATCCCACCTCGCCCACAACGCTCCGCGCTCCAAAACCGCGTTCACCGCATCCAGGTGATCACAGAGTGGAAAGCTGCTGCCCGAACCATGGCCTGAGAGCAATCCAAATGGTACAAAGTCCCCCATGCATCCGAATTCAAGTTAAGGTGATATCGCCCCGTAGATTACTGCGCGATCGCTATCGGCTTGCCAGTGGACGGGTGGACAATCACGTCCATTGCCACGCCGTAGATCTGCTGGAGCGCATCCGGAGCCATGAGGTCCGTGGGTACCCCTTGAGCGATCAGCCTGCCGGAATGGAGCGCCACGATCTCGTCGCAAAAACGAGCCGCCATGTTGACGTCGTGCAGGACGACGATAACGCTGATGCTTTTTTTCCGAGACAGTTTCTGCACTAGGGATAGCACTTCGATCTGGTGGGCGATGTCGAGCGCCGAGATCGGTTCATCGAGAAGCAGGCATTCGGCGTCCTGCGCCACCAGCATGGCGAGCCATACCCGCTGGCGCTCCCCGCCCGAAAGCGTATCGACGAGACGGTCGGAGAGAGCGGCGATTCCCGTCAGTTCGATGGCTTCGTTGGTTTTCTCCCGGTCAAGCTTGCCAAAGCGGCCAAGCGCGCCGTGCCACGGGTAACGGCCAAGCGCCACAAGCTCCTTTACCAACATGCCGGAGGCCGGCGGCGCATACTGGGGCATGTAGGCCAATTTGCGGGCAAACTCCCGGTCCCTCCATTCCGACAACGCCTTGCCCTCGAGGCGTACGGTTCCACCGGATGCCGGCTGCTGGCGGGCGAGGATCTTGAGAAGCGTCGATTTGCCAGAGCCGTTGTGACCAATCAGCCCAACGATCCGGTTCGCCGGCAATGCAAGTGTCAGGGGTTTCAGCAGCATGAGGTCCTGAACGGCGAACGACACGGCCTCGAGGTCGAACAAGGGGTCGCGCCCGGCGGCGATAGCTTCAGGCTTGCAATTAAAGGTGGGGGGCTCGCTCAAGTTATCATCTCCTCCCGTGCGGACGGGCAAGTCGGAGCGGTAGATAGTCCACCGGAAACGGGGACGAGTTTTCCCCTGTCCATGCGCACGAGCTGGTCAGCCGCGTGGAAGTAGCGATCATCATGGGAGATCACGATCAGCGTACGCCCTTCAGCCTTGAGATCGGGAAGTAGTTCCTCATAGAAGAGGCGACGGAAAGAAGGGTCCTGATCCGCTGCCCACTCGTCAAAAACGATGATTGGCCGCCCCTCGACCCAGGCCTGTGCCAGCGCCAGGCGCTTGCGCTGGCCGGTGGAGAGGTCCGTCGTGGTGAAGTATCCGTCGCGTATCGTGACTTTGCCCGCAAGCTCCAGCCGCTCGAGATAACGAGCGATATCGCCGGCATGCTTTCCCTGTCCCGGAAGAATGTCTTCGAACAGATGGAAATCCGACAGGACAGTGGAGAAATGCTGCCGGTAATCGTCGCGGCCTTCCACGGTGAGGGGAACACCGTCAACCAGGATCTTCCCCTCCTGTGGCGCATAGAGACCAAGCAGCAGTTTGATCAGCGTGGTCTTGCCCGAACCGTTGTCACCGATGATGAAGGTCGTCTTACCCGCCTCGAAGGTGAGGTCGACCGGACCGAGTACGAACCGGTGCGCCCGTTCGGCCTTGTCAGCATTGTCCGCATGAGGAAAGGCATAGCTCACACCTTCGAGCCGGATGGCGGACGAAAAGTGGGAAACATCGGCTGTCTTATCGTTTGCGATCTGTCGAGTATCCGATTCGGTTGTTTCAAAGTGGCGAGAGAGATCGCGGACCCTGCCAAGCGCAACCTGCATCCGGCCGATGGCAGGGAGCGCACCCATGATTTGCTCGACCGGACCGCGCAGGAACAGCAGGACGAGCACGAATCCGGACAACACCTCGGGCGGCATCGGCGCGATGCTCTGCCAGGCCAGCACCATGGCGATGAGAAGGAAGAACAGCGCCGAGCCGAAGGCATTGGCGATGACGAAGACGTTGATGGCGCGGGTGTTGATCTTACGTATGTCACCGACCGTCCCCGCAATATGCCCGGAAAAAATCTGCTCCCGCCGTTCCCGGTTGATCTTCAGTTCGCGCGCGCCGTCGGTGATCGACCGATAAGCCTTGTGCAGCACGTCCTCCAGTCTGCGGGAGGCTTCGAAGCCAGCAATGCCCTTGCGCCGGGCGACATACTGACCCAATGCCCCAATGCAAAGCACGACGGCGACTATTACGCAAAGCAAGGGCGAGAGCCAGGCAAGCCATGCCAGGCAGCCGAACGTGATGATCAATGAGATCGCCAGAGGTGCGGCAATGAAGGCGATGTCACTGATCATGTCGACATCATGGGTCAGTACCGGCACGAGGCGATAGCTTCGGTAACTTTCTAGCGCATCGACCGGGGCGGAGAGAACCTTGCGCGCAAGCCACATCCGCACCTCCGCGACGAGACCCTGACCGATCATGTTGGTAGCAATGTCCGATCCCGCCCGCGCTACCAGCGTCACGACACAGAAGCCCGCGAACCCAACTAGCAGCCCGCTGGCCATGCCCTCCTGACGATGGAGGGCTCCATTTATGATGGAGAGCAGCCACACGGTTCCAAGGCCGGAAATCGCGCCCGTAAGAACGGAGGCGCCAAGGAGAAGTGCGAACGACCTGTATCGCCTTGGCTGCAAGACGGCTGCTATACGAAACGTCATCTTCGTGCCTCCGGGGATGAGGATGCCCGCCAGTATGGAACGTTGAGTTGCCGCGCCTTCTGGATTTTGCCGAGGCATGGGCGCAAGGCCATGCAGTTGGAAAATTCACCGGCGATCCAGATGAAGTGATCGTCGGTGGCGGCGACCGTTGCGGCGATGGCGCGGGAAACGGCGGGCACAAACCCGTGCTCTTCACCGGGAAGGCTGCCGTTAAGCCAACGCAGCGCCATGGCCGGGGGACGATCGAAGTCCACCCGTGCATCCCGGGCGTGTGTGTCGACCAGGATCAGGCCCTCGGTCTCGACCGGCAGCGATTTGACGATGCGGGCGATAGCGGGAAGCGCCGTTTCATCTCCGGCCAGAAGGTAGCGGCGAGCCGGCTTCACACTCAAACCGCACGGTCCGGATATGCCGCAGAACTCGCCCGGCTTCGCCCGGCATGCGAAATTGCAGGCCGGTCCGGCCGCCTCATGCAGCACGAAATCGATGTCGAGCCAGCCCGCCGCGGCGTCTATGTCGCGGATCGTGAAATAGCGCATGGCGCAGCCGGACAGGCGTGGCCGCCCGTCAAGGCCGAGCACGGGGCGCGTCAGCGCCTGGCCGGGTTCGTCCGGGACATAAAGCCGTAGATGCAGGTTGGCGAAGGTGTCGAAGCGGGCGAGATCGTTTCCGCTCAGCCGCAGCCGCTGCGCATGCGGCCCGATGCGGTGCGACGCCAGGACCGTCATGAACCGGAAACCGTCATCAGCATTGACGTTCACGATCTCCTCCCGATGAGCGCAAGCAGAAGGGGACCGCCGACGACGGTCGCAAGCAGGCCTGCCGGAATCTGGAAGGGAAAGATGACATTGCGGCCGATCCAATCGGCAACCAGCAACACAAGCCCACCGACGAGCGCCGAGGCCACGAGCTGCAGACCTGCCCGCTGGAAACCCGCCAGCCGCGCCAGATGCGGCCCCATCAGGCCGGAAAAGCTAAGCGGCCCGACGAGGATCGTCGCCCCCGCAGTCAACAGCGCGCACAGGGAGAACAGGAGGTTGCGGCTGAGCGTCATCGGCACGCCGGATGCCATGGCAACCTCGTGGCCGAGCGGCAGCAGCTCGAGCCAGCGCCGAATTGGCGGCACGCAGGCGAGAGCCGCTGCCAGCATCGCCGTCGCCAGCAGCGCCTCTTCCGGACGCACCCCATAGGTGGAGCCGGAAAGCCATGCCAGAAGCTGGCTGAGGCGCGGGTCCTGTGCCGCCATCAGCACCGCCATCACGAAGCCCGAGACAGAGCTGAGCGCGATACCGATCAGAAGCAGCCTGTCACCGGAAAAGCCGGGCTTGCGCGAGAGCGCGAGCATTAGGGCAAGAACCGCAAAGGCCCCGGCGGCGCCCGCGAGGATCTGCTCCCCGCGTGTCGGCGCATTTGCGGTCAGGAGCAGGACGATCACGCCAAGCATCGCTCCGGAGGATACGCCGAGCACCTCCGGGGAAGCCATTGGATTGCCGGTCATGCGCTGGAGGACCGCGCCCGCCAGCGCCAGCATCGCCCCACCGCTGAACGCCGCGAGCGCACGAGGCCATCGCCAATCGAAAAGAAGGTTGTCAGTCCCGAAGCTGAAAGACCAGCCTTGCGAACCGTTGCCGATCGACACGGCCGCCCAGAGACCGAGCACAATCAGCGCGGCAAGAACGACCAAAGCGGCCTGCGGATACCGCAACCGGCCGAGGACTGGGCCACCTGCCGTTCGGGGCGGCGCAAGCATCTTGAGCCGTCGGATCAACAGGAACAGCAGCGGAGCGCCAAGCAATGCCGTCACCGCCCCTGTCGGGAAAAGCCGATAGGTGACGGGCAGCGACAGGACGATCTGGTCCGTGGCGGTCAGCAGCAGCGCTCCGATCGTCGCCGACCAGGCGAGATGCGCTCCGGTTCGCCGCGCGCCCGATGTCCGCGCGAGCGCCGGCGCGGCAAGCCCTACAAAACTGATAATCCCGACGGATACGGTAATGGTCGCCGTCAAGGCTGCCGCCACGACCAGCGCTAGAAGCCTGTAGGCAGCGAGCGACAGTCCAAGGCTGCGGGCGCTGGAATCGTCGAGCCCAAGCAATGTCAGCGGGCGCAGCAGCAGGACGGCCAGGATGGCCAATACGACGAGCCGTGGGGCGAGGAACCCTGCTCCGCCCCAGTCCTGCTGGTCGAGATACCCCGCTCCCCACAGGAAAATGCTGACGAGAAAATCGTGGTTGAACAACGTCAGAACCGCGCTGGCCGCACCGCAGTAGAGGCTCACGATCAGGCCGGAAAGCGTCACGGTGACCGGTGAGAGGCCCTTGCCCCACGAAAGCGCCAGTATGGCCAGAAGTGCCAGCAAGGCGCCTGCGAAAGCCGTCCATTCGCGGCCATTGGCAAGTATAGCCGGACAAAAGAGCGTGACGATGGCCAGCAGGAGATGCGCGCCCGCGGAAATGCCGAGCGTCGCGGGCTCCGCCAGGGGATTGCGCAGGATGCGTTGCAGGATCGCGCCCGCCAGTCCGAGGCCAGCTCCGGCCATCAACGCGACGACAACACGCGGCAGTATCGTATAGTGCAACAGCATCTCGGCCGTTACGCTGTGGTCTGGAAACAGGATGGAGCCAAATGCCATGCCGTCCGGCAGCAGGCCCACTATATTGCGGGCGGCCAGCATGAGAGCCAGCATCGCGAGCAAAACAGCCGGAACCGCCGGATGACGGATGCCTTTTTCTAAGGTCACCGGTACTCCTCCGACCCGAGAGCAAGGGAGGCGAGCCGGGAGAAACGGCGGGCAGAAGGCAAGCCACCGTAGAAGAGCACCTCGGGGATGAGTGCGATGCGGCGGTTCTTCACGAAGGAAAGGCTGGAAATCACGGGAGCTGAAAGAAGCCGGTCCATCGTCACGACGCGCTCGTTTCCAACGCACAGAAGGCGGGCGTCGGGCCGGTCGGCAAGACGGTCGACATTGATGGCCGCATGGCCGTATCGCGACGTGAAGCCGGTCCAGGCGTTCTCGATCCCGAAGCGGTCAAGAACGCTCTGGAACAGGCTGTTCCTGCCGAATACCAGCATCCTGCGATCGTCGAGAACGGTGGCGACGAAAAGCGGACGTCCGTCATAGCGTTGCAGCCTTTGCCGCGCGTCGTCCAATTCCCGCTCGAAGGACGCGGTAAATGCCTGGAATGCGGAACCCGCATTCAATCTGGTCGCCAGGTCGGCAAGCGCCTGCCGACCGTTTGCCAGACGATCCGAATGGTCCGCCTGATCGGGATTGAAGAGGTACGACGGTGCGATTGCTCCCAAGCGCTCGCGCATGGAGGCAAGATCATCTCCAAGAACCAGAATATCCGGCCGCAGGGAGACAAGCAGTTCGAGATTGGGTTCGGCGCGCAAGCCTAGCTCTCGCACGTTCGCTGGCGCTTGTGGTTCCACTGCCAATCGAGCGTAGCGCTCGATCTCGGGAATACCGAGCGGAACGATCCCGAGGGCGAGAAGGTTCTGGGCGCTTGGCCAGTTGAGGGCGATGGTCTTTATGGCGTTGCTGCCCGCGGCGTTTCCCTGTCGAGCGAAGAGAAATGCCGATGCCCCGCCGATAAAGGTTCGGCGGTGCATTGTCGCTGCCTTGTTCGATATCAACTGTACTTACCACTTGTAGGAAAGCGTTGCATTCACCGTGCGCCGGTTTCCATAGAAGACTGTGTCCGCATAGAAACCGGGCGTGAAGTATTTCTCGTCCGTAAGATTGGTACCGCTGACAATGAGCGACAGGCCCTTCAGTTCCGGGTTCTTAACTCCGAAGTCATACGAAACCGACGCATCGAATAGGGTATATCCCGGCACCTTGACCTGCGAACCCGTGGAGGTGTTGATCGTCGCCATGGAGCTGCCGACATAACGGACACCGCCGCCAACCTTGAGTCCCTCAAGCGCTTCCTGCTGGAATTCATAGTCGAGCCAGAGCGACGCCTGGTGATAGGGCGAGGATTGCAGGCGCGTTCCGACCTTGCTGACGCCCGCGACGTTCGCATTGTCTTCCGTTACGCGCGCATCGGTGTACGCGTAGCCGGCAGCCAAGCTCAAGCCATCCGTGAGCTCGGTCTTGGCTTCTAGCTCGAAGCCACGCGAACGAACCTCACCTTCCTGCACCGAATATCCGACGTTGATTGGGTCAGACGTGGTCACGTTCTGCTGGGTAATCTGGAACAAGGAGGCAGAGAAGAAGCCGTTCCAGCCGGCAGGCTGGTATTTGATGCCAGCTTCCCATTGCTGCCCCGTGGTCGGCTCAAACATGTTGCCGTTGTAGTCAGTTCCCGATGCCGGTTGAAACGACGTCGAGTAACTGACGTAGGGGGCAACGCCATTGTCGAAGAGATAGGTCAGGCCGGCGCGACCGGTAAAGGCGTTGTCGGTTGCTGAGGCCACTTCGTCGGGGATCGCCCATATTGTGTTTGAATAGAAATTGTATTCCGTTTGCTTGACGTGATCGAAGCGCCCACCCAGGGACAGGACCCAGTTGTCGAGCTTGATCTGGTCCTGTGCATAAAGACCGAGCTGCGAGACTTTGCTGCGGGTATCGGTGGTCAGTATCGGATTCCAGACGACGGGTGCGCCGTATACCGGATTGTCGATGTCGACGGTATGGTTGGCGCCGCCTCGTCTCGTCTCGCTTCCGTCGTAATATCCGTAGTCGAGGCCGAACAGCAGGGAATGTGTCATGCCCCCGATATCGACGGTTCCGGATAGGTTGTTGTCGATTAGGACCGTATCGGTCGATTTCGGACGATCCTGAAAACCGAACGTCGCGGTCGTTTCGGTGAATGAGCGGTATCCGCTCGATATGTAATCCACATTCGAATGCATGTAGCGGGCATTCTGCTTGAACGTCCACCCATTGTCGAATTCGTGCTTGAACTCATAGCCGAGAGTGGAGTTCTCGACATCGTAGTGTGTGATGCCCGGTTCACCCAGGAATAGATCGGAAGGGAAGCCACCGCTACGCGTGGTGTAGGGGAAGATGGTGCCGACCATCGGCAGGCTTTGTTCGGCGCCACCTTTCTCTGTCTTCTGGTAGCTGCCCAGAACGGTGAGGCTGGTCGCCTCCGTAGGCTTCCATGTCAACGACGGCGCGACGTAGATGCGATTGTCCGGCGAATGGTCGATCTGCGTGCCACTATCGCGCCAAAGACCCGTCAACCGGTAAAGCAGGGTCTGGTCTTCCGTCACGGGGCCGCCAAAATCCACGCCGATCTGCTTGCGGTCATAACCGCCATAGGTCGTCTGGATTTCATGAATCGGCGTCTCGGTCGGGTGCTTCGTCGTCATGTTGACGAGCCCCCCAGGCGCCGCCTGGCCATACAGGACAGAAGACGGCCCCTTCAGGACGTCCATTCGCTCGAATCCAAACTGCTCTATATCCGTGTCGTACTGATTGAAGCCGCTCCGCAGGCCATCCTTATACAGGCCGAAGAGATTGAAGGCGCGAAACCCACGAATGTAGATGTCCGGCGAGCCCTGGCCACCCGGATAATCGATCGCGCGGATGCCGGGCGTATAGGAAACGGCGGAATTGAAATCCGTTACACCGCGATCGTCCATCTCCTTGCGCGTCACGACGTTGACGGTCTGGGGAACCTCAAGGATTGGCGTATCGGCCTTGGTACCTGCCGAACTGCGTGTCGCAACAATGCCACTGGTTCCATCGCTCGCGCCCTGCACAACGATGGCTTCGAGTGCCGTAGAGCCATCAGCATCCGCCGCCCCGTGTCCTCCGGCGACCGTTGCAACGAGAGCGGCAGTCGAAGGCCCTGAAACCTGGACATTCAATCCCGTACCGGCAAGCAACGTCCGTAGAGCCTGCTCGGGCGCCATTGCGCCTCGAACAGCAGTTGATTGCTTTCCAACAACGGTCGGCGAACTGAACCCGACCTCCCATCCAGTCGTACGGATGAAAGCATTGATCGCTGCACCAAGAGGCTGCGCCGGGATATTGAAGCTGACCGCCTGGCCGGAAGTTGGCTGCGCGTGGGCAATGACAGGCGCATGGAAACTCGCCGTGCAAAGGACCGTCGAAGCGATCAGGAGGGATACTAGCCGCCCTTTAGCGTTGCGCATCACCTTTATCTGTTCTGAATTGTCCCCTGCTTCGGCCCACGCAATGCGCCCCATCGGTCATCCCTCACTCGTTAAGTTTAGAAGGCCGCTACGGTCGATCTGGCCTGGCCCCTATACTGTTGACGAATGAGCTTTCCCAATCTGGTAACGAAAGTTGAGAATTCAGCGCAGGATTAAAATCCCACCGGGAAGGCGCACGATCGTACCTCCAACGGTGGCGGCGAGCGAACGGATCGTCCTTTCGGGATTGTCGAGGCGATAGTTCCCGGTAACCCGCGCCGTATGAATGCGATTGCTGGCCACGACGATCGAATGGTCGTAATAGCGACCGATTTCCTGAATCACCTGCCCGAACGGCTGGTTCTCGAAAACCAGCCTTCCATCGCGCCAGGCAAGCGCCGCTTCCGGATTGGCTTGGCTGACGGCCGAAAGCGTCGTCGCGGTCGCCGTAATGCTTTCTCCCGGATGAAGCTCCGCCCTGTCCTCTTTCGCGGCAAGCCGCGTGACATCGACGAGGCCACGCTCCAGAACCACCGTATCCATATCCCGATCGCTGCGAACGGAAAAGGCTGTCCCCTTGACCTCGACTTCGGAAAAGGCAGCTGCGACCTTGAACGGCCGAGATGCATCCGGCACGACATCGAAAAAGGCTTCGCCCTGCAAGAGCGTGACGGATCGCTTTCCCCCTTCAAAATCGAGCGACACGGCCGATGCCGTGTTGAGTGTCATCCTCGAGCCATCGGGAAGCTTGACTTCCTCGCGTACGCCGGTCTCGGTTCGATAATCCGCGCGCCAATGCAGTATGATTGCGGGATATTGCTGGATTGCGACGGCGAGCACGATGACTGCGGCAGCTGCCAGTGCACCGTTCGTCCATGCCGATCGCCGCGCCCGCGGGGGACAGGCTCTCAAGCTTCGTCCTGGCGCAGGTGCGAACCCGACGGTCTTTCCGACGTCGGCTGCGATCACGTCCAGTTCGGGAAAATCCCAAACGTCCGCAACTCTGGAGAACGCGCCCGCATTCCCAGGATCCGCCATCCGCCACTGCTCAAACCTGGCTTTCAACCCTTTGTCGTCGGGGAAGCCCTGAAGGAGGGCGAACCAGTTCAACGCGGCATCCATCACCGGGTCCGCAAGCGCGAATTCCCCGTCCTTTGCGCTTCGCTCTGGCTTGTCGCTCTCCACTCAGGTCAATCCGATCACATCAGTCGCAAATTGAGCGCCCTTATACATGAGACGCGGGGCGGGCGTGAATCTCATAAAAAATCTCCTCCGGCGGTAGCGCCGCATTGCTTGAATCGTCAGAAACACCCGCGCTGGATCGCGCCGCCGCTGAGTGCGCGGGATGTCAGCTCCGGTCGATCTTGGCCATCGCCGCGACGCAGTGACCGTGGGCCAGTTTGAAGTCGTTGAACACCGTACTCGGCGAAACACCCAGATGCTCCGCGATTTTCGGATACGGCCATTTTTCGACGCGGCTCAGATACCAGACCGTTCGGGCGCGTTCCGGCAGTTGTCTGATCGCCTCGTTCAGCAGCCGAAGCCTTTCCGACTGGATCAGGCTCGCCTCTGGCGACGGGATCGACGTGGCGATATTGGCGACGTCCTTTTCCGGAACGTCGTCGCGTTCTATGCCGCCGTGCAATTCACGGCGCCGGCGGAAATCAATTGCCAGGTTGCGGGCCGTCTGATGGAGGAAGGCCTCGATGTGGTCGATCGGCCCGTTCTCCATTGCCTGGCGGGCGCGTATGAAGGTTTCCTGCGCAACGTCCTCCGCAGTCTGCCAATCCCCGACGATCCGCATCGCGCTCCAGATCAGGGACTTGCGATGATTGAGGAAAACGTCTGTCAGGGCGGCGCCCATATCGTCAGGCCCCTTTACGGATTTCCACCTTGGAGAGCCAAAGGGTAATCGAAGCTACCCGCCGCCGCAAATTGCCCGCATATCCTTCTTCTATAAGTGTCATTTCCAGTCCGTTTTCCAAGAGCGCATTTCGATCTGAACGTCAGATCGCAGATTCCCCATAAAGTATCGGATCACACTCATGTTTTAGGCGGAAATGTCAGCCGCCGCAACAACGACATTGTCCAATATCTAGAGGTGCATGCGTTTTCCAATGATGGCATCACCAACGCTCTTCTGGCAGGCATCTGCAGCCGTTCGCTGCCAGCAAATGCCAATACGATAGTTATGCTGCCTCTAGGGCTGGAACTTGAACAGCACTAAAGGCCGCGTCTCACCGGTCGGCGCCTCTACTTGAGCTCTTGATGGGAATCGAACTGCTACGCTGCGGAAATATTATAAAGAAATCATAGGCATAAGTTGCTCGTGTCGATATTCATCACCCTTGCCAGAACGAAAGTTTGACTACTGACGTTCCCTCCCCGAATTTCCAAAGGCCGCCCGGACGAGCGTTATAGCGAGCGGGGGGATGCTAGCCCGGAACGGTACGGCTCAAACGTTCGTATTCTGCCATCAGGAAGATCACATAGCTGCGGATCAGATTGCTGTCCCTTCATCTTCGTCCGGAGCTCGATGGCGAACTTGTTGAAATACTTCGCTTCGATCGTGGTTTCCCCGGCACTAAGGCTCTTGAAGGCGGTAAGAGGCTGCCTCAAAAAGAGGTGGGTGATTTCAACAGGTTATGATTCCTTCGGATTTGCGAGATTCGATGGAGAACATTATGGCCTGGACCGAAATCACCCGCCGGCAATATGC
>Ga0182738_1006450_pt1 | contig 12154 bp, 14 predicted proteins | sample eDN5th30CBELigMG_FD_128876 | JGI IMG/M metagenome (GOLD analysis project Ga0182738, IMG submission 128876) | Enriched Miracle-Growth compost microbial communities from Emeryville, California, USA - eDNA 5th pass 30_C BE-Lig MG (version 2)... ...
CCATGCCTCACACGCCCTGGACCGTGGCGCACCGATCCATCTGGTGCAGCAGACGTTGGGGCATTCATCCGTGGCGACAACCGGGCGTTACCTTCATGCTCGTCCTACGGAATCCAGTTCGAGTTATCTGCTTCGGGACATATAGAGCCGCTGCTTCAGACGGCTCGACTCCATTTCCAACCATTGTACCTCCACGCTCTGTCACGACTTGTTGCGAAGCCACAACCTTCAGGAAGTCAAACGGAGGAACTGCATGACTTACGAGAAAGCCTTGAAGCGAGCGGAACGAGTGGGGGTGAGCAAGGCCGAAAACTGGAGTCTCTGGCAGTTGTTTGCAAGAGCCTGGCGAGCATTCACGCCATCAACCCAGCGCTGGTCTTTGCTGGAGCGCAAAAGCTCGACCTGGACGCCAAGCAGGTTGCGAGGCTGGCCGAATCCGATCCCGTAGCGTTGGGCAATCTCATGTTCGTGTGAGGCCAACGTCACCGACCCGACTTCCTTTCAAACCATTGTACCCCCGTGTCCCATCACCACTTCAGGGACACGGGGGTACTCAATGCTCATCACACTTCACTCCGGCGACTTCGGCACCTACCTGCTCGTCGCCGAGGACGGTCGAGACATCCTGATCCAAACAGATTGGGACTATCCCGGCATCGCTAGCACGTTTGGCTGGTCGCCGTGCCACTGTGGTCGCACGGACGGCACGGTGTCCTGCGCCCATCGAACGGCCAGCGAGATGATCGCCGAGGCCGCTGCATTCCTCGACGAGCATCTGGGCGAGTCGGTGCATGATCCTGCCTACTTCAACTGAAACATCCATCCAACTGAGACACACAATGAACGATCCAACTGAAGCAATCCGCCGCCAGCGACTCGCTGAGATCAACGCCGAGCCTGGAAGCCGTGAGGCTCTTGAAGCTGAGTACGGCCAAGTCTGGGACACAGGCCAATTGATGGAAGAGTTCGAGGCCCTTGGCTTCCTCGCCCCGTACATCGTCGTTCGACGCAGGGCCGATGGTGTGAAGGGATCGCTGGAGTTCCAGCACAATCCTCGGCTGTATTTCAACTTTCAACCACATGAGAAGTGAGGAGGAGCATTCCTTGACCCGAACGATTGCACAATGGGCTGCTGACGCCGCTGACACCGTGCAATACGCCAGCAACCTGAGCGGCTTGGTGTTTTCCTTCGAGCAGTGCGTCCAAGCCCTCGCCGAAGAAGCTCGCCGCCTGGGATATGACGACGAGTGGATCGACCGCCATCCGATTGCGGTCCTATGGGCCGACAAGCTGGATGACCTGTCCCGCTCTCGCAACCTGCCGCCCATCGAAACGCATGAGCAACTGATCCACTTGGTTCCGCAATTCGCTGCCGTGATGCGGAAAGTGTGCGACGAGGCACAGCAGAGTCGAGAAGGCACCGAATGGCGCAATCAGCATCCCAAAGTGCAGGCGCTCGTTCAGAAACTCGTTGCCATCACTGGCTCCCGGAACACGATGGCCGTCGTTCGTGGCTTTGAGGACTGCGAGTGGCTGGCGAAAGGCGAGCCGGTAACTGAGACCGGCCAACAATAGGGTGCCAAGCGACATTCAAAGCATTGTACCCACAACGCCGGGCGAACCGCCTGGAAACACACCTGCTTGCAAGGACAATGCCAATGGGCCTGACAATCCACTACGACCTTCGCTCCAGCGCCCGCACCGGCGACAAGGCTCGCCGCCTCGTGGAGCAGATGCGCCAACTCGCCATCGACCTCCCGTTTGAGGAAGTCGGCGACATTATCGCTTTGGAAGGCGATCAGGCCGACTTCGAGCAGCAGCGAGGAAAGGTCGAGGACGGCCACTTGTGGCTGCTGATCCAAAGCAGCCAGCATGTCCGATGCCCGTGGAACCCTCGCATCAGCCGCAGCATCACGCCGAGCCAACTCATCGCCTTCACCACGATCCCTGGCCCCGGCAGCGAACCGGCCAACATTGGCTTGGCTCGCTATCCGCAGGAGATCGAGTGGGAGTACCGGCCCACCGACGACCAGCGGTTCCAAGAGGAGTGGCGGTTCTCGTGGCGGAAATGGGATCGCTGGCTGAAACGCAACGGTTATGCCGGCTACCTCAGCCCCAATAGCGAGCAGTTCGCCGAGGTCCGCAAGGTCAAGACCAGGCCGGGCGGCTGGCGGTGGTCGTCGTTCACGAAGACGCAGTACGCCAGCGCTCCTGCCTGCGGCGGTGTTCCCAACTTCCTGCGCTGCCACATCAGCGTGGTCACGTTACTGGACCGCATCGCCGAGCTTCCGACGTTGAAAGTCCAGATGGACGACGAAGGAAGGTATGGACCGTCGCACTATTCGGATGACTGGCGAGAGGCACACGCCGAAGGACGAGAGCCAACGTACCGCTGGCACGAAGGAAAGTACGGCCCCAAGGCTTTGGCCGAGGAAGTCGGCGAGTGGAACGGAATGATCTCTGCCTTCAGCGGCGCAATGAACGACCTGTTGAAGTCAGCCGGTTCGGAAGTTAGTGGTGAGTCTCCAATTCAGAACTTCCCGAACTTCGAGCAGTTGGAATTTCGAGGATCACAGGACGGCAACGTGAAGCCATTCCTCGAAGTGATGGCGCAACTGGCCGAGCAGGAGCGGGCCAAGCAATTGAACGTGGCCTGATGACCGTCAGCAGGAGCAAACGATCCACAGGCCAGAACCCACAACGATCCGGTGAATAGCAGAAGGCCACAGTCGAAAGAGACCTCGGAGGCGATCCACGGCAAGGTGTGGACGCCCGAAGAATTCGGCCACGAGTTCGAGATCATTGGCCTATTCGTCTCGCCGATGATCGTCCGCCGCATTTCGGACGGCACGAGGGGAACCATCGAGTTCCAAGACAGCCCACGAATCTACTTCAATTTTCGAGAGGAACGATGATCGACGTGAAGAGACCACTTTTCAGCCTGGGGCGCATTGTAGCGACTCCGGGCGGGATTGAAGCCTTGGAAAAGGCGGGCGAGAACGCCTGGACTTACCTGATGCGTCATTGTCAGGGCGATTACGGCGACGTGGACCAGGAAGACTGGCAAGCCAATGACGAAGCCGTGAAAGATGGCGGAAGAATCTTGAGTGCCTACACGCTCAAGAGCGGCGAGCGGATATGGATCATCACTGAAGCCGACCGCTCAAGTAGCTGCGTCATGAGGCCAGACGATTATTGATGGCGTTGTACTTCTACGAGCAGCAGCATGAAAGGAACAACAATGAGCAAAATTCCCGAAGTCGGTCTCCACAACTGGACCGCCGAGGTCTTGCAGTCCGACCGGCCCGTGCTGGTCGATTTCTTCAGCCCGACGTGCGGCCCGTGCCGGATGCAGACCCCGGTGCTTGAGGAATTGGCGGTCGAACGCCCCGACCTGAAGATCGTCAAGCTCGACGTGACCGAAAACCCGGAATTGGCCGTCCACCACCAGATCGCCGCCGTGCCGACGTTGATCCTTCTTCGCAACGGCGAGGTCGTGGACAGGCTGCGTGGGCTTCAAAACCGTGATCGGCTGCTGTATTTCCTGGAGAATGCGATATGTCGATAACCTTCACCTTCCGTTCTCCCGATGCCGACCCAGAGCAAATCCGGTCGGTGGTCGAGCAGCTTCGCCAGAAGGCCACCGATCTCGGCCTCACCGGGGTCGGTGGTCTCGTCTGCCTGAGCGGTGACGAAATCGAGCAGCACGAGTTCGGCGAGCGGTTCAAGCTGGCTGACGAGAACATCACGCCGATCCTGCCAATGGCGGTGTGCTACTTCGACGGGAAGCTGCCGGACGGCCAGCCTATCGAAGTCGGCCTGGCCCGGTACGAAACGTTTGACGGTTGGACCTGGAGCGGGATCGTCCAGAGCCGTGACATGCGGACGGTCGCACTCGTCATGGAAGCCGCTGCCGAGCTTGGCATCGAAGCAGTCATGTTCGCTGGCGGGATGTACTTTCGGAATTGGCGGGACGAGTCCGGCCAGGTGCTGTACGAGCAGGAGTGGGCCGTCGATTGGGAGAACTTCTGACGACTTTCACCCGGCATTGCGAGTCGAGCAGGGCGTACAGCAACTTCGGAATTCGATCAACTATTTTGCAATCCTGCTGGGATGACACCCCTATCGTGGCTGGACCCAATGCTTGGACGACCTCGCTTTCTTTCATGTTTCAAAGTTTTCGGCAGCCACTTCCGGCGATTCATCCACGACTCCAAGAACTTCCCGTAACCTCAAATCCGAAAATGCGCACGGCCAGAAAATTTCGGCCCCGGTAGGGAAAATGAACCAGATCAACATCATCGCCCCGTACTGGCACCACGCCACTTGGGTATTCGACGACGAGCGAACCGGACTCGTTCAGGAGCCGTTCGTCTGCGGCGTGCCAGAGATGATCGACGACCTCGTGCAAGACATCCCCGACGCCCGCTCCGGCTTCAGGCTGCTGTTTTCGGCGGCACCGTTTCCTGGCTATCAGCGACGGCTAACCTGGCTGCGAGAAGAAGCAGGCGGCAACTGGTACAAGGCCGATGCTCCGCCGATGGAAGGCTGGTTGTGTCCGGCCCTGTTCCGGTACTTCGACCAGGCCCCGGCAGAGCTTTTCGTCAAAGCCGAGCCGCTGCGGAGGGATGACCCATGAAGATCAGATTTACCCAGGAGATCGTCCTGGCCTGCGTGAAGGTCTGGCCGGTCGAGTACGACGGCGAACCCGGCGAACTTGACATGGAGTGCCAAGTCGTCGTCAGGGCCGGTGAGGAGTTCGAGGGAGTGGAGATTGACGACCAGGGGCGGCTGTGGCTCCGAAACGACTTGGTGGCGCTACGGGTGCCGAGGACGGCGTGGGAAGAAATCCCGGAGTGACAGCATAAGGGAACCTTGTCAGGCTCGCTCACTCGTCGTGTTCTCTTCATACCATGCGTGGCCGCACGAGTCGCAACGGAAAGACTCTTTCCAGAGGGACACGTTCACCCACATTTGCTTTGGTCGGCCATCGCCAAGATGGTCAAACTTCGTCTGCACTTGTTGCGTGCGGTCGAGAAGTTGCCGACCAACTCGCTTGGCAGTCCGGCGATGGCAGTTGCGGCACTTGTACTTCGTGAAGAAGTTGAAGATGCCCGCAAGTGGATTTTCGCTTGATTCACCATCATCCGGTGGCGCAGCCTGCGATCCGCTTGAATCTGCTTGGGCCGCATTCCCGGCCTTCTTCGACGAACGCTGCCGGTGATAGATCGTTGCCTTGCCGCCCTCGTCTAATACGAGTTGGTTAAGCGAGAGCGAGACCACCTTGAACTGCCTGGTTGAGTTGTCGGTCAATTGAACCCGAATGGTTTCGTTCGGCTGCTCGCCGCTGAGTGTGTATCGTCCGGCAGTGCTGTCCCCAGAGACGAACGCTCCGTCCCTGGAGAACTGAATCCACGGCCCGCTGCCGTCCGCTGGAAGCCAGGTCTCGGCAAGCAGTTCCTCCCGGCTGGTCTCCAGCAGCGCCAGCGGGTTGCTCATGATCTTTTCGGCGGCAGTCATGCTCTTTTTGTACCGCCTGGTCCGGCCTTCTCGATCCTGGACTTCCAGGGATTTCTGGTCGAGGGCCAATACTTTCCATGAGTCGGTCAGCACTCCGTTCTCCCAGAAGTCGATGAACTTGCGATTCTTCAGAAGTCGAAACGAGGTTGCAGTGCCGTTCTCCCGACTGACTGAGCCGCCCCGATGGAAGGCGATCCATTCAGCGTCTCCGTGCGCAGGCAGCCATTTGGCATGGATAAGGCTGGCTGTCGCCACTCCGACAATGAATATACCGCCAAGCGGAAGTGCCAAGAGCAGGCTCAGGACGATTCCCGGACTCGGTGATGATGGGTCGAACGCAGTGTGCAGCAGCGACAGCACAAACAGACCGCCCACTCCGATGGCACCAAACCGGCAAATGACTTGGAGTCTGTTCGGCGTGTGCCGCTCGTCAGTGTTCCAAGGATGGGCAAAAGGAAGCGGTGGAGGGCTGGATTCGTAGAGTCTGTCGAGTGAACCTGCTGCGTAGCGGCGATAGGCGATTCGTGCGATGGCGGCAATCAATGCAGCATCGATCAGCAAGAACAATGTCCAGATCGCCGTCGAACGCCGACTCTGCATTGATTCTCGCCGCCACTGCTCCAGCGTGCGATCCAGATTCTCCTCTCGATCAGCAGCACCGAAGTAGCCGTCTGAGCCTCTGGAGGGCGACTTGCTCGGCGTGAAGAACCCCGGAACGATCCAGGTGAGGAGCAGAGACACCGCCAGGCAACATCCCAGGAAGATCAGCCTGTCGGCATAAATGCGCTGCCAGAGCGTCGTTCCGGCGTCAGGTGCAGCAGTTGGCGACGGCAGCGGAGGCGGTGGTGCAGGCGAAGCCGGTGCCTGGCTGGGGAACAGCCCCTTGATGCTCTTGGCCGGTTTCCAATCGGCCATGCCTTCTTTCCAGACAAGATCGGTCGGTGCAAGCTCGCCTGATGTCGCAAGCTCCTTGAGCCGGGCGGCGCTCACCGGGCCGTGCTGCTCACCGTTGCTGCTGTAATGCCACTGTTCGGCCATATTGCATTGTCCTCGCCTTACCTGGCGAACCATCGTCCGGCTAACCCATTGAAACCGCCGTAGTCGTGGCTCTCGTTGCGAAAAATGACTTCTCTTGGAGAAATGAAGTCCAGTGAGTACCGGACTTGCCGCCCGTTGTCGTCTGTGAGGATCAAGCCGCTCCCGTCCAGGACATACTTCCCAACTTTTTGCAACGAGTAGCGGTTCAGAATGACGGTGCTTCCTGCCGTGAACTCCAGAGAGTAGGTGTGACCGTCTGTTGGGTGCTTATGCTCCCAATTCCCGACGATGCCTGGCGTACCGACACCGCCTGTTGTGGATGCCGCCTGCCGCTGAAGCTCCTGGTCCAAAATCGCCGCTTGTTGGATTGGATCGAGTGGCGTACCAACACCGAGGCTCTCGTCCAGTTCCATGACCTGCTCGGCCACGGTCGCAAGCTCGTCGTCAAAACCGTCCAGGGCAGATGACCGCTCCAGGCGGCGAATTAGTTCGTTCGTCTGGTGGATCGCCATGTCGAACCGGGCGGCGTCACGTTGAACTGACTGAAGCTCCAGGGCCGTCCGCTGAAGGCTTTCGGCGTATGAGGCGGCTTGCGGGTTGCCCTTCAGGTCGGCACTGGACTTCACGCCCAACTCGTGCAGTTGAGTCACCAGGCGGTCACGTTCATCGCTGGTCCGGTTCACAAGTCGCTGAATCTCAGCCCGGCGTTCTTCGAGTCGAGCCAGCTTCGTCCTGGCCTCGGCCAGATGGTCATCCTCCTGCGGTCGGCTCGCAGGCGACGACGGCATCGCACCGACCGGCAACGGCGCAGGAGAGCTACCATCGCAACCGACAAGCAGCACAGAGAGAAGGACAAGCCGCACCATGCCTTACTTCCCCTCTCCCAAAATCCGGTCGATCTCAGCAATCGTGTCCTTCGGCTCCTGGGTGGCGGCGATGAAGGCGTCCACGGCGTCGATCTGCTTGTCAGCGGCAGTGGCGTCCCACGAGTGGCTTTCGACCGCCAGTTCCACCTGCACGTCAGCCAGAAGGTCGGCCACCTTGCCTTCCAAGGTGGCGACGTTTTCAGCGAGCGTTGCACTGCCATCACCCATCGTGGCTGAAGCATCCTTCATGGCCTTGACCGCCACCATCTGGGCGTCGATCTGAGCGATCTGGCCTTCAAGCCGAGAAATCTTCCCCTCATATTCCCGCTGTTTCTTCTCCAAGGCTGCAATGACTTTTTTCAGTTCGGCCTGCGACTGCTCGGAGGTGGCGATCTGCGCAGCATGGCCTTTGCGGGCTTCGATAATCTCGCCAGCCATCTTCTTCAGGTCTTCGACGGAGTACGTCTTGCCGCCGATCTCAACTGGCTCTCCAGCGGCGAGGTAGTCCCGCAATTTCTTGAGTGAGGCGTCAGCCTGAGCAATGCGGTCACGCACTGGCTGCGCCTGGCGGTCAATCTGGTCGTGCTTTACCTGAGCCTTGATGCGAGCCTTGCTGATGCCAGTGACGGCATCCTTGAGGCTTCGCATGGAAAGGTCGATTTCTTTGCGCTTCACGTCCAAGCTGCCGAGGATCGAGTCCAGCTTCTCCACGGCTCTATCCGTGGCGACTTCGACCCTGGCACGCACACTGTCGCCGCATCCGGCCAGGCCGATGAGAAGAAGAAGGATGGAAAGTCGTTTCATAAGGTGCCTCCGTCAAAGAGAGGCTGGTTCTACTCGGCCTTGATGCGGATCGTCTGGCGTCGTCCACTACGTTGGATCGTCAGCGTGACCGTTTCTCCAAACGCCACGTCGCCAATCATGGAGACTGCCTGTTGCTTCGAGCGGGGCGGCTTCCCGTTGATGCCCGTCACAACGTCCCCAGGCTTCAGGCCCGCACGTTCGGCCAGTGAATTGGGCAGAACACGTTCGGCGAAGACCGTATTGCCTCGCTCACCGAAACCGATGCCAAATGTCGGTACGATGTGAGCGGCCACCGTCAGACTCTCCAGGGTCATTGGAGAATCGCCTCGGACGCCAAGGCGGAACCAGAACAGCAGGTTGGGTTGTGGGGCGTTGGGAACCGGAAGCCGGAATTCGTGTTTGCCGTTGTCCGCTGTGCCGAGCATTGCGTTCTCCAAGAGCGTCGTTGCCTTTGGCTGCTCGCCAGCGCCTTGCCGCCAGGATGACGACAGCGTGAAAGAGTCGTGGCCGTCCTTTGGAACGAGGTTCAGAACAAGCTGTTCATTGGTGGCGCTGTTCCGCAACTGGATCACGAGTGTATTCCGCCCGAACTCTTTGACTCCGAAAGTGAGACGCACTGGAAGCCGGAGTCGCTTGGAATACTCGGCGTAGGCCCACTTCCCTGGGTATGGTTCTCCTTCTTTCGGCTCCAGAGCCAACAACCCGTCCTTTGCAGTGACATGGCCGTGATCTGAAAACGCCGAAAGCTCGCCCTTAACAAAATCGTGATGAATCTGAAGCGTTCCATCTTTCTGCTTCGTGACCACGGCACCTGGCAGGCTGGAGACCTCGATCTTCTCACCGGGCATTTCTTCGTCAGCAGGGCGTGGTTCGACTGATACGGTGCAGTCGCCCTTGGCCGAAATATCCAACACGATGAAGCGATTTTGCTCGTCAGGAGCGGCGTCCGCTGCCTCGATCTTTGTCACGACTTCCAGCGACGATTCGTAGGAGATCGTCACGGCCTGGCCCGGCTTGAGGTCTTCGAGCGACTTTTCTTTGCCGCCGATGGTGATCGTGGCCTTGCGGCTCACGTCGAGTTCCAGCGTCTTCCGCTTGGTCTCGATGGTCAGCACTCGGCCCTGAGCATCGACCGACTTGACGGTGCCATCGACCACGACCTCTCCAGCTAGGGCCACTTGCTCGGTGGTGGCAGGAGATTGTGCCAGGGGCGTCGTCGCTTCCGCATTGCCGATGCAGAACAGATGGGAATCCGTGCGATAGAACAACTGCCGACCTGCAATTGCTGGAGACGCCGTGATCCGCTCGCCGAGATCATTGGTCGCCACCAACTCGTACTGGCGTCCGGCCCGGACCACGAACGTCTGGCCGTCGTTGTTGCTGAAATAAATATGACCGTTGGCCGCAATGGGGGACGAGTTGCATGAGCCGCCAATACGTTCCCGGTAAACTTCGCTTCCGGTCAGCGCATCGAAACAGACGATAACGCCGTTATCCATTAGGGCGTACAACAAGCCTTGGTAATACAGCAATGAAGGCTCCTGCGGGCCGGGCTTGTCGCTCACCCACAGCGGCGTGTAGGAGCCGTCAGCGTTGAGCCGGAGGGCGTGAATCGGGCTTTGTCGCCATAACTGCGTGAAAATCACGCCATCGCCGAACACCGGACTGACGACAATTTCGCCGTTGAACGGGCCTTCCCCTTCTCCGTATTGCCAAAGCTGCTCATGGGTCTCAGCATCAAAGGCAGTCAGGCGGTGCTTGCCGGCGGTGAGGATCAACGACCGCCCGTCCTGCTCGATCAGAAGCGGCGTGGAGTAATTCGTTCCAATCCCCCGGCTAACCTTCCAGGCGATCTCGCCGTTCTGCTTGTCGAGGCCGACCAGGTAGCACGGCTCGGCGTGATGCTCGAAGGGAACCAGCACGGCATCCGGCAAGATCACCGGACTCGATCCGAAACCCCAGGACGTATGGGGCTTGCCAAGTAGCGGCACAAGGCGAGTGATCCACTTCAATTCGCCGTCATGCGAGTAGCGGGCGACTTCAGCATTCCCAAAGAAGACGAACACGCCGTCCTCGGTCACGGATGGCGTGCAGCAGGCCAGGTTCGACTTCTGATGCGTCGGCTGGTCGTAACCGAAGCCGAAGTCATGCCGCCAGAGTTCGTGGCCGTCGCTCTTGCGAAAGCAGAGGGTCAGCAGCGATTTCTTGCCTTCCTGCTCCACCTGCGAAGTCACGAACACCCGGTCGCCGGACACGACCGGCGAACTCGTCCCCCATCCCGGCAGTTCGACCGACCAAGCGATGTTCTCTGTGCGGCTCCAATGGATCGGCAAGTCGGGATTGTCGGCAACACCGTCCGCCCTGGGGCCTCTCCACTGCGGCCAATCCAGAACGGGTGCAGCGCTCGTGGAAACTGAAACATCGCTTGCTGGCAGCGACGGGGCTTCGGTCGAGGAAGGCAGCAGATCAGTTTGCTCGTGGACGACCGGGAGAGTGACGGGCCTTGAATCCAAGGGGCCGGGGGTCGCCTCGGCCACTGTGAACGGTGAGTCATCCCTTTGGATGGGGGTGTTTGCCTCACCACCGCCGCCGCATCCGATCACGAATCCAATCAGCAGAATGCCCGCCAGGTGCTTCATCTCGTGTCTCCAGTAATGGGGTAATGTCGATATTCGCCTCTTCAAGAAGGACGACCTGATTGACTTGTCGGTTTGGAAATGTCTCACCCTGCCATGCGACAGCCGGGGCCGGAAAGGGCCACGGAAATCTGACGGAGGGGAATGACCGGCCCAAATGATGCCCAGCCAAGGATGGCGGGAGGGGGCAGGGATCGGCGAGAATCTGCCGAGCGGCGAGAGGGAGGCGAAAGAGGATCGGGCCTCAAAAAAACGAGAGCGCCAACCAAGGCCGCTCCCGCAGCGCCCGCCAAGGCGCACCGATGAACAGCACTTGGCGGCGCTCCCTTAGCGGGAGCGGCCAAGCACTGCTTCATCGGTTCAAGACCCTTGCGGGTCAGGTTGGCGGTTTAGCGGGAAGCAGAAACTCGACGCACTTCAATTTGCGTCAACAAGTTGTAACCGAGGCCGTCATTCGGCCACGGGTGATCGTTCGGTGTTTCCTCGTGAATCGGAATCTGGATGGCGTACCGGCACCGTGCCGGATCGCACCATCCGGTAGGCTACCTGCGGTAGAGTGCCAAAGCAAGATTGGGTGACGGTTCAGGCATTTGCCACTCCCCAGCCGAATTCTCTTGGCCCCTTCCCACCGCCGCCCTCGCATAGCCAGTTGAGGACAAGCGGACTGGCGCATTGAGCCGAGAACCCCGGTAAAATGGGCGAAAACTGAACAAATTCGCCGCACCGGGAGGTTCGGGTGAGATGCCACCAGCCGCAGGTTACGACACGCAACTGCAAAATCTGATTCAGCTTGCGACGGCGGGAGACGAAGCCGCCCGGCAAGCCTTGTTGGATCATGCTTGCGACCGACTGCTACGGCTAACCCGAAAGATGTTCCACACCTACCCGGCCCTGCGTCGTTGGGAACAGACGGACGACGTTTTCCAGAACGCCATGCTCCGGCTCCATCGGGCCTTGGCCGACGTGCAACCGGAATCCGTCAGGCACTTCTTCAATTTGGCGGCGGTGCAGATTCGGCGAGAACTGCTCGACCTGGCGAAGCATCATTTCGGGCCGCAGGGAGCCGGGGCGAATCACCACACGGACGGACAGCCTGCCGACGATGAGGGCGGCTCGATTCACGGCCACGCCGACGAACCGGAGAACGTCCAGGATTGGACCGAATTCCACGGCCAGGTCGAAGGGCTGCCGGATGAAGAACAGGAGGTCGTGAACCTGCTGTGGTACGAAGGTCTCACTCAGCAGGAGGCGGCGACGGTCTTGGGCGTGTCGCTCAGAACCATCAAACGC
>Ga0182738_1006452_pt1 | contig 12152 bp, 8 predicted proteins | sample eDN5th30CBELigMG_FD_128876 | JGI IMG/M metagenome (GOLD analysis project Ga0182738, IMG submission 128876) | Enriched Miracle-Growth compost microbial communities from Emeryville, California, USA - eDNA 5th pass 30_C BE-Lig MG (version 2)... ...
TTCAAGCCTCTTGTTTGAGAGGATTTTGCCCAGTATAATGGGATTCACATTTTCTTGATTTATCAATAATCTGACGATTTTGAACTTCTCAAAAGTTGAAATTTCCTCAAGAGCCAAATAGAAATTTTCGATCAACAATGATGAATTGCCATAAAAGATCATCAACGTCTGATCCATTCCCCATAAATCCCAAGATAAAGTTTGGAAAGAGTGACGGATTTTCTTGATTTGACAGAAAATTCATAATAAGGCCTTTGGAGGCTTCAGACTCTGCAGAGAAATTTCCGCAATATCCTTGATGATTTCTTTTGTTTGTTTGGACACTTTGAGAAAAGTGCTTCCAAAACGGGTTCGGACATTTCCACTCTTTAATATGTAAATGTTCTGCTGCGCTTAAAATTGTTTTCAAACTTGAATCATCTGCTTTCTCAAAAGATTCACTGACAAAATAGATTGTGATAAAAAGGTGAAAACTGAAAGGCCTTTGATAAAACCTCTCCAAATCTTGGTTCATATCTTCAAGCACTTCATAATTACTGACAAATCTCATCCTTCCGAGGCGAGAGAGCTTATGTAGCTCTGAAAAAAAATCTATGACCGGACTTCTGCTGCTGCCTCATAGAATCGCTCCTTTTTGAGTCTTCTCCTGTTATGGATTTAACCGTTATTGTCTGTAAGTTCAGCAAATTTTTGAAAGCTCCTTCAAGTCCAGTAATCTTGGACACTCTGTTTATAGAGACAAAGAAATTCCTGAGTCCATGGAGACATCTGGTTAACTGGAGGTTTCCCCCAGCTCTCGTTTTTGTATGAGCTACCTGACAATGTTTGAAAATCTTATCCCCAATATCACCAAATTTCCCTTGCTTTTCAACTTCCCTTTGCAGATTTGATTCTCTTGAATTTCTGCATATTTTAACAGTTTTGCACGAGAAATACAAGCATTGAGATCTTCAACCTTGGCCAAGTCTCGAATCTTCTTTCCAGAAAATTTTCGAATAATTCTCTAAAATTTTTCTGTATGTAGAGGAGAATCGTAACGTCTGCAACATTTGCTGCTTTTACTGCCTTGAGGGTTTTCTTTGTCAAAATGGAAACTCCATGAATTTCTCCATTTCCTTTGCTGAATCCTTGATAAATGTTTCGAATTGTTCACACAACACACCCTTGTTGAATCTCATTAGGCCTGAAAAAAATCTTTTCGAAAAGACTTGAGACTAGAATGAGGAATTCAGTTCAGATTCGGATTAATTCAGAAATCAACCAATCACAATTCAAGAAAAGAACTCAATGAGGTCATTAGGAACTCGACTTTCCTTTTGAGAACTTCAATAAATTAGAAAAATAACTTGCTCAGACCTGGACAAATAAAATGTTTAAGCTTTCAGCTTTGACTTTATTTAATAATTATTTGTTTATGATTTGGTAGATACCCATGAATCACCTCACGTAATGATTTCAAATAATAACTTCATTAAATATTCTCGTCAAAAAAGCGATGAGAACATTGCTCTCGAGGACTTTAAAGATGTTGTTTTCAAAGACGACAAAGGAGACGTTCATTTTATAATTAAAAAAGATGCGAATTGAAATATGGTCACTGCGAGCTTCTTGGATATTCTCAAATGTGCTGTTGAAATTATTGATGAGAAGAAACTGGATCCAGTTTACTTTGAGAAATCCAAGAAGTATATTGAGTCTTACCAAAAACAAAAATCTGACTGAATCAAGAAGATTTCGATGTAAGAAGGCTGTCTTACAAATTTATATTGACCCAAAGAACCTTGCATTTTTGTTGAGTTTGTTCAGAAAAAGTAATTTTAAAGGAAATCATTTTACCAAAGGGAATTAAAATTATAAACTAACAAATATTCAACAACAACAAATCATAATTTACTTCTTAAATTCAGTCGTAAATCTCTCAAAACCTCTTTTCATTTTCCAATAGCTAATAAAATACTCTTGAATATAGATTTTTAAGCTCGTTTTGGCTGGGCAAAAGATCCTCCATTTCTGTCTGGGTCCAAAATAACTTATCAGTAATCCCCATCTTTCTATTAAACACGAGATAGCTGAAACTATAACCACTCAGCTTCCCGACCAAAATCTCTTCTAATTGCAAATCCTTCAACATTTTCACTCTCCTCTCCCATTCTTGGGAAATCTCATTCAACTTATCTTTTTGCCTTATTGTGCAAAGTTTCGAAAAGAACTTTCCAAAATGCTCAGAATAAAATTTCTTCACAACTTTTGTACATATCAAAATTCTCCTCATCCCCTTCTTATCCAATAAACATGTCACCAGTCCACTGAGAAAATCAAATGCTATCGCCTCCAAATTTTCATCAACAAGCTCAACCACTTGCAAGCTCTTCAAACTCTGAATGTAACCCAAAAGGTTTGTCCCAAAAAGAGGAACTCCCATTCGCTTAGGGATCTTCACAGAAAGCTCTTTGACTTGACTTTCTATGGCTATCATAAAGCACTGATCCCACTTCCTGCTTAAAGAAATTTTCTCCTTTTGAGAATAAAGAGCAAGTTGAAATACCTCAAGGCTCTTATTTGAAAGAATTTTGCCCAGAATAATGGGATTCGCGTCCTCTACATTTATCAATAGTTTGAATATGTTGAGTTTCCCGCAGGCTGAGATTTCTTCAAGAGCTAAATTGGAGTTTTCATTGAAGGGAAGCCGCGATATCTGATACAGATCAGTCAATGCAAAAGCCCGTAAATATAAAGAAAGATGTTGTAAAGAGTGGCTTCTTTTCTTGATTTGAGAGGAAATTGATAGTAAAGTCTTTGAATAGCTCTTCCAATCTTCGAGAGAAAGCTCTACTATATTTCTTTTACCAATCTTTTTCTTTGCTTCTTTTGAGAAATCTACTGAGAGATCATCAGAGAGCTGGCTAAGATCTTCCCAATATTCAATGCAGAGATACTCTGCTGGGCTTAAAATCGCCTCCAGAATTGAATCGCCCTTCTTTTCAAGAGAAACACCGCCAAGATAAATTTTGATGGAAAGGTCAAAATCGAAAGGCTTTTCATAAAATTTCTCCAAATCTTGCTTCTTAGTCTGAAGGACTTGGTAATTACAAATCAATCTCAATCTTTTCAGACGAGCAAGTTGATGGAACTGTGAAAAGAATTTTGGATTGTTCCCTCTTGAATCCTTACCTACCATGTATTTGGCTGTGATTTGTTCCACACCCACAAGAGAACGGAAAACTCTGTTTAGTGAACTGATGAAATAGGTCGCGCTTATGTCAATGTACAAGCTCCTTAAAGCGAGCATCTCCATGAGCAAGCCGATATTCTGTCCATTTCTTGTCCGAAGATCAGCTTTTTGGCAGTGGTTGAGGCTCTTTTTGAAACAAAAAACTTTCTGTTCTCCTTGAATTTCGACATTTATACCAAAGATCACTAAATTTCCTTTGGTTTTCAAGCGGTTTTTGTAGATCCAATTTTCTTGAATTTCCGCATATCTCACAAGCTTTGAATGAGAAACAAGGACATTTTGGTCTTGAATCCTGCTCACATATTGAATCTTCTTTCCATAATATTTTCTGATTCCTTTCTCAAGTTTTCCTCTTGATGAAGAATCGTCATCAGAAACACTACTGAGGGGAAGTTTTCCATGAAGATTAAAGCTCCATGTACGCTTCCATCTGCTTTCCTGAATGCTTGGTAAAGATTTTGAACGATTCAAGCAATCTTCCTGGCTCTTTAAAGATCGAAAAGACATCTCCTTGAATGTATTTGAGAATTGAATTTTTTCTAAATTTGGATACAGATGAATTCACAAATCCACCAATTTTGCCAATTTTTCAAGCTCTATTTTTTAATCAAAGAAGATATGACAAAAGTTTTCGAAAAAATCCTGAACCTTTTTAAGCAATAGGGATGTCTCGAAAAAAAGGACCATATGATCAGCTTTTCTTTTTCCCTAAAGAAATTCGGTTACTTTTTTTCTGATGAATAATTTTCTAACCCAATGGGAATCGGGATAAAAGCTGGAAATTCGGAAAGACAACCAAAATTCTGATAATTCTAAACCTTGTGTCAGAGTTGTCATTTCTTGAATTTGAACTTCTTCTCCAAAATTGAAGAGGTTCAAGTCTGATATTTTGACAAAAGAGCTCAAAAAACCTTCAAAAAACTTTTTTGAAAAAGATAATTTCTGAATATTTTTTTCGTTGATCCAAAATTTTTGCTTCATTTCTTTGAGAAGAGCGTTTTCGTTGGACAACGAGAAGGTTAAAAATCCTGAACAATTCTGAGTTCACTCAAAGGTTTTCAGAACAATAGAGAAAAATCTGGCAACTCTCGATCTCAAATTTAATAACAAAATAACTCTTTTGTCTATTGAGAAAAATATATAAAGGTATTATTGTGTTGTTCAAAAGTCAATTAATGATAATTCTTCAATGAAAGAATTTTTTGAGCCTGTTTTTTCTTTCTCCAAGGTGCAAGTTTCCCCTTTTTGTGTGCCCTGAATAGCAGACTTTTCAGAAACTTAATTTCAAAGAAAAGATTTCCTTGAACTTTTATTTCTCACCAGGTCTTTTGATTTCTCAAGCTTTACGAGAGGAAAAAAAGTTCTAGGACATTTCGTTTTCTGCAAAAGAACTTTTTTAAATTTGAAGAATCTATCTCATTGAGAATCACTCAGCGTGTTATTTCCAACAAACTTCAGTCTAAAAAACGCGGAAAACCGGTTTGAAAGTCACCGAGTTAATACTACCAAACTGAGATCGGCCCAATTTAATAAATTCCTCATATTTAATTTAAATCTACTTTCAAGAATAAAAATGTATCTGAAACAATTGAAATCTCCAATCCAAAAGAAAGCCTGAGCAATCCAAGCTTGACAAGAACTCAGCAAAAGAGATGGAGGAACACATGGAGCTTTAACCCTGAAGTCATCCCTTTTGATGTGCGCTCAGCCTACTGTGATATATATTCACAAACAGAAAGGAAGATGATGTTTAAAAGTTTGATTCGAAAGTCTTTTGGAAGGAAGGCTCTCTTTTTCGGTGGACCTCAAGAAGCAAAGACCATTGTTTCTCGCTCAAACCTCTGAAAGCACACCTGGATTGAGAAAGGTCTCATCAAGTTTTTAAAAAGTAAAGGCAATTTACTGATTCAACCGGAAGATCGGATCGATTCTCAGTGTCAAGAGGATGAAAATCGTAATTTGCCAGATTTGAAAGATGCTGATCGTCTTATCTTCAAAAAGATTGCCAAACACTGTCAAAAAAACAAGATAATAATGAAATATAAATGTGGTCTCAAATTGTTCAAATATTTCCTCTCTTCAAGGCATCTCTTTATACAAATGCAGAGCGAACTTAAGCTTGATTCGCTTGGAACAATTCTTTGCAAGTTCTTGAATTTGGAGACGGTAAAAATTGAAATTTTCGGATATGATTCTTTGTATTTACAGTCAGAGAAATCCGAAGAGAGTCTTTGAGCGCCATTAAATAAGCTTTCCCGCCTAAAAAGGGTGAAGTTGCTTATCGACTATAACATTCTTAAAAAGACCAAGCTGGAACAAGATTTAGACAAGTTCAATCGCCAACCTCTCAATTTCAGGTTATCCATTAAAATAAGAGTTCAGCATCCGTTTGAGGTTCAGGAGAACTCAAATATAGCGAAGATCCTAAAAGGAACGGAGTATCTAAGTGTTTGGGATTCGGATTCGTATAGTCTCAATAGCGGCAGGAATGACCATATGGCTCTAGAAGGAGAAGAGAAGAAAAGAATGAAATTTGGAAAGAAGAATATTGTGAAAATTATGAATTCGAGCAAGGAAAAGATAGACGTCGCAAGAGTTTTGTCATATTGTGATTCGTTAGAACACTTGTATATCAGAGAAAATCGTAATTTAATCAAATGGAAAAGCTCTCCTGTTGACCAAGAAGAGGAGATTAAAGGATTTAGAAATCTCAAGGTTGTAGCTTTGCAATTTCAACACCTCTTTGTTGACGATAACTCACTTAAAGTCAAAGAGGGTATAGATGATGAGAATAAGGAGTCTTTTAGTCGGTTTGCAAGCACTTTATTTGTAATCTTTTCTCGAATTGAGCAAAAATGCCACTCTTTGGCTCAGGTTTTACTCAATGGTATATCAAATGGGAGTAAGATCACCTCCTAAATGGGACAGCGACTTTGTAATAGATAAAATAGGTCAACTAAAAGAACTCAAGATCAATATTCCTTATCTAACAAAGATCTCTTTGTTTGAAATCAGCGTTTTGAATGTCATTCAAACACTTGGCAATCTGCAGGTGGTTGAACTAATTGATGAGAACTTAGAGCCAATAACTTTTGATTTTCTGTATGGATTTGTCATGAGTTTATTGGAAAAGAGGTGGATGAGGAAAATCTCGATATGCACAAAAGTCATAAATAGGTTTTATTCATAGAATTCTGAAGTAACAATTCCAAAACACTTTTTAATTCAGTTTAAAAATCTGTTGAATGACATGTCTCGAGAATCAGAAAATCGAGTCAATGGATTGAAAGATTTACAATTAGAGGAGATTATGGTGGGAAAATTGAAGGGATATAATTTTGAATGCTTGCTCTTGAGTAAAGAGATGGGAGTCGTTGACAAATTATTTTGGACTCACAAGGAACTGAGCAAGCTTTTGAGCGAGAAAGGAAAATTGGCAATGAGACATCGAAATCTGCTTTATTTGTTCAGCGCCAACGAGAGAAAAAATTCATCTCTATATTAAGATGCTCTAAAGGGTATAAAAAATGATTTGATATTAACGATGATGCTTATTGTTTCGTACTTTCATTGCTTTCAATTCAGAGAGTTTGTCTTTGATAGAAAATTGTCCCTCATAAATTACAACAAGAAAGAACACTATCCTTTATGATCCTTTTCTGAATTATCTTTAAAGTTTATGTTGATACCCAAACAGGCAGAAGGCCTCATTTAATTAACATCACAATATAAACCTCTTTTCATAAACTAATTGAGAATCTCTTTCGCACTATTTTTAAAAAAGGAAAAGAGTTTCTTCAGAGTGTTTTTTGAATTGAATAGTAAAAATTCTGTGTATTTCGAGTGATTCTTCAAAGTCTTTTTGTCTGGGAATGAAAAACATTCAACGAACTTTCGAGATAAATTCAGTTCAAAATAGGTTTAGAACTCCTCAATATGCTTCTGATTTCAATTTCTCTCCTTTATAAAATTACTAATCTCAGAAGAACCCTTTTTATTCTGAGTCAATCAACATAGATAGATGAAGTTTCATTTCTTTCAAAAGGAATCTTTTATTTGAAATCTTCAATAATATTTACAAAAGTTCGAGAAGACTAATTACAAGTAAACAAATGAAAATTCCAAAAAAACCTATTCAAACAAACCTCAGATACAAACAATAAAACAAAAGAATGTTTGACAAAAAGTCTTTCTCTCCTATACTTAAAACCATATTAATTTTAATATTGGTGATCATTTCTCCTGAACAGATCAAACACTTCTTTATATCTCTCTGCCAACTCCCTCCTCTCACTCAAAAGCTTAATCATTTCCTCCTGAGTCCAAAACAATTTACTCACTATCCCCATCTCTCTGTTATACAACAGATAGTCAAAACTATAGCCTTTCAATCTTCCTACCAAAACCTCCTCCAATTGCAAATCTTTCAACGCATTGAAACTCTTTTCCAACCCTTGAGACATCTCGTTCAACATATTGTCTAACTGGGTTCCAATATCCCTTGGGAGTGCTCTTACAAAATTCTCAGAATAAAACGAATTTGTAGCATTTGTACATATCAAGATTCTCTTTATGCCCTTCTTCTCCAATAAACTACTGACAAATCCATAGAACAAATCAAAAGTAATCGCCTCTAAATTCTCATCAATCAGCTCAACCCTTTCCAAATTATCCAACTTCCCAATAAAATTCAAAAGATTTATTCCAAAAAGATCAACTTTCTTTACTCCAGGAACAGTGATAATGAGCTCCTTTATCTGACTTTTATTCTCTATTGCAAAGTAACTGTCACATGTTGATGACAAGGCTTCCCGGGAACATTTGATCTGAAATGATTCAAGACCAGGGTTTGAGAGGATTTGGACTGGGTACAACGTCGCCAAATCTTTTGGATTGACCGATAATCCTAATGTTTTGAGCTTGTCAAATGTTGAAATTCCTTCAATGAATCGATCGTGATTTTTTCTGAAAAGAGATGTCTTGTCAAAATATTCATCTTGTATTGACTCCAAGTTTTCAGAGAGATAGAGAGATAGACGTTGCAAAGAAAGAGATTTTTGTTTTATATGCGAGAAAATTGCAAATAAAGGGCTTGAAAAGCGGTTTTCATCGTCTATTTCCTCATCTACGCCTTCCTCAGACTCATCTGATTCACAGCCACCGTAAAGACGTTGCAATTCCAAAAGTACAACCTTGAGATTTCTAAATCCTTGCTGATCAGCAGAAGAGCTCTTCCATTTTATTAAATGACTTTTTTCTATGATCTCTAAATATTCCAACGAATCACAGTATGACAGAAGGTCTGCGACATTGATCTCTTCTCCATTCCACCTGTTATAATTCGAAATCTTCACAATATTCTTCTTGTTGCAAAGTTTCATTCTTTTCAATTCTTCCTTTTCCAGAGCTAGAGGACTGTCACTGGAGTGATGTTTGGAATCACAGACACGAAGATATTCTGCTGCACGGAGGATCTTCACAAGATTTGAGTTGGCCTCAATCTCAAGCGAGCCATCCACCATGATTGTGATGGATATTTCGAAATGATGAGGCTTTTGATAAAACTTGTCAAACTCTCGTTCTAGCCTAGCACCTTCAATAGCTCCAGAGGTTGTCATCAACTTCACCCTTTTTAGGCTTGGAAGCTTATGCAATGACGTAAAAAATCCCTTCTTTGATTTCTTTGATTCAGAATATACAGAATAATAACAGAAGGTGCCAACTTTTATCGTCTCCAAGTTCAGAAGGTTACCAAGAACTCCTCCAAGCGAAGCTAGCTTGAATCCTCCGCCTGTCTCGATCAAAAGACGTCTTAAAGCGAACAAGTTTTTAATCAATCGGAGATCATCCCCGTCTAAAACTTTGATTTGCGCTTTTTGACAATTTTTGAGAGCTTTCTTGAAGAGAAGAAGGTCATCTCCTGGCAAACTACAATTCTCGTCATTTTTATAGCAGAGATTTTTCGCGAGAATCACCAAGTTGCCTTTGGCTTTTAAGTTTTTGAGGGTTCCTCCGCCAATCTGGACGGATTTTAAAAGTTTTGAACGAGAAACCATGATCTTTGTGTCTCGAAACTGAGTGAGGACGAGAACCTTGTTTGCATAATACTTTCGAATCATCTTGATTTCTGTGACTCCAAAATGAGAAGAACGCTTGTCAAGAGGAATTTTATTATGAAGGTTAAAACCCCAGGTGTTCTTCCATTGCGTTTGCTGTGCCTTTTTGAGTTCAGCTGCGGAAGGTGGATTAACCGCTTGATTGGTAAGGGAACTTTCTTGAGATCTGAAGAGTTTCAAAGACATTTTCTTTTTGTTTTTGAAGAATTGGAAGGAAATTTATTGGAGATTATAATGTAATTATGACAATTCAGGAAATTCAGGGTTTTTAAAAAAGCCTTCTGTAGATTAAGAATAGAGAAATTGCGTTAGCATAGAAATTTTGCTGGATATATTTTTCAGAGGGAGTCCTGTTTGAAGTCGTACAAAAAAGAAAATTGTAATGAAAAAAATTTTATCCAGATTTAAAGAAAGTTTTCCTTTAAATTTAAAGCAAGATTTAAAATTTCTGCTCCTCTATATATTTTAGGGGAAACAATGAAGGGAAATGACAGGTGACAATAAAAAATTTAAGGGTTGCCGACTGAATTTTTTGGAATAATTGAGGAAAGAAGAAGACTCTTGCGTAAAATCCCTCAAGTGAAAGTTGATTTTCACCGAAAAAAAATCAAAGATACTTTACAATGAAGAATATCGTTGATTTTACTGTAGAAAATTTTTTTCTCATCTTTCATTTTTTATCAAGAAAAAATTTTTTTATTCAAAAAATAATTAAAAAAATTCAAAAGGAACATGTTTTCTCTTGAATTTTTTCATCGGAGTTGAAGAGGAAAATTGATATAAAACCACAGCATTCAAATCAAACAAACTAATAATGGAGAAGCACTGACAATGAGAAAATTCCTTTTTTGCAAGAATCGAAAACTGTCCTCATCATTAGTAAATTGGGCTCCTTTTCAAGCACTCTCTTTTCCCGAACGATTCTGCCTTGAAAATTTTTGATACCAAAACTTCTTTCGAAAAAGAGCTGATCAGAGTTTTTGAGCATCCACAAAATTTCTGGGCTGTCCAAAAAAAAGAAGAATTTTCTTTTTGGAAGAAAATTTTAACTGTCCATTCTTTAGATTGAATGACTGGATTAGAGTCCAAATCTCACAAAGGCTCAAAAACCTTGGAGCTGGCTGACTTTGACGTGAAGAAATTTTTCTCAGCATAATAGAAGTTGTATGAGTTTTTCGTGCCATTTTAAATTAATTTCTCGTTAATGAAATAAACTTTTTATCAAAATAAAATTCGACTCGAATGTTTTCTAAAAGAATTTCCTGTCGAATTAAACCTTCGGGACAAATTCAGCTCCTAAAATTAGAAATTAAATCTGACATTCCAGATGGATTAATTTGCTTGAATTTTGATTAAATTTCTCAATTTAAAGGCCTAGTTAGTGAACTTATTTCATCTGCTTTCTCCACTTTATCCAAATAAAGGAAACTTTTTAAAAGTGTTCTTCAAGAAATTTGAGATAATGTTTATTCCCATGAAAAGCAGACGATCCTTCAAAATAATTTTGGCCTTAATGATTTGAAGATATTGAGAAAGGAATGACGTTCTTGTTGAAAATTCTTTGGGATAAAATTTTTCCAAATACAAAATTAGAAACCATTCGAAACGAGCATCCACCCCTCATAAAAAAATGGGGGACCAAGGGGATGTTATCATCTCAAAAATATTTTTGGGAGGGATGATATTTAAATTACTTAGGAAAAGAGTTTTTTTCGAGGGTTTGAGGGGATGTTCTCATCTGCCCTTGATCTCCTAACAAAAATCTGTCTCTTTTTTATTTCTTGTAAATTTTTTAAGGTGTTTATCTTTTCCTCCCTTTCCTTTCAAAAACGAAAATTTGTCAAAGATCAATTATCGACAATTCTACTGTGGATATTGGATTGGATTTTTTCTCCGTTTCAAATATAAAGTTTCATTGCTTTCCTCCTCAAAAGAAAAAGAATGAAAAATTTGGAATTTTGTTTAAACTCTCAAGAAGGGATGAATATTAGAAATATTTACAATTCATCTCTCCCTCGAGGAATCTGAAACAGAACTCTGAAGAATAGATCCAACAGTCAGAAGTTCTATGCTAAAAAATCTTGCCTGAATTGAGAACGACGAAGAAAACAGAAAAATAACGTTGAAATTTTCATGAAAGCAAAAGAAAACTTCGAAAGAAATTTTTTTCTCAAAAGATTTATTCAATACAAAGAGTTTTATCTAGTAGATTTTTTCGAAGGAATTTTTTCCATCATAATTGATAAGAAAAGAATAGGATCCAGGGACCAAACAAATGTCAATCAAATACTGTGACGAATCATAAGAATCATAAAAATGTCAAGTCACAACAAAGAAATCGCTTTTTACAAGAGAAAACATCTTGCTCATTCTTCATATCCTTCCAATTTAAATATCTTCGAACAATTTGAATATTTCTTCATATCTCTTTTCCAGCTCTTCTTTCTCATACAAAAGCTTATCCATTTCCTTTTCAGTCCAAAACAGTTTATCAATAATCCCCATCTCTTTATTATACAAGAGATAGTTAAAGCTATAGCCTTGCAACCTTCCAACAAAAATCTCTTCTAATTGTGCCTCTTTCAAGTTATTCACTAAACCCTCCAATTCTTCAGAAATGGTCTTCAGCATCCTCTGTAAATCAACCTCAACTCTTTTTGAAAGAACCATTCCAGAATTCTCTGTAAAAAACGTATTTATCACTTTTGTCCAGATGAGGAGTTTCCTCATACTCCTCTTTTCCAATAAGCTCGTGACAAATCCATACAGAAAATCAAATGTAATCACCTCTAAACTCCCATCAA
>Ga0182738_1006453_pt1 | contig 12152 bp, 15 predicted proteins | sample eDN5th30CBELigMG_FD_128876 | JGI IMG/M metagenome (GOLD analysis project Ga0182738, IMG submission 128876) | Enriched Miracle-Growth compost microbial communities from Emeryville, California, USA - eDNA 5th pass 30_C BE-Lig MG (version 2)... ...
CCTTCAGAAAAATTCTTTATTGCTTTAATCGCCTTCTTGCTCAACGTTATCCTTTTGAATTTACTTATCTCGATTATGGGAGATTCTTATGCTAAAGTCCTTGAAAAAAGAATCAAAACTGATGCCCTCACAAGACTTGACATGATTTCAGAAGCGGCTACTTTCTTAAGATTCTTAAGAAGAAAGAAAGAGTTGAATAGAGGATTTTTGGTGATTTGCGAGTCTTTACAGGCGACAGATGGTGATGGTGATGATGATGCCGGAGATGACTGGGAAGAAAAGATTGTTACACTCAAAGGTTTCTTTAAGCAGAGCGATGATTTGACAGAGAAGGAAATGAGTCGATTGCAGCAAAATTTGGCAAAGATTGAGGAGAAGAGAAGAAACCACGAAGCAAGATGGGAAGGAAGAATGAGCCTGTTGGAATCTGAATTGGAGAATAATAGAAAAGAGCAGGAGAAAATGAATGAAAAAATGAGTAAAATTCTTGATCTCCTTAGTAGGGGAAGTCAAAATCATCAAGGACCCCAAAATTACGAAATCAATGAAGAAGTCAATCAGAACAATTGCATCGAGACATCCTAAACTTTATTAGTATCGAATATTTCGTTTGTACTCTAAATGATATGAAAATTTAACCCTCTCTTGAAAGCGGCGTCCACAAAGACTTTCATAACAAATCAAGAAATTCTATGATCTCACATTAAATAAAGAGGTTAGAAGACCTTCTTTTTTCCAATGACAACTTGAAAAATTTCTCTTAGAAAGGGAGTCTCTGATGTATTAATTGATAAGGAATGAGATTGCAAAAAGCCTTGAAGAGGAGGTAAGAGAAATTCTACCAGCTCTTGGCGGGAAATTTTGAACTGAGGAGGCTCATCAAAAAAACTTGAGAAGGAGCATTTTTTTCAAAGAAAATCTAAAATTAGTTGAGTTTTTTCTCATTTTGATTAAATTCTAAATTTAGATTTTCTCAGAAAAATCTTCCCGTAATGTTTCTAATTAAGACCCGACCTGAAACTCTTTTTTCGAACTGAAGGGTTCTGAATAAGAAAAGTAAAAATTTTGTGCAATCTCAGGGTTCTGAAAGAGCATTTCTTTTTCTTTAAAAAGGAATTTTTCCCTCAAAATTCAAGGAATAGTTTGGACGATGGAAAAAAACTCATCGAAAAAAGGAGGGGCATCCTTTTTTAAGAATCTTCTTTGCTCTTGCTCTTATGAAGGGTGCGAAATGAGAAATTTTCTGAATAAAAAATTTTTTTGGAGCAAGTGGTTCTTAATCAGAAAAGTCCTAACTCAGGTCCGGATACATTTTTCGAGATTGAGGATGGTCTGAATTAGAAACATGCCGGTAATCGTCGTTTTTTTTCTTGAAAGAATGAAAAAAAGAAACCTCACAGAAGGAATAAGACCAGAAATCTTCATGGATAAAATTTCTAGAGAAGCCTCATCAAGCTTGAATGAAAAAAGTTTTCCCGCCAAAATTTCGTAGAATTTATTTTAATGATTGAAGAGCTTGTCTCACTTTATATCTGAAATTCCCTTTTCTTTCTATTTTCAATTCCCATCGTCAAAAAAGATTGGCTTCCTTATTTTGAAAATACAAACACTTCAACAGAAATTTTTCCTAAATGATTCTTTTGGTAAGAAGTTCATTCTATTTATTTTATTATAATAGGGCAATTCATAAAAGAACTCAAAGAAAATTTATATTGGAAAATGTGAATTAAATAAATTCCTTTATAATCTCTTCACAAAGCGTAATGTTTTATGAGAGATTTTGATACAATCAGACACTTTAAAATTTTATTATATTTCATTAACAAGCAAGCTGTTGCTTCATTTCAGTTAACAAAGCAAGAATCTCATTAGTCTTTTCATTTGTCTTTCCCAATCGTTATCATCATCATTATCATTATCCGTAGGCTCTAATAATTCACAACGTACTAAATATCTTCTATTCAAGGTCCTAATTCTTTTCAAGAACCTCAGAAAAGTCGATGCTTCTGAAATCATATCAAGTCTTGTGAGGGCATCAGTTTTGATTCTTTTTTCAAGGACTTGAGCATAAGAATCTCCCACAATCGAAATAAGTAAGTTCAAGAGGATAACATTCAGCAAAAAAGTAATCAAAGCGATGAAGAATTGCTCTGAGGGGCTCGAATCGCCATCATCAACAGGTCCATACAAGGAGCCACAGGCACCATAAAGATAGAATCCATAGAGGCGCCCCCTATTAAAGACCAAGAAAATGAAGGAGAATCCAATGATAATCAGTGCGATAATTATGATGAAACTCTTCATATCGTTCGCTACTGTCACAACGACTTGTATCAAATTTCTGGTTGGCTTGAAGATTCCTATAAGAGATCCATCGGAGATACCCAAATAACAAGATCATAGTGGAGATCAAGTACCCTCTATTTTGGGATTGGACCATAAAAAAATTTTGATGAATTTTCTCTCAGTCATTCGAAAAGAAAATCACTTTAAAATGAAGACCTCTCCGCAGAACCTCAGAAAAAACGCCTAAAATAATTTTTGAGAATTTTTACAGCATCTATAGAGGGATCCTTTTCCCTCTTCCTTCATTATTCTCTTATCAATCCTCATTTTTAATTTTCATGAAGATCAAAAATCCTCCAAATTCAGGCAAAATCCAAAAGATTTTTCGGGAATGGAGCTGAATTTTGTTTTAATAAATTTAAGAGTCCAAAGGGAATCAAAGGTAAGAGAAAGCTATACGATTATAAGCTGCCTTATAAATTATGCCTTGGCATATAAAATATTAAAGAATTATTGAATTTTTGAGAATGTATTGAATATAAGACCAGTCTTTCTAATTAGGCAGGAGTCTCTTAATTTTGAAGAACTTTGTTCTGTGGTTGTCCAATAAGTTTTTGTCTCATTTCAGTAAGTAAAGCAAGAATCTCATTAGTTTTTTCATTTTGCTTCTCCTGCTCCTCTCTAGCCTTTTCTTGTTCTTTTCTCATCTTCTCCAATTCAGCCTCCAAAGAACTCACTTTTTGTTGTAACTTTTCTTCATTATCTTTTCTCTTTTCTTCAGTTCTTGTCAAATTATGTTGCAATGCTTTCATTTCTTTCTGAGCTGAATCTTCACTTTGCCTCAATAAATTCTTCAAGATGGCAATTCTTTCTTCCCATTCATCTCCAGCATTATCATCGTCATCATCACCAGTAGAATTCAACGACTCACAAAGGACCAAAAATCCTCTATTCAGAGCCTTCTTTCTTCTCAAGAATCTCAGGAAAGTAGTCGCCTCTGAAATCATATCAAGTCTTGTTAACGAATCTGTCTTTATTCTCTTTTCAAGGACTTTAGCATAAGAATCCCCCATGATTGAAATAAGCAGATTTAAGAGGATAACGTTGAGCAAGAAAGCAATCAAAGCGATGAAGAATTTCTCTGAAGAGCTTGAGTCATCGTCATCAACAGGCCCGTATAATGACCCATATGAGTTATAGAGGTAGTATCCGTAAAGACGGCCTCTGTTGAAAACCAAGAAGATGAAGGAAAAGCCGATAATAATCAGCGCAATAATAATGATAAAACTCTTCATGTCATTCACCACAGTCACAACAACCTGAATTAAATTTCTGGTTGGCTTGAAGATTCTTAGATAAGAGATCCAGCGAAGATATCCAAAGAGCAGGATTATAGTGGAAATCCAAGCTCGAACGAGTTCATCTTCAGTGCCCAACATTCTTGCGATAACATAAGCAATGGTTAGAGGATGGAAGACGATATCAATCCAGTTCCAAGGGTCTTTGAAATAATCTTGCTTGAGGTTGGCGATTTGAAGTCCCTCAGCAAAAGAGAACGCACCTGCGCAGGCAAGTATAACAGTTTCATAAGGCAAGGTTCGATCTTCGAAACTGAGATACACAGAGAGAGCGATAACATAAGCGGAAAAGAGAAGGAAGTTGATCTGTAAGAATAGATGAGTTTGGTCCCAAAGATGGTTGATAAGGTCAATAATCAAAGTTGTCTTGAAAACTTCTTCATTTTTCTGCTTGGATAAGCATCTAACAGTTTTGTCCATATCATTAGACAAGACATTATAGTCAAGGTTTATAATATTTGTTCTGAAATCCATCTGATCTTCACCATTCTCCCACATGTCATTTATTGAAGAGTAGATTGCCTCTAATGTAGGATGGAAAGTTGCGACATCTGTCTTTGGTGTTCCAAAAGCTGGAAGCTCAGCAGCGTAGGGAACAGGAGGAGGTATGGAGCAGATTCTGAGGAATCTTTCTCGTACTTTGATGTCAGTTTTCGTAAGAATGAACCAGAAAAGAGGAGTAAGGGAGATGATTATTTCTTGCGCCTGAGAGCTTTGATGTCTTGTGAGATGTTCAAGGTAATCGCAGATGTAATTAAGCATGAAATTCACAGAGGCAGAGTTGACTTTTTCATGAGCAAGGAGATAATGAAGTGGTGTTTTGTTAAAGGCATCAAGAAGGAAAGGGACTTTGAATTGGGAGTATTCCGGGAGATTCTTGATGAAGGAGTGTTGGGCTCTGATGGCGAGGAGGTGGAGAATGTTCCATTTGTAAGGGAAAATGGTGAGGTTTTGACATCTGATGGCAGTAGCATAAGCTGATTTGATTGGGATATTGGGGTTGAAGAGGAAATCATCAACTGCGTTGAAATTCAGATATTGAGAAAATCCATTATATACTATTATGGGGGTGAGCGAGAAGAAATTTCAAAGCTTACCATAATAGAAATCGCTGTCTGAAACGTCGAGTCCATTTTGAGTCAGAATGCCTAAATTTTGGGCGGCTTTCTGAGGAAGAGGTGGGGTGGGCGTAAGTTTAAGGAATTTTATGTAGCCATCATAGGATGTAGAGATAATGTATTTGTTATCTGAAGTTATGGCAAGATATCTGATGGTATTTGTATGGACATTTTCGAAAGTGTGGACGAGTTGTTTGGTTTGAATATCAAAGACTTTTACGGATCTATCAGATGACCCAGAAACGATAAATCTGCAATCTTGACTTATGGCAATGGAATTAATAAAATCTTTAAAGGAGTGAGAGGAAGATCCTATTAAGAGGAAAATTTACCATCATGAGCATTTTTGAACCAATGGACTAATTGTTTAGTTTTGAAATCGAAAATTTTGATTGAACGATCATCAGAACATGAGGCAAAGAATTTTCCATCACTGCTCACATCAATACATTTTATCCAACGGGGATGAGCATTAAAACTATAGACTTGTTTTTTCTCTTCAATATCAATGATTTTTATCATTTTATCTGCTGACGCTGAAATGAGATATCGACCATCTGGTGTCAATTTCAATGAACGAACCGTTTCTATGGGATTTCTTTGAGACAATATTCCCTTCACAAAATACAAACCTTCATGGATATCCTTGAAGTGATGATGAATCTCTCCAGTTTTGAGATGACTAATTTTGATTGATTTGTCTTGAGAGCCAGAGATAATAAATCGGTCGTCAGGAGTCACTGCCAAAGCATATACACGACCTAAAAATTTTCTTTGAGAATTCTCCCTCCTCAAAGAGTAATCCTTACCACTATGAATGTTTTTCGAATATAATCTCTTTTTGCTTCCAACATCAAAGACTCCAAGATCTCCTTGCTCAGTTCCATAAATGGCAAGCTTGCTATCTGCTGAAAAAACAAGAGACTTGCCATTTCCTAGAAGGAAGAATTAAAATAATTGTCTCAATGAGAGAATCGGTACCATAGCCTTGGATAACAGTGTCAAGGACTTTTTCTTTGGTTTTGATGTTGAATCCTTTCAAATAGTGCTGAGAAGTTAAGACAACCAGCTCATTATTTGGACTGATAGCCATTGCTTTGACAGACTTTCCTGCCTTGATAAAATCATCCTCCATTATCGTTTCAAAATTTATGAATTTCAGTGAATCATCAAGGGCTGCAGAAACAATGAATTTATCGTTCGGAGCAAATGCTAATGCCCATCCCCAATCTAAACCGAATAAAGAGAATAATAGTTTGATTAATATACCGCTGTGGAGGTTTGAAGAGAGTAGACCAGTTGCTTTGTTTCAAGATCAAAGACTTTGACTGAATGATCAGCTGCACTAGAAGCAATATATCTGCTATCAGAACTTATTGCAAGCCCAAAAATTGAATCTACGGGAAAGAAGCTATGAGACAAGTCTTGAGAAATTTGATATTTTACTATCGTGGGCGTAAACGAATTCGTAGATGAGGTTCTTGGTTTCAATATCAAAGATTTTGATAGAGAAATCACGAGCAGCTGAGATAATGAATTTGTTATTTGGACTGACTCTCAATGCATAAATTTCTCCTTTATGAACGTCTTTGAAATGATGGACTTGTTTTTTGGTAGCAAGATCAAAGAGTTTGATAGATTTATCATAAGAAGCAGAAACGATAAATTTGCCATCAGGAGTCACAGCAATATCACTGATCATTGCTTTTCAAAAAAGTCAATAAAAATATTGAGAAAATCTCGCCTGTATGAATATCGGAAAATGTGTGAACTTCTTTTTTCTCGATAATATCGAGTATGATAAAGGACTCGTATAACTCTACAATAACATAACGGCTGTCTGGCGCCACTGCAAGCCGAGTAACAGAGTCTATATAGCAAGAAATTTAAGATAGCGAGATGAGATTTGGAGATACGGTTGTGGAGGTATTCGAATTTATGGTGTACGTTTTGGTTTTCAAAGTTGCAGACGTGAACGGATCCATTTTGTAAACCGACAATAATGAATTTATTGTCAGGCGTTACCGCAAGAGCAGATATTGTGCCTAAACAAAGAGGAATTAAAAGCTGAGAAAGAAAATTTTTATTACTGGTAAAGGTAAAAGCATCTTTATAAAGTTGTTGTTTGGTTTCAGAATCGATGATTTTGATCGATTTAGAGCCCATAGCAGAAAGGATATATTTGCTATCAGGAGAAATCGCCAGTCCAATTGCAAGATGTGAGACTTGATCTCTGGAAGGCCTCTGTAAAGGGATGGCGTTTTTTTCTTTTGGCTCGACATCAATAAGATGAATTGATGGCTGTTTATCTGAACAAGCAATGAGAAAATCTGCTTTTTTAGAAACTGCAAGCTGTCTAATTCTGCCTAAAATAAGAATGGAAAATTAGCTTTTATAGAGAATAATTACTGTTGATTCCTTGAAGGAGTTTCTTTTCTTTGGTCCTTAAGTTCAATTTTAGAATAGATCCGTCGCCAAACCCAGCGAAAACCTCTTCACCATCAGGGCTTAAAACAATTTGAGACACTTCGTTATCCTCGGCCTGCATATTACCTATTGGAAAATTCTATAAATTTTCGATGAAATAGAGACCTTCAGGTTCATATTTAAAGCAATCAACTTCCTCTCTATCGGAGATATTGAGGATTCTAATTGAGCCTTCAGCATCGCCTGTTATAATGAAATTGCTATCAGGTGTAATTTCCATTGGTCTGAACTCTCCTAAAAAAGATTCTAGCCAAGTAAATAAATAATCAAAGGTACTCGGATAGGGTGATTCAAAAACGAATGATTTTTGTTTCGTGAAGAGGTCAAGGATTGTAATTGTCAACCCTTCAGTTGTTCCAACTAGGATAAACTTGTTATTTGGTGCAACTTTCACTGAATTGATGGTTTCTTTTTCATCTGTGAAAAATTATTTTAGATTCTCTGTTTAAGGTCGGAAATACCCTCATTGAGGAAATTTGTAAAATGATGAACTTGTTGCTTAGAATTCAAGTCAAACACCTTGACAGAACTCTTACAACCAGATATAATATATCTATTATCTGGTGTGATAGCAAGCGTAATAATAGGATCTAGTTTCAAGAGGTTACTTCACAACGAAAGAGGAGGAAAAATACGTTCATGGACGTCTTTGAAATGATGAACAGGCTGTTTAGAAGCAAAATCGAAGATTTTGATTGATTTATCGGCTGAGCCAGTGACCAAATATTTCATATCCGATGTCATCGCAATAGCTTTTACGCCCTCTATGTTGAAATAATAAGTTGGGATTCTCTCAATATCAATACCTTGGTGAGCCTCTTTGATGTGAGAAACTTCTTGTTTAGTCTCAGCATCGAGGATTTTTATTGAACGATCAGCAGAACCAGAAACAATGAACTTGTAATCTGGTGAAAATAGCGCACAAAACACCTCTCCTTGATGGATCTTCGGTATACAATCCAAATGATTGCTTCTCTTGAGATTTCTTTTCTCTTCAAACATTCTCTTGAGCTCCTCCACTGACTCCACACCTTCAGGCAACAAATCTGAAGACTCTATGTAACTCTCTCTCATATCTTTCTTCTTCTGTTCGTAAGTCTTGCTTTTCTTGAGCGATACTGCTCTAGATTGCTTAATTTCGGGGCTCTTCTCCTCTTTCTCATCAATTTCCGTCTGAAGAAGTCTCTTTGTCTCAGTCATCTCTGTATTCAGTTTTCCACTTTGAATTTTTGACCCAGGACTCTCATCCAAATATTTCTTTGCACTACTTGGAATCACTTCGGGCTTCACTTCCTTGGCTTCGGGTTCCTTTTCTTTCTCTATGAATAAGTTAAAGTCTATTGAGGAAAATCTTTTGTACGAATTTCGGCAATCAGCTCTTCCTCTTCTTCTGACTCTTCAGGTTCTTCTTCTTTTGGTTGAGCCCTCGCCTTTTTCACTTCCTCTTGTTCTTGCTCTTGAATTAGTTCTATTTCTTGGGGTCTTATTCCAAGAGGATTTGTATCAGCTTGGTTTCTTTGAGTGGATCGCAGATTATGAATAAGAGGTTTGTCATTGTGGTCAACAACTTCTTCTGCAATCTCAAAGTCTGCTTGATTCACCAGAGAAGTATGTCCGCGGTGTGGCTCAAGAGAGCCAGGATCTTTCAGCTGTTTGGTATGGAGAGAATCTCTGGGTGCGTTATTTGATTGTGAATCCATTAATTAGAATTGTTTTAATAGTTTTTATGAGCATATGTAAATAAAGATTCAAATTAAAGGGGTTAAAATAGTTGAGATGAAGAAGAGATCAGAAAATCAATTTAGCGATAAGGAAATAAAACTACAAATTGCTTCTCTTGCTCCTCAATTTCGAATTATTCTCAAAATTCAGGTCCCTATTATCATGTAACGGTATATCTCCTATTAATTAAGATCCAGCTCTTCTTCTTGACTCTCTTGTTTAAGCATTCCCCTTGGTTAAAATATTTTTTCAAGAGAAGGGTCTAAATAAGAGATATGACGTTAAAAGAGGCTCAAACTCTCATTGATAGTCCTTAAAATCCGACTCTTTGCGTGAAAATTTTCATATTTTTCTGGGCCTGGACGTTCTTTTTATCTTAAAACTTCTTCCTATTAAAAAGGTTTTCAGAGAAAAACCCTTCATTTGCACCATAATTTTGATGCATAAAATGGAAGAGAACAGAGGATTTTAGTGAGAGAAGAGAAAATAGAGAGAATTAAGAGAAGTGAGAAGATGGCAAAGGTGACGAAAATGAAAGGCTGGAGAAGTTTTATTGAAGGATTAATTGAGGGATTTTTTGTTGAAGATTTTAACGTTTTTAAGGTTGTCAAAATGTAATTCTGAAATTAAAGGTTTCAAATTCAATGAAAAATAAACGAATTAATCGAGGGGTCAAAAAACTTTTTAATCACTGTTAAACCAAATTCTCACGTCCTCCTCGTTCAAGAAAAGACCCTGGCAACCTATGTGGTTATGGGAAGTGTTTTGAGGATTCTCTTGGAGAGAAGTGTGTTGAAGAAGATACGAAAGAGGACTTTGATAATACTTTGGTGCCTGCTACCAATTCAAAGATTTGCATCTTGGAAGGGTAAATTAAATTTTAGAAGACTTAGTCTTGGAAGGAATGGCTGAAGATTCGTGGAACCAGAGGGGATTTGAGAGAGAAAATGTGGAGGAAGAGCGACGAACTATTCTTGCAAGCAGTGGACATTTTTTCTAGAGAGAGAAAAGTGTCAAGAAGAACCTTTACACAAGGCAGTCCCATGAATCAATATAGGGGAGGACTCTAATGCCTCCTCCCCCATTACCTCTCTGTTTGGCTTTAAGAGCCAAGAGAGGGACATAAATGAAATGAGCTGGTCAAAAGCCAATATTATATCTTGGTGGTCAAAATACAAATTTAAAGATTTTTCGTATTCAGAGGCTAAACAGGGCCCTGACCAGAGAGGAGGATGAGAGCTGAGATGATAGAGAAGACTGGAGCCTAATACAGGCCAAGGGGTGGCTCGTGGTCTCTGTGAAAAGGTCAATCGCCTAAAACTTTTGAAACGCCCTGGAAAACTTGTGTTCAGGAAGGAAGATGAAATTTTCAAAGCAACTTTTTTTTTTAAAGATTTCATAAAGTTTTTTTTAAGTTTTTTTTTCCAAATTCTTTTTCTCATTTTTTCCTTCTTCACTCAATGACTTTTTTGCTCATAGAAAATTAACAAAAAAGTTTTAAATCTTACCAATTACCCCTTTTCTTCATATGTTTGTGAACCTTCTTTTCATTGAAAAAATAGTTTGCACACAAGCTCAGAAAATGCAACAATTTTCATTTCTCTAGACATTCCAGTCCGTCTTTCTATCTAAGCAAGTGATTCAGTGATTCAATATCTCTTTCCTATCCTTAGATTGAATTTTTGGAAAGAACTGGGAAATTTTGTCAGAAAAACTTTTCCATTTGGAATCAGAAAGACCAGAAAGCAAATATTAAAACTTTCTTAAGTTTCTCTCTTCTTGTCATTTTTCATTACGAAAACTAAGGATTCAAGAGGCATCTCGAATAAGAAGGGACTTTCTTGACATTAAATGAATAATTTCAGAGGGGGCCTTTCAAGATTATTGTGTTAAAATAGGGATGAATCGTTCTGAATATTAATACCGTGAATTGAAATGAAAAAGACTTTGCGTTAACGTTAATTAGCAAGAATTTTTTAATTGATTGAGAAGCTTTTTGACATTCCCCGCTGAATTAATCCATTAAAAACTTTTTAATCTCGAACCTTCCAAATTCTGAATTCGTTCTTTTGCTCGAATTTTATCTCTTAATTAATCTTTGAATTCATCTAAAAGATTCATCTTAAGAACTTTGATAATATCTTCTCATTCTTATCTCCAAAACTCCTTATTGTTTAGGACTGAAAATCAAATCTAGAATTATGACTTTTTCAATCGGTTTCCATTCAATAGGAGGGGACAGACCTTAACCTCCGAAGAAACGGCACACTGCTTTGTTTTTTGTGGCTTAAGGGTTCCTTTTAAAGAAATGAGAGAAGGATAAAACATTTAAATCTAGGTACCTGACGCCTTTTCCTTTTTAAATGTTCTTGGTTTTGCTTCAAGTCTGGTTTCAGATCTTCATATGTTTCTATCCTCTGGTTTAATTCAATTTTTCAAAGGTTTTTATAAAGCTTTTGTTTGGAATTGGATGCAGTGTGAAACATATATTCAGAGATTTTATAAAGACAGGTTTTGAAGGATATGAGGTGGAATGTCCTCCAGAAAGATTGGAAAAGAGAGCTAAGAAGAGAAAAATCTATCTTTTTGAGGATTTGAAAGGTGTACGTCGAGAAGAAGATTGCTTGGATTAGAAATTGCTCGTTGTTTTGTCTTTAGAAATTCTAGTTTTACTTAGACTGACCTTTTTTTGATGCTTGTAGATTACATTAAAATAAAAATCTTCCTCAAAGATGGCTTTGTTGTGTGGATTTTCAAAACTTGCAAAAAACCTTGTAAGGAGTTGAAAATGAAAGTCAGTTTTTTTGTTTAAAAAAATTGAAGAAGAATGGAATTTCACAAAAACTTCGGAAAAGAAGTTTTGACCAAATTTTCTTTTGATTTTTGAAAATTCCTTTGAGCTTGGGCTATGAAGATTTTTCATGTGAGTTCCCCAAAAAAAAAATTATGATCATGGATCGGAATCGTCTAGATTTTTGGATTCGCAATATTTTTCAAAAAAAAGCATTGGAATAAACAAAAAATTTTCATTGAAGAATAATGTCCTCAAAAAAGATTTTTCGTAGCTCTTCATTATTCATAAAGTTCGGACCAAAAAAAAAGTATTACACAAAATCAGACAAAATTTGAGAAATACAAAAAAAAAAAAAATAAAAATTTAATAATATTTTAAAATAATTAA
>Ga0182738_1006454_pt1 | contig 12151 bp, 8 predicted proteins | sample eDN5th30CBELigMG_FD_128876 | JGI IMG/M metagenome (GOLD analysis project Ga0182738, IMG submission 128876) | Enriched Miracle-Growth compost microbial communities from Emeryville, California, USA - eDNA 5th pass 30_C BE-Lig MG (version 2)... ...
ATCGCCTATGCCCGCCACCGACACATCCTCGTTAAGGATGCGGTGGCGGTTAGCAGTAATCTGCAATAGTGTTGCACGTAAGCTACGCGGGATATCCCTTGAAGTTTTGATTGCCTCGGTACGGGATGCGGTGTTTCCTTGGCCCGTTTCTCATAACAGCACTGCGGGATTCTCTATGCCTTTGACAGCACAAGAGCGACTGACCGCGATCGTGGAGTCGTCTTTTGATGCAATCATGGGAAAGGATCTGAATAGCGTCATTACCGACTGGAACCCAGCGGCGGAACGCATGTTCGGCTATTCGGCAGAGGAAGCGATTGGCCAGTCAATCTTGATGATCATTCCCGAAGGTCTGCGAGATCAGGAAATCGACATCATCGGGAAAATCCGGCGCGGAGAAAAGGTCGGCACCTTCGACACAACGCGCCAGCGAAAAGATGGCGCGCTAATCTTCGTTTCGCTCACGATCTCGCCGATCAAAGACGATACCGGTCGCGTAGTCGGTGCATCGAAGATCGCCAGAGACATTACTGCCACGAAAGAGAGCGAACGTCGTATCAGAACGCTCCTGCGGGAGGTAAACCATCGTGTAAAAAACCAGTTCGCAGTGATCCTATCTGTTATCCGGGAAACTGCGAACAGAACCGAGAACCATCAGGATTTCATCGAGCGGGTTCGCGAGCGCATTACGTCCCTTTCACGGACACACGATCTCCTGGTTTCGTCCGATTGGGAAGGTGCCAGCATCTTCGATCTGGTCCAAGAGCATCTCAAGCCATTCGGTCATGAAGAACGCATCACGTTGTCCGGTCCGCTCATTATGCTTGCCCCGAGCGCGGTCCAATATCTCGGAATGGCAGTCCACGAGCTTGGCACGAATTCGTCAAAATACGGCGCGCTGTCTGGGGCGGACGGAACAATTCAAGTCGGATGGCAGCTAAATGGTCTGGGTGACGACCAAGAGCTACATTTCTTTTGGGATGAGAAGTCGATTCACGAAACCGAAGCAGGTGATGCTTCTCGTCGGGGCTACGGAAATGTTGTGCTTCAGCGGGTCACCCCTCTAGCTTTGGACGGCAAAAGCAAGCTTGAGCGAACTCCTGGTCATACGCAATGGTCCCTGCGTGCCCCAGCAAAAGGAATCTTGTTGGTTACCGCTGCGCAGGTGCATCTCCTGGAGCAGGATACTGGAGGCCTCTGAGGGCGCGGCGGTACCGATTATTTCGGATAGATGATCAGGGCTATCGAACGAGTCGCCAGCGCAACGCCGCAGGCTTGAACCACGGATATGCGGTCGCCGAAATGCCGAATGCGATGACGTTGACGATGAGCACTTGTACCATGGCAGACAGGCTGATGGCGATACCCTGGCCATAATCCCTGATCAGCCTGAGCACGACCAGATTGCCTGCGGTGTAAAGACTAAGTGTCAGAACGAGAAGCAAGCTGCTTTCATGGGAAATTGCCCAACTCTTTGCGGCGCTGCCGGCGGCCACGAAAAGCGCTGTGGAAAGCCCCAATAGAAAATTCCTGCGCAGGTCATGTCGTCCGTGTAATTTTTAGAGCCAGCCACCATCGAAGCGGCTGGCTCTGGTGTCTGCCATCACGTCGCTTTGGCCATTCGCCTGTTTCGGCGGCTCAAGGTGTTTGGCGGTTTGCTTCTCCGCCGGTTGGCTTATCTCGAACCTGCCTATCCTCAGTAGCGTCGGACGTGTTCTCCGGATCGTCCTTCGCAGGTAGATAGCCAGCTGGTCGGTTTTCCTTTGGCCCTTCCCATCGCGGTGACTGATCAGTCGTGCCGGGTTTCCCGTCGCGAGGTGTAGTTGGTGACATGTCTGCCTCCCTGTAAGGTTGGCGCAGGCAAATGGCCCGCGCCGAACCCCTACGCTGCCTTCAGATTTACCTGGCTTTCGGCCATCTTCGTCAGCTTCTTGTCGGTGGCCTTCTCCTCATCGAGGTTCTTCTGCAGCACCGCAGCGCAGTCGTCGCGGCCGAGCTGATGCGCCCAAGCGATGAGCGTTCCGTAGCGTGTCATCTCATAGTGTTCGACGGCCTGCGCCGACGCGATCAAACCAGCATCGAGAACCTGCTTGTCGGCGATGTCGCCGGACACCTCGTCGGCTTCCTCGAGAATGCCGTCAATTGCGGGGCAGTTCACCGCCTTCACCTTCTCGCCATGCATCTCGAACACCTGCTCGACCCGCTCGATATGTCCCTTGGTCTCCATAAGATGCGTTTCAAAGCCGGCTTTCAGGGCAGGATCGGTTGCCTTGTCGATCATCTTGGGAAGGGCCTTCGCGATCTGCTTTTCGGCATAGTAGATGTCTTGCAGCGTATGGACGAAGAGATCGTCCAACGTTTTGATATCCTTTGAAAAGAAACCCATCGTCTTAGCCTTTCTTCTTGCTGTTAGGTCAGCCCCGCGAGCCCCGACGAACGAATGCCAACGTCGTGGTCTGCGGTGGGTTCCCGCAACCGTGAAAAGTGATCTCCAGATAAATTGAAACAGGGAGTATGACCCGGAACCTGATGTCGTTTCCGGCATTGGGGTTGAACAAACCAGCCCATTCTCTTCTGCAAATGATTTGTGAAGGCCAAGCCGATCATGGCTGCTCAAGGTTTGACAAACGGCCTGCTCGGCAAAAGCGCGCTTCATCTCTGCGTCGACATGCAACGTCTCTTCGCGCCAGGCGGACCATGGCCCATTCCGTGGGCGCAAAAGGTTTTGCCGGCAATCGAAGAAATGACCTCAAGACGTCCGCGGCAAAGCTTGTTCACGCGGTTCATTCCAGCAACCCGGCCAGGCGAAGGGCCCGGCATATGGTCCCGACGCTGGGCAAACGTTACGCTCGATGAGATGGACGCCACTTCGTCGAATTGATGCCCCCACTTGCGCGTTTCGTGCCGCCGGCCGGTGTGCTCGATAAGCATGTCTATTCGCCCTGGACTGAAGGGCGTTTCAAGGCTCCTGATCAGTCCGGGAAAGGGCAGGGGTGGCGCTGCCCTGCGTAATCAGCCGGGAACTGCGCTGGTCCCGCGTGTAAATCCATAGCCAGTTGAGAGCGACGCTGAGACGGTTGCGGACACCGATCAGGAAGTAGATGTGGGCAAGGCCCCATATCCACCAGGCGATCGCGCCGCGCAGCTTGATCCAGCCGAAATCGATCACCGCCAGGCGCTTGCCGATCGTGGCGAGACTGCCGTCGTGCTTGTAGCGGAAGGGGGCGGCCTGCTCGCCGCGCAGCCGGGCGCGGATCGCGTCGGCGACATACCTGCCTTGCTGCTTGGCGGCCGGCGCGATGCCGGGGACCGGCTTTCCCTCCAGGTCGCTGACGGCCGCCGTATCGCCGATGACGAAGATCTCCGGGTGGCCGGGAATGGTGAGATCGGGTTCGACGACAACGCGGCCGGCGCGGTCGGCAGCCACGCCGAGCCATTGGGCCGCAGGCGAGGCCTGCACGCCGGCCGCCCAGATGATGGTGGTCGCAGCAAGCTTCCTGTCGCCATAGACCACGCCTTCGGCGGTGCATTCGGAGACTGGAACGCCCAACTCGACTTCGACGCCCAGCCGTTGAAGCGCTTCGAGAGCATAGGCCGAAAGATCCGTGTCAAAACTCGACAGAATCCGTTGGCCGGCTTCGATCAGGAAGACGCGTGCCTGTTTCGTGTCGATGTTGCGGAAGTCTCGGGGAAGGGTGGAGCGGGCAAGCTCGGCGATGGTGCCGGCCAGTTCCACGCCGGTCGGGCCGGCGCCGATGATGACGAAGGTTAGCAGCGCCGCGCGGCGCTGCTCGTCCATCTCTCGTTCGGCCTTCTCGAAGGCGATGAGGATGCGCCGCCGGATCGTCGTCGCGTCCTCAAGCGTCTTGAGCCCCGGGGCGTAGGGCTCCCAATTGTCATGGCCGAAATAGGCGTGGCGTGCGCCGGTCGCGAGCACAAGCGTGTCGTAGGGGACGGTCGAGCCGTCATCGAGCCGGACCTCCCGGGCATTCTTGTCGATGCCCGACACGGATGCGAGCAGCGTGGTCACGTCCGGCCTGTTGCGCAGCAGATGCCGAATCGGCCAGGCGATCTCGGATGTGGCGAGCGAAGCGGTCGCCACCTGATAAAGCAGCGGCTGGAAGAGATGATGGTTGCGCCGGTCGATGAGCGTGATGCGAACCGGCGCGCCTCGGAGCCGGTGGACCGTCTCCAGTCCGCCGAAGCCTGCGCCGACGATGACAATCTGATGAGCCGAGTCTGACATTCTTGCCGCCTTTCGTGCGAAGCCTGCCAGAACGGTGGATCTTGAGACTATCTTGATACTGCTGCGGTCTCAACGATCTTCGAGCATAGCCTTCAAAGCTCTGCGCCCCCGGATGTTGTGCCTGGAAGGCGCACCGCCTGCGCGATAACCCTGCCTCCCGCTTAAAAGCGGGCGCATGCGACAGGCGCCGAGGTGCCACCCTCCTGCTTCGGTGAAAATCCACCGATATCCGCCTTGCATAACGTTATTTTATAACATAGTCACATTATAACATATCAATCGGCGCTCGCCTCGCCATCATAGAGTCAACGATGAATCGCTACAGCCTGCTGCAAGCCCGCTTTCTCCTTCTCGCCGCTTCGATCTGTCTGCCCGTCGCAGCCCCTGCGCAGACGGCGGACAAGAGCCCGACCTTGCTGGAGCAGATCGTCGTCACCGCCACATCCGGCGAGCGCTTCCTGAAGGATGCGCCGGCCAGCGTGACAGTGGTGACCGGCGATGAACTGCGCGAGCGGCCGGTGCGCGATCTCGCCGGCGCCATCGACGGCACGCCGGGCGTGCAACTCACCGGCATCGGCCTCGGCCGGCGCGGCATCTCCATCCGCGGCATGCAGACCGACCACAGCCTGGTGCTGGTCGACGGCATGCGCGTAAGCAATTCGGCGTCGGCGATCGCCCATTCCGATTTCGAGCTAGGCTGGGTGCCGGCCGAGGCGATCGAGCGCATCGAGGTGGTGCGAGGGCCGATGTCGGCGCTCTACGGCTCGGAGGCGCTGGGCGGCGTAGTCAACTTCATCACCCGCCGCGCCACCGACGAATGGCACGGCTCGCTCTCGACCTTCGGCCTTCTCACCGGGCACGGGCTCGGCGGCAACGGTTACAATGTGTCGGGCTATGTCGGCGGGCCGCTCATTCCCGGCGTGCTGGGGCTGAATGTCTGGGGCGCGTTTAAGGGCCGCACAGAGCTGACCTCGCCGGGCGATCCGCGCGTCTCCTCAATGGGCGACGAAAAGGGCTTCACCGGCAATGCGACGCTGACATGGACGCCGGACGAGAGCCAGCGCATCGACCTGTCCTATGGCGCCGGCTTCGAGGAGCGCTGGAGCGGCATGCAAGGTGCCGGCGCGTTCCCCACCTTCTACCGCTCGGAAGACGATATAAGGCGCCAGCGCTTCTCGCTCTCGCATGAGGGCGAGTGGGGCTGGGGCACCAGCCGGGTGCGCTTCTACGGCTCCGTCCTCGACCGCGTGAACCGCCGCAGCGACGGCGCGCCGCCCTCCGGCCCGCACGGCTTCGTCGACCTTGCCGGCGACGGCCAGATCAGCTTCTCGCCGCTGACGGGCCACCGCGTCACGTTCGGCGCGGAGGCGCGGCGCGAGCAACTGACCGACCCGACGGTCAACCGCGCCGGCAGCGCCAGCCAGACGCATTACGCCGCCTTCCTGCAGGACGAGATCCGCTTCGGCGAGAGCTGGGAACTGGTGCTCGGCAGCCGTGTCGACTACCATAAGCAATTCGGGCTCCATGCCAGCCCGCGCGCCTATCTGATGCATCATTTCAACGATGCGCTGACCTTCAAGGCCGGCGTCGGCACGGGCTTCAAGGCGCCGACGCTCAAGCAACTCTCGCCCGAATATTCGGCCATCGCCGGCGGCGGGCGCTTCACCATCGTCGGCAATCCCGACCTCAAGCCCGAGACCAACCTCTCCTTCGAGGCGGGGCTGGAATATCAGCAGGGCATCTGGTCGGCGCGGGCCATGCTGTTCCAGAACGATCTCGACAATCTGATCCAGACCGTCTGCGTGGTCCGCTGCGGCGGCGCGCCCGGCGCGACCTGGACCTATGTGAACGTGGACCGGGCGCGCATCCGCGGCATCGAGCTCGGCGGCGGCGTCGAGCTGCCGTGGAACATGCGGTTCGACGCGAACTATACCTGGCTCGACCCGGTCAACCGGACCACCGGCGCGCAACTCACCGGCCGGTCGCGCCATGCCGCCAATGCGACGCTGTCTTGGACGCCGCTGGAGGCGCTGACCACCTCGTTGCGGATCAACCATGTCGGCGCGCAGAAGACCTCGACCGGCTCTGGCCGCCAGCCCGGCTATACTTTGTTCTCGGCCTACGCCAATTACGACTTCAACGCGCATACGGCCTTGCAGTTCGGCATCGAAAACATCACCGATGTGCGGCTGGCCGACGAGAACGGCGACTATGCCTTCGCCGATGAGGGCCGGCGCTATTTCGTCGGCCTCAAGGCGAAGTTCTAGCCATGCGCGCGGTCGCCTTCCTCCTGCTCGCGCTTACATTCGTGACGCAGTCGGCCCTCGCGCAGGACGGTTCCCGCGAGGGCCGGCCGCTCGTCAGGGTGCTGACCAGCAGCTTCGTGCTGCCGGCGAAGTTCCGCGCCCTGCGGCCGATGGCGGCGGCGGCCGGCATTGCGCTGGAGAGCGTCGATGTCGAGACAGCGGCCTCGTCGCCCGACGACTGGCTGGCCGGCGCCGATCTCGTCATCCTCGACGTGCCGCGCCCCAATGACCGCGCCCGCGTGGAGCAGGCGCTGGGCGATCGCCTCGCGGCCGTGGCCGTTCCGGCGATCACCATCGGCGGCGGACAGCCGCAATGGCGCGGCATCGCACCGGCCCCGGCTGGACGGCTGCTCGGCTATTATGCCGCCGGGGGCGCGGAAAATTTTCGCCGCTTCTTCGCGGCCGTCCGCGCCTGGAAGGAGGGCGGCGACCTTGCGGCCATGCCGCCGCCGGCGCGCCTGCCGGCGACCGGCTTCTACCATCCCGATGCGCCCGAAATCTTCGGCTCGCCCGACGATCTCCTGTCATGGGGCGCGGGGCGCTTTGCCGATGCAGCCGGGCGGGTCGGCTTCGTGGTGCATGGCGGCATGGTGTCGGACATGCAGACGGGGGTGGTGGACGCGCTGGTCGCGCGCAGCGAGGCGGCAGGTCTCGTGCCGATCGTCTTCTGGTTCGACGGCAACGACCCGCAGGGGCTCACCAAGATCGTCCGGCCCGCACGGATCGACGCGCTCGTCAACCTCACCCACATGATGAACGGGACCGCGCGCAGCGCGGAATTCCGCGACCTCGACATCCCCGTCATCCAGACGACGGGCTTTCGCGAGGGCGGCGCGAAGGAGTGGGTCGCGGCGGCATCGGGCATTCCCATGCGCACGGCGGCTGTGTTTCTCGCCGGGCCGGAGGGCTGGGGCATGACCGACCCGATCGTGCTGACGGTGGTGGAGGACGGCGCGGAAGTGCCGCTGCCGGTGCAGATCGACGCGCTGGTGGGCAAGCTGAAGCGCCTCGCACTGCTGCGCCGCAAGCCGGCGGCTAAGAAGAACCTGGCGCTGATGTTCTGGAACTATCCGGCCGGGGAGAAGAATCTTGCCGCCTCCAACCTCAACGTGCCCATGAGCTTAGCTGCGATCACGGCGGCGCTGGCGCAGGCCGGATACGACGTGGCGCCGATCACCGAAAAGGAGATGATCGCGGCCGGGCAGGCGATGCTCGGCGGCCTCTACCGCAGCGTGCCGCTCGAAGATCTGCTGGCGCGGGATCTGGCGGCGGCATTGCCGGTCGCCGACTATAGCCGGTGGCTCGCTTCGCTTTCGCCTGCAAAGCGCCACGCCTTCTCGCATGGCGGCGCGCCCGAAAAACACTGGGCGGTGCGCGACGTGAACGGCGTGCCGAGTTTCGTCATCCCGCGCCTGAAGCGCGGCAGGCTCGTGGTGATGCCGCAAATGCCGCGCGGCGCGGATGCCGGCGCGCATTATCACGACACCGCCGCCGCGCCGGACCATCTCTACATGGCCGCCTATCTCTACCTGCGCGAACAGGAGGGCGCCGACGCCATTGTGCATCTCGGCACCCATGGCACGCAGGAATGGCTGCCCGGCAAGGACCGCGGCCTCGCGGCCGACGACGACCCGTTCCTCGCGGTTGGCGACGTGCCGGTCTTCTATCCCTACATCCAGGACAATGTCGGCGAGGCGCTGCAGGCGCGCCGGCGCGGCCGCGCCGTCACCATCAGCCACCAGACGCCGCCCTTCGCGCCGTCCGGCCTTTATGACGAGCTGCGCGACATCCACCACCTGATCCATGAATATGGCCAGCTCGACGAGGGCGCGGTGCGCGAGCGGACCGCCGGCGCGATCGCCGATGCGGCGGTCGCCGCCGACATGCATGCCGATCTCGGCTGGACGGAGGATGCGATGCGGCAGGATTTCGACGGCTTCCTCGCCGTGCTGCACGACCACCTGCACGAGCTCGCCCGCACCGCGATGCCGCTCGGCCTGCACAGTTTCGGGGAGCCGGCCGCGCCGGAGCACCGCCTTTCCACCATCATGCAGCAGCTTGGCCAGCCTTTCTACGATGCGGTGGGTGCGGGCACGGACGAGCTTTTTGTGGACGATTTTTCCGCGCTTAAGGAGACTGCGCCTTATACCACGCTCCGGCGCTATCTGCGCGAGGGCGCGGACCGGGCGGCAGCGGATCAGCCGCTGCGCGAATTGCTGGAGAGCGCCGACGCGCTGGAGGCGAACCTTGCCGCACCCGGCGAGATCGAGGCGCTGCTGGCAGGACTTGAAGGCCGCTTCGTCGCGCCGGGGTCGGGCGGCGACCCGATCCGCAACCCGGACGTGAAGAGCGGCCGCAACCTCTTCGCCTTCGAGCCGGACAGGATACCGACCAAAGCGGCCTATGAGGCGGGTGCGGCGGCGTTCGACCAGCTCGTGGACGCCTTCCGTGCCGACAATGGCGGCGCCTTTCCGCGCAAGATCGCCTTCAGCCTGTGGTCGTCCGAGGCGATCCGGCATCTCGGCGTCACGGAGGCGCAGGTGCTGCATGCGCTGGGCCTGCGCCCCGTCTGGGACGAAGGCGGGCGCGTGCGCGCGCTGGAGATCGTGCCGGCGGTCGAGCTCGGCCGGCCGCGCGTCGACGCGGTGGTGCAGGTGACCAGCGTCTATCGCGACCAGTTGGACGGCTTCATGCGGCTTCTGGCCGAAGCGATCGATCGCATCGCGGCGCTCGACGAGCCCGACAACCCCATCGCCGCCAACAGCGCAAGGATGGCGGCGGTGCTGGAGCGGAACGGTCTTGCGCCAGCGCAGGCACGCGATCAAGCGAACCTGCGCATCTTCTCCAACGCGCCGGGCAGCTATGGCAGCGGCATGCCGCATATGGCTCTGGATTCCACGACATGGGACGACGATGCAGTGCTTGCCGAGCGCTTCCTCGACGGCACACGCTTCGCCTATGGCGCGCACGTGTGGGGCGAGGCGGCGCAGGGCACAAACCTTTTCGCCGAGCAGCTCAGGGGCGCGCAGGCGGCGATCATGTCGCGCACGTCCAACCTGCACGGCGTGCTCTCCACCGATCACCCGTTCGAGTTCCTCGGCGGTCTTTCGCTGGCGATCCGCCATCTCGATGGTGCCGCACCCTCGCTCTACGTCTCCGACCTGCGCGACGCGACTGCCGCGAAGACCACGCCGCTCGCCCGCTTCCTCGCCGACGAGCTGCGCGTGCGGGCGCTCAACCCGCACTGGATCGAAGGCATGAAGGCGGAAGGCTATGCCGGCACGCTCGAAATGCTCAACGCCGCCAACAATCTGTTCGGCTGGCAGGTGGTCGATCCCTCGACCGTGCGCGCCGACCAGTGGCAGGCCATGTTCGACACCTATGTGGCCGACACGCGCGATCTCGGGCTGAACGACTATTTCGAGGCGCACAACCCGACCGCCCAGGCGCAGCTCATGGAGCGCATGGTGGAGGCGATCCGCAAGGGCTACTGGGACGCCGCCGAGGAAACCCGCATGCAGCTGGCCGAGCGCTGGCAGGAGCTCGCCGCAGCCCATGGCGTCAACGTCGGCGCGGCGCCGACGAAGGATTTCGTCGCGCAGATGGCGGCGGGATTCGGCCTTGCGGCAGCGGCGTCGCCGGAAAACGGCGGAAAGGACCGGCCGGAAACAGATGCGCCCGCCGCCGCGAATGCGCCGCAGCCCGTCGCCGGCCAGGTGCTGGAGGCTGTGCCGCCCGCCGCCGGCGCGGCGCAGGGGGCGTGGCGGCTGTTGCTCGCCTTGTGCGCCATGCTCGGCCTCGTCCTCGTCGGCGCCGGCATCCAGTGGCGCGCGAACGCCCACCGTTTCAACCGATAATCATTCCACCGGATTTCCATGAACAGTCTCGAGCTCGGCCTCTATGAGGTCTCCCGCCTCTTCCTCTTTCCCATCCTGCTATTGATCGGCCTGGCGCTCGCCTATGCCTTCGTCGCGCTCGGCATGTTCCTCGCCGAGGCCGCGCAGCGCGGGCGGGGCAGCCATCGCACGGTGCTCCCTTCCGGCGTCCATTCCGACGATCTCGAACTCGCCATCATGCGGCGGTTGGAATGGCTGCGCATCGTCTCGCGCACCGCGCCGATGCTCGGGCTGGTCGCGACCATGATCCCGATGGGGCCGGCGCTGCTGGGGCTGAGCCGGGGCGACGCCGCCGCGGTGGGCGAAAACCTCGTCGTCGCCTTTTCGGCGGTGATCCTCGCGCTCGTCGCCGCCAGCATCACCTTCTTCATCCTCACCGTCCGCCGCCGCTGGCTGCTGGAGGAACTGCGCGCGGTCGAGCGGGCAGGGGAGGCCGCCTGATGCGCTTCCTCGACCATGACGACGCCGACGACCCGATCCTTTCGGTGGTCAACCTTATCGACCTATTCCTGGTGACGATCGGCATATTGATGATCGTCATCGTCACCAATCCGCTCAATCCGTTCTCGTCGGAAAAGGTCACCGTGGTGGAAAACCCCGGCGAGCCGGACATGCGCATCACCATCAAGGACGGAAAGGAGCTGATGCGCTACGAGGCGAGCGGCAGGATCGGCGACGGCGAGGGCGTGCGGGCCGGTATCACCTACCGGCTCGACGACGGCCGCATGATCTACATACCCGAAACCGCCGGAGCCGATTGAGAACGGCGTCACCGCCACCGCATTGGCCTCGTCGCCTTCAGGGCGCTTGTCGGGATCCGAGGTGTGGCGGTGGCTGCCCCAACCGATCGCATCGTGTTCCGTTTCCGGCTTCAGTTTTGGTGCACGTACTTAGCCGCGTCCCGGTCCTGCTTCTGGCGAAAGGGCAGGCATTCCTGTGTCGCGCGACAGGAGGTCGCGAACTTGATTGCGGTCATCACAAACCGACGCCGCTCGTCGGGATCGAGGCGCGCGAACAGTTGCATAAACAGGTCGCCCAGAGACGGCGGTGCAGAATCAAGGGTAGCCAGTCCTGGTCGTGCTTTCTTGAGGCGCAGGGGTTCACCCGAGTTCAAACTGGTCGGCGTGTCGAATTCTGAAACAGTAGATTAAGCGAGCGTAGATAGGCGTCGCCACTTCAGATTTGCAGTCCCGAGGGAACCATAACGGTTAAAGCCTGTTGGTTCGAAACGGAAGAAGAACTTATCGTACTGTAGCCATGTTGGAGAAAAATGTGGTCCAACCTCCGGAGAAATGGTCGGCAGAAGTTGCCAATGACGCCTCGCCGCGGAATTATGATGTGGCACAAGGGGTATCTCCGTTTGCCAACACCTTTCGACCTGCTCTACCCTCAACACAGCTTAGCAAATTTCGACGACCACAACTCGTCGGATGAGCCATCTCTTGATCGGGCAGGCCAACGGGAACACTATGTTCCCTGCGAGTGGATCCTTCCTCCATTGTCGGCAAGAAGTCTTCCAGCGAGGCTGAGACAACCGGCGAGATACACCATCGCCCCGATCGCCAACATGATGACGCCGCCTAGCTGCTGGTCCTGTCCGGCATCGAGGACGATGCCGAAGCAGGTCACTTCCCCGGCCCCATAAAGCGGGCGTAGGCTGAGTGACAGCAGCGCGCCCAGCAGGGTCATATGGATCGAGGTGA